>ERZ842401.5364-NODE-5364-length-14268-cov-13.042074_pt1 | contig 14268 bp, 11 predicted proteins | sample MGYA00521270_ERZ842401 | MGnify/ENA primary metagenome ERZ842401 (study PRJEB31892, sample SAMEA3878208) | bioreactor metagenome | biome: Moose rumen | place: Sweden | collected 2011-10 | study: EMG produced TPA metagenomics assembly of the PRJEB12797 data set... | reverse complement strand
GTTCAGGCTATGCACAATCTTTGGGTAAACTCCAACGGAACTTTTCAGGTGAGCCGAAATTTACTTTCGGAGCAGATCTGGAGTGGCCTATGTGGCGTCACCCGGAAAGCCACCGGTACCTGCAGATCAACAATTTCACCCTGTGGACGAGGTACTATTTCAAGCCCCGGGAAAACCGGTATCGGGGCATCTATGTGCTGGGGAATCTGAATGCCGCCCGCTACGGGATCGGCTGGGACGCCAAAGGCTGGGAAGGGGAGGGCCTGGGCATTTCCCTGGGTACCGGATACAAGTGGGTTTTCGGCCGGTTTTTCATTGACCTGGGTGCTGCCTTCGGGTTCTTCTACTCCGGTTTCGACCCTTACGTGTATGGCTTCGACGAGCGGGAGTGGTATTACTATGACTACACCGGAGACCCTGACGATTTCTCTCCCCGCAACAAGCGGCTCACCTGGTTTGGGCCCACGCGGGTGTACATTTCCGTGGGTGTAGACCTTTTCAACCGCAAAACCAAGGATCGGCGATGAGAAGGAAAAGGGTCATAGGTCTTGTCGGCGCGGCGGTCGCAGTGGCGGTGGCGGGGTGCTCCATCCAGCCAGAACTGCATCTGCGGAAGGCAGTGGAGACCCGTGTCGTCCTGGCAACGCAGGTGAACGTCGACCTGATGTGGCAGATTAACTGGGAGGCCATCTGGGACTTCAACTGGGACGTGCGTGCGCTTGGTCCTCTGGGATACTCCCAGCCCGGCAGCATGCGCCTGCACCTGTACTCCCTGGGTCAGGATGCCGAGCGGGTTCGGCACGAAGAGCACAACTTCGTGGGCAACATGGCCATGATCGAAGTCACCGTGGGCGAATACGACCTCCTTTTCCACAACAACGACTCCGAAGCCCTGCTGTTCCGCTCGGAAGACGACTTGTCGCCCGTTTACGCATACACGCGCAATATTTCCTCCGGCCTCAAGACCTCCCTTCCGGTGCTCACCCTGGAGCAGAAAAGCGCCGGTTACACCACCAAAGCCGACGATATGGCAGAGGAGCCCGTCTCCCTCACCCCCGACGACCTTTTCTCCCTCTACGACCCTTCCCGCTTCATCACCGACGACCCTGACAAGCTCATCTTTGAAAACGGCCGATACATCCTCCGGATCGAAGGCCAGCTGTACCCCTCCACCTTTATCTACCTGATCCAGGTGCGCCTGCACAACAACGACGGCCGGGTAATCGGGAGCGGCGGCGGGGCTGCCATCACCGGCATGGCCGAGGGCGTGAACCTCTTCACCCGGGAAACGGAGCAGGGGACCGTGAGCGTCCCCATGGACGTATATATGGATAAGGAACAGGATTTGCTAGGTGCCAAGGTGTACACCTTCGGCATCCCCGGCTGCAACCCCTACGACAAAGCTTCCGTAGAGGCAACGTCGGCCGGGCCGCATTACCTGGTGCTCAACGTCACCTATGTGAACGGCTCTACCCGGAATATCCGGGCCGACATCACCGACCAGGTACGGGATCTCCCCACAGGCGGGGTGATCACCCTGGACATAGATGTGAACGACTTCCCTCCGGACGAACACGCCGGCGGAACGGATGGTTTCAGCGCCCTCATCGAGGGCTGGAACGAGGAAACCGGAAGTACTACGATTATAAATTAACTTAACAACTTAATATTCATGCGTATGAAAAAGTTTTTAATCTTGAGTGCTGCGGTGCTGTGCGCCGTAGCCTGCAGCAACACCTACGAGGTGAAGACTGCGCCCGAAAAAGCCATCGGCTTCGGGACCTGGACCGAGACGCTGACGAAAGCAAGGACGGCGGGCGCAAGTACATTTGTCAGTGGTGATTCCTTCAACGTCGAGGGCTTCAAAACCCTCTCCGGCTCTCCTGTAACCGTTTTCGATGACGTGCCCGTTACTTACGACGGAACAAATTGGACCTATGAAAACACGCGTTTCTGGGATTCCAATGCAACCAGCTACACCTTCTTCGCCGTTTCTTCACCCAACACTGATCTTACATTCGCAGCAGACGGTACTATTGCAGCTACAGCAGTCAACTTCAGCGGTAAGGACAATGACATACTCCTTGCAAACAGCGTAGTGAAGACTGCACCTTACAACAGCACTCCCGTTTCCCTTAACTTCAACCACATCGGATCCCTTGTTGACCTCAAGGTCAAGAAATCTGCCGCCCTCAACACTGCTAATGCTACCGTAGCTATCACAGCTGTTTCACTTGAAAAAATTGACGGAGCAGGAAAAGTTGCCGTTACTGGCTACTCTACCTATGTCCCTACAGTTGCTTGGACTGATCTTGACGGTAATACTACTTACACCAATGCTAGCGGTGTCACCCCGGTAGCGACCCTTCCCACAAATGTAGGAACAACCGGTGACAATCTCATCAACACTCTGGTTGTTATCCCTCAGACACTTGCCGACGCCAAGATCCTAAAGATTTCCTACACCATCACCGATGCCGCCGGCACCGTAAACGCCTTCGCCAACAAGGAAATCAAGCTGAACCAGTTTGACAAGACTGACGATACGGACAATACCACACCGTTCATTACCGGTTGGGAAGCAGGCAAACACTATGTCTATACCCTGACAATAGATGCCAACATTATCAGCTTCACCGGCACTATCACCGACTGGACCAACGAAGATCCAGGCTACAACTACCTTATCAACTAGTATCACTTAAACAAGCGCATTTTTATAGACAGTTCTTTGAATTATTGACAAGAAAGCTTTTTTTCGCGGTACAGCCTTTTGTATCTCACCTGGCTATAGGGGTGGCTTGAGTGCTGTTCATAAGTTTCATAAATTAGACAAACAGAAAGATTCGAAAGGTCGAAAAAGAGGAGACTACGAGCGTACAGTAGTGGACGTACTCCGCGAAAAGGCATGAAAAAACCAAACCGCAATAAGCTTTCATGTCAGTAATATAAAGACTTACTATGATCAATCACAGCATCATACGCATTGCAGCTGCAGCGGGCACCCTGCTTCTCGCAGGGTGCGCCGCCAGGCTGGATCCGGCAGAAGACGGAGCAAGCATCCGTTTCACCGCCGGAAGCGCCCTGCTGCGTGATGATGCGACTAAGGCGACGGCACCGCTTTCAACGCCGGTCCACCTTGGCGTTTTCTGCTACTCACAGCCAGGAACTGTCAGTTCACCAGGAACATGGAACACATCGCTTGTGCCGAATTATATGTTCAATCTGGAAGTGAGCTTTGACGGCTCCTCGTACACATACTCCCCGGCACGATACTGGCCACCTTCTGAGACGACCCTGAGCTTTTGGGCTTACTGCCCCAGGCTTGATACGCCGGATTTGCTGGTTGCAGGGACTTCAAACGCGTTTACTAGTGCTTCAGCCGGTATTCCGGACATCCACTACACAACTGACGGTCATACGGATTTCATGGTCTCCAGCCTGGTCAAGAACCAGTCCTACGATACCAACTCCGGAGTTGTGGTGTTGCCCTTTAGCCATGCCATGTCTAAGGTGGACGTATATGTGAACAAACAGGATCCCACTTCTAAGTATACGGTTAACTTAAAGGCCGTTAGTTTTAACGGTATCTATCATACCGGTACCATAGGGTGGGACACTTCGCTTGAAACCTGGGACTGGGCGAGTTGGAGCGGTCAAAGGCAGAACCTGAGTGTCTGGGAAGACGATCCAGATGATGATTCGGACGATATCGTCCTCACATTGGAAAATCAGGCACTTCCTGCAGTGTTGCCGCTACCCCAGAGTCTGGCAGATGCATCGGCAAGGCTTCATGTGGAGTTCAGTGTTTCGTATGAGGGTATCCTGCACGAACGTTCCACCACGCGCGAAGTCCTGCTTTCTCAAGTATTTGAAGAGGCCGGGGCTGCCTGGCATAAGAATTCCCACTACACACTCAATATCACCATCTCTCCCGATGACCCTATTGAGTTTACTGTGAACTGGTCTGATTGGGGCGATGCCTATAATTTCCACATTACTGATTAGGATGAAACTGATTCGCTTCATATTTGGCTTTTGCCTGATTCCTGCACTGCTTTGCGGCTGCGGGAAAGAAAAGGCCATGCCTGGCGGTCCGAGGCCAATCAGCTTCAACCCTGGAATCTCAACCATGACCAAGGCGCTCAAGCCCGACGATCCAAGCATCCTTCTGACTGTGGGTAATCAGGCGAGCATCTTCTGTACAAGGGTTGTAGAACCTGATTCCTGGCAGGTAATCAACAACCGTGTCCTGCAGTGCGATGAAGTGCCTGATCCATCGACCCCCGGCAACCCTCTGAGCAGTGTGTGGAACTACAACCCCGTAGAGTATTGGGAAGACAGCGGCGACTATTATTTTACAGGTGTATTTCCGTATTCCAGCGACAATATCTCGATAGACAACACTTACTATCTCAACGTGCGCTATCTGGCTGGCTCCAACATCGACCTGATGGTGGCCAGGGCATACAGGGATGCATCGGTCAATACCGATCCCGTCCCTCTGGAGTTCAAGCATACGACATCGGCAGTGCGTATCCTGTTCGGAAAGGCTTCCGATTCTCCGTCAGACAATTACGCGCTGACGAGTTTCCAGCTCGAAAGTCTGAATGCCTCGGGTACGTTCAAGGTGCTTACCCGCCTCAATACGGCAGGTATTGCAGCGGATCCCATTTCCCCGTCCAATTGGACCAGCGGTGCTCCGGCAACCCTTGCAGCGTGGTCGGCCGAGTCAGTCGGAGACCGTATCGCGATACCTCATCCTGCCGATTATGCCGATCCTGACGGATATTTGCAGATGGGATGGTACTACATGATTCCGCAGACTTTAAACGCAGAAACGGCCATCCGCTTCTCGATTGTCTACAATAATGAAGACCCTGTGGAGACGGTGCTGAACATCGCTGACCGTGACGGAATCCCCGGGGCGGACAGCTGGATTCCGAACTGTGTCTATAATTACTATATCACCCTCTCTCACAGCGGACTTAATCTTACGGTAAAGGCCACTCCATGGGATGAAGTGCAGGTCAATACCGATGATGTCAATTTCGAAGGATGACAAGAAAGGGATTTCTCATAGCTGCGGCTCTGGCCACGATGGTTGTCTGCTCCTGTGTAAAGGAGCAGGCTCAGGGACAGTCGCCTGACGGCTACGGAGGCATCAGCCTCAGGCTCGACTCTGGAAGTGCCATCCGCCTTGAGACCAAAACCGATGCCGAAGACCTTGCCGAAGGACTGCAATTCAACAATGTCCTTGTTATTCTTGAAAACAGCAGCCATAAAGTTGCAGGCATAGTTTATAAAACATATCCTTATGTGCCTGGCGTGGATGACATCCAGGATGCCGAAGGAGCCTCATCCGTCACAGAAGATGTAATCCACTTCGACCACCTCCTCCCGGGAACTTACAGCATATATGCCTATGCCAACATTGACGCTACGGTATGGCAGGACGGAGCGGCGCTCATATCGGCCCGGGAAAAGGTGCTGAGCGTCGGAGACGACTTCTCGAGTTTTGCCGACCGCGAGCTTTCCACCCTTACCGCTGCCGGAAGCGATGTGCCCGGAGCGCCATCGGCCTCGATGCTCCTGACAGGAAAAGTGAGTTCTGTGCCGGTGGGCCTGAACGTGGTCGATGCCGACGTCGACCTTCTGCGTCCCTTAGTGCGTTTCAAGGTTACCGTGCGCAACCACACCGCCTTCCCGGTTACGGTGAAAGAGCTCAGATTCAGCCATTTCAACCCGGACAAGGCCTATTTAATCGACCACAGGGATGATTCTGGAATTCCCGCAGTCCCGGATGGCGTGACCTATCGTGCATTGCCTTCTTACCCTATCCTTTCCGGTTCTCCAGAGACAGTTGCAGCGGAAAGCAAAGCGGTGGTCTATCAGACGCTGGTTTACGAGAACGCATCTCCTAACAGGTACAAAGTGTTTTCGACCTTGTCGCTGGACCGTTCGTCCGAGTCGCTTTCCTCTCAGGAAGTGAGTCTGGGATCCAGAGACTTCGGAGTTGTTGATTATGAGACGCTTAATGCGATGGATGATGGCGAATCCGTGGATGTACTGGTGATAAATCCTCGAAGCGTAACGCGGTCGGGACGTCTCTATTATGGAATTGGAGATACAGGCCTAGCCTGGGAAAGTTGTGGCTACAACGCCTATGCGAAGTTCTTTGCCAGGGCTCAGGCTATCTACAATGAAGACAGTTCACACTCCTATGACGGCTTTACTTACAGCGGAGTCAACAGCTCTTCGTCCGGACTTGCCGGATGGACGGGCAACTCTGCTGACGGTTACCTTACCAGCGACACCGGAAACACCGGCTCCGGTATTACATTCGATTATACCGGTGCCAGAAACCGTTATTTCCGAAGGATTTCGAAGTCGAATGGACTGTTTACGCTTGACGGACTTGCCATCGACGGGTCTGGCTCTTCATCTATTTCCGAAGTAAGAATCCAGCAGGGAACCAATGTCAGCGGCAAATTTGCAGGAGACATAAAAAACACCCAGCTCATTAATTTTGTCAACAGCGACACAGGCCAGCACTTAAAATCTGACTGCCAGTATAATTCAGGGAATGCCGATGTCGCCAAGAAATCAAGACTTGTCTGGGAGGCTGCAGGCAGTAACACACAGGACCATCAATTCATGCTTTTCGGCAAGTACTGCGCAGGCGGCATGCTCAAGCGCATGCTTAAAGACAATAACAAGGAAGTCCCGCTCACCTATATGTCCCGTAACGAGGAAATCAATATAGTCCTTAACGTCTATTACTCCGACCAGGAAGGCTCCATTGATTTCGAGGTTGACAACAGCACCTGGGATGATGACGGGGCAACTACTTCTGAACACACTTTCAACTGATTGCCGTGATGAAGAAAACCATACTCTACATATTGATTCTCCTTAGTGCAGCGCTCCTTTCAGACGGTTGCACGAGAGAGCGCGAGCTGCCTGAGGACGTCTCCGACGGAATGGTTGACTGCGTCATCGCTTTCGGCTCTCCCAAGGGAGCGGAGATTACCGTTAGCACCAAAGCCCAGCTGGGCCTTGCGCGGGAGAGCAATGTGTTCAATATTTACCTTCTTGTTTTTGACGACTCCGGAAAGAAAATTTACGGCCATTATTTCGACGGCACCAACCTAGGAGCAGATTCCGAGTCCAACTACTGGACCGTTACCAACATGTCTTCCGATTCGGACCCTGCTACGAACGGCACCATCCATTTCAAGACTGCCAAAAAGAGCCGCTGCAAAATTGTGGCAGTCGCCAACATGAACCCTAACGACCTTGACGTATCGGCCGGCCTTCTTTCCAGCATACAGAGATACTCAGAACTGGAAGGTGTTGTCGCCACCCAGGTCCGCAGCGAGATAGCTGCCAATTCCGGATTCTTCCTGATGACGGGAGAGGCAGACAATGTGAGCATCCAGGGCGACTCTTCAGACCCTGACGACGTAAGTCACAAGTCACTCCTTCTGAGGCGCCTCTACTCCAAGGTCACCGTGAATGTGAGAATCAAGAAAGACGCTCCGATTCGTGACTTCATCCCATACACCTGGCAAATAGTCAATGTACCATCGTGCTCCTACCTGCTTGAAAGGACGGGTCCTTACGATGATGCTGCCAATACTGAGGCGGAGTTTTTCTCTACCGAAGAGCTTAACTTCGAGAGTGAAAAACTCACTTCGGCCGCGAACGATTTCTATGCCGACGGAGTAACCAAGGTATCCATCCATTCCTTCTCCTTCTACATGATGGAAAACCGCAAGGCCCCCTCTCCCGGCATCAACACCTATGCCGACAGGGAACGACGCGAAAAACCCGATCCTTATTCCGGAGGCCATTTCACCAATGGTGATTACGTCTACACCAACCCGCTTGCAACCTTCTTCACCTTCTCCGGAAAGATTGTGATGGGCGTCGACTCCGGAGTGAATCCCGATGCCACACTTGATGCTGACGTCAAGTACGAAGTGCACCTTGGCGATTTCAGCTCACACGTGGACGATTTCAATGTCCTCCGCAACCACAACTACATTTATAATATATACATCAACGGGGCCGATGACATCAAGGCCGAAGTTGAGGCCTATGAAGGGCTTGACCCGCTGTACGAAAATGAACCGGGAGCTACCGGAGAGGTGGTTGTGGCTCTGGAGGAAGTATTCAACAGCGACTGCCATTACAGCACCCATGTCATTTCCTTCCATGCCGATTACATCCAGGATCCCAACAAGATCAGCTGGTATGTAGAGACCCCCTTCAACCCTTCCGGCGTAGGTGGCAAGGATGTCGAAGCGGGGGCTGCCATGATGACGGATATCGACTACAAGTGGGTAGAATTCATGGTTAATCCCATGGATGACGGAGGCTTGTACTACTCTGACCGGCGTGCCCGTTACCTGCCTCACGACTATGACTTCAGGGATATCGACGGCAACATCATCCCCGCCGGAGACAAGCGCCGCACCATGTATGTCGACGAGCTGGTGGCCTATCTGAGAGGGCAGAAAACCCAGTACGATGCAGACCAGCGCAAACTTGACCCGGCGAATCCGGAATATGAGCCCGGTTATGTTCCCCATAGCGACTTTGACAACGACAGCGGCGCCGGAGGCCCCAAGATTACGGTAACGGCCTTCATAAGCGAGTATTATTACACCGAAAATCCTCTCACAGGCGTGTATGATCCTACACTTTGGAAGCGGATCGTGAATTCTCCGATGAGGCGTATGCACATCCTTGCCTCAACCGCAAGTTCCGCCGACGGGGAGAGCACCCTTATCGGCTCATCGTTCACCCTGCAGCAGCGCTCCATCCAGAGCATATACGCCATTCAGGAGTCTGCAGACCTTACATCGGCATGGGGAATGGAGTTCACTGACGATGAAAACGAGACCGGAAGTGCCTATTACTGGCGAAATAAGGATCCCGAGGATAACGGCAATACAAGCACCACCAACGGGCGCTTGAACAGCCTCAAGCTATGGGGCGTTCTGAATCCTGACGGAACGGAGAATGCCATGGGCGAGCGCTGGGACAAATTCCTCAATCTGGACGGAAACAACGAAACGCCTCCGCTTTTGAATGACTATAACTATTTGCGTTACAGCTGTCTTTCCCGTAACAGGGACAACAACGGCAACGACGTCATAGATGCGGACGAGATCCGCTGGTATATGGCCACAGACATCCAACTCATTGGAGTTTTTCTGGGCTCATACGGCATTGAGGGCGACGCGCGCCTTTACCAGAGAAGTGCGGGTGATCAGGCCGCCAGCGACAAGAACAAATGGCGCCAGCACATCATTGCAAGCAACCGCTACCCTTACCCTGAAGGCTCTCCGTCCGACTGGAACAACAGCAACAAGTATCCGCGTATCGTTTGGGCCGAGGAGGGCGTTAACGGTAGTAATATGAACTATTCCGGTAGTGACCAGACAACTAAGTTCAGTACCCGATGTGTGCGTAATCTGGGATACTATGTAGAAGGCGGGCAGCGAAAGGATATTACCAAGGCCGAAAGTCCAAATGCCGAGCCGGATCCATACGCCACCGTTGTGCGCAAGCACCTCAATGAGGACGGAACCGTAACAAGCCCTTATACAGGGGCTTACGACAACCGGACATTCTTTGCTTTCAACTGCTCCAGGATCAATACCTCATCACTGCGCGAGCCGGTTGACCATGAGCTCATCGGTCATGACGAAAGCAGCAAGATGGCTTGCCTTTCTGCCGGTTTTGAGACTGCCCCTGATATTAATCTCGTGAACCTGAACGGTAAAGAATCCTATAACTTCAACGGCAAAACGTATAATCTCAAGCAATATCAGTCTCTGAACAATTATCTGGATGACAGTTTCCCGGACCTGGATGCCAATTTCAGGGTATGTCCGGAGGGATACCGACTTCCAAACGTCAGGGAAATGTCCCTTATGTGGACCATGCTGGCTCCTACCGGTGATTCCGCTTATCTTGGTTCCGCAACAACTGACAATGACGCAACACCTGCCAGAACTCACTGGTCAATGGGCGGCAGCGGTACCTTTGTTAAAGAGTCTGGCCGATGGGGCTGGGGTATGAGTGGACAGCACCTTCTCATGGCCAATAAAACTGCATCCTTCAGTAAAATCCGCTGCGTCAAGGATCTATAATCAATAGGAAAGCCGGAATCGTAAAAAACATTCCCGAAAGTTTTTCTGTTTCTTAATGCCTTTCGGGAAATTATTGCATATTATTGCTGTTCCAAATTTATTGAACTATGGAACAGTTAATCAAACCCAAACTCTATGTCAATCCCATGATTGACGTCGCCTTCAAGTACCTGTTCGGCATCGAGAAAAACAAACACCTCCTGAAAGGACTGCTGGAGCATGTCTTCAAGATGGAAATTGCCGACATCACCTACGACAACACCGAGCAGGTGGGCGAATCCGTCGATGCACGGAACGCCTATTTCGATGTCGTCTGCCAGGCCCCCGACGGACACGAATTCATTGTGGAATGCCAGGTGCGACCGCAGGACTATTTTGCCGAGCGAGCCCTGTTCTACGTTTCCCGGGTCATCTCGCGGCAGGCCCCGAAAGGCCCGTGGGACTACGGCTTCAAGCCGGTTTTCTTCCTGGGACTGATCGACTTCCCTCTCCCTGAATCCATGGGACACGGACCGGGATTCGTTCACCGATATTCCGTACGGAACGACGAAACCGGCGATCCCATGACCGAGAAGCTCCAGTACGTTTTCATGGAAGTGGGGGCATTCAGCAAAAGCTATGACGAATGTACGTCTTTTGAGGAAAAGTTCTTGTTTTATATGAAGAATCTGCCTACTTTTGCCGAAAGGCCCGACACGCATCAAGATCAATACTTTGAAGAACTGCTGCAGTCGGCAGAATTTTTGGCAATGGATATGGAAACGCAGGCAATGTACGAGAAGCGCCTCAAGGAAATGCGCGACATCCAGAATGTGGAAAACTATTTCCGCAGGGTCACCCTTGCCGAAGGACGGGAAGAGGGACGGAAACAAGGCATCGCCGAGGGCCGAGCTGAAGGCCGGGCTGAAGGACGAGCTGAAGGACGGGCTGAAGGACGGGCTGAGACGGCCAAAAACCTTCTGGCTTTGGGAGTTCCCATTGAAACGATCGTAGCTGCCACCGGCCTCACGGAGGAGGAAATCAAGAGCCTTTAAAGACCGGGGAGGCCAGACTGGTCGTAGCTGTCCGTATGCTTACTACGTATATTCCCGATAAAGAACATGTAAGTCGCACATGACTAAACGATAGTAGCAGCAACTTTCCCGAAGATCCGGTAAGTTGCTGCTACTTCCACATAGTTGAATGCTACTCGCTAGCAGTTCCGTCCATAAAAAGGGCCGAAAACGTGGATGGCGGGGCCGAAGTAAGCTTCCGATAAGTTTGCGTGCGGTATCGCCGCTGCAGGAGCCCATATTCATAGTGGAAGTACACGTCCCCGGTGAGCGCGTTGCGTACGGCCCACATGTATCCCTTCACGGCACGATGCTTCTCGTTGTCGATAATCGGCAACGGGGCAATCAGGAAGGTCTGTCTGTCAGGATTCTCAATTTGAAGATTGGATTTCAGGACGAACTTGTGGCGGACAATGCGCTTGACATACATCTTGGCCGGCTGGATGGCCAGGGTGACCGTATTCTCAATGCCAATCTCAACAAAGTCAGGGTTGCCCTGTTCATCTTCGGGATAGATGTGCGTCTCTTCGACAGTCGGTCGTGCATCCTGCGGCGACGTTTTTGCCGTTTTTTGCGCCCGCAGAAGTTCGCCTCGACGCCGGCGGCACAGTACCTACGAGGCAAAAACGGAATCGTAAAAAACATTCACGAAAGTTTTTCTGTTTCGAAATGCCTTTCGGGAAATTATTGCATATTATTGCTGTTCCAAATTTATTGAACTATGGAACAGTTACTCACACCCAAACTCTATGTCAATCCCATGATTGACGTTGCTTTCAAGTACCTTTTTGGTACGGAAAAGAACAAGCATCTCCTGAAAGGACTATTGGAGCATGTCTTCAAGAGAGAGATTGCCGACATCACTTACGACAACACCGAGCAGGTAGGCGAATCCGTGGATGCGCGGAATGCCTACTTCGACGTGGTCTGCCGCGCTCCCGACGGCCATGAATTCATTGTGGAATGCCAAGTGCGGGCACAAGAATTCTTTGCCGAGCGGGCCCTGTTTTACGTCTCCCGGGTCATCTCCCGTCAAGCCCCGAAAGGCTCGTGGGACTACGGCTTCAAACCGGTTTACTTCCTGGGACTGATCGACTTTCCCCTGCCGGAATCCATGGGGCACGGACCGGGATTCGTGCACCGCTATTCCGTACGGAACGACGAAACCGGCGATCCCATGACCGAGAAGCTCCAGTTTGTTTTCATGGAAGTGGGCTCATTCAGCAAAAGCTATGACGAATGTACGTCTTTTGAGGAAAAGTTCTTGTTTTATATGAAGAATCTCCCTACTTTTGCCGAGAGACCCGACACGCATCAAGATCAATATTTTGAAGAACTGCTGCTGTGTAAGCATCCGATAAACTGCATATTGTAGCGGGGAGTAATCCTCGCTACTTTTGCAAAAAGTTACGGTAATGCTTACGAGAGAACAGATCTTAGAAATTGACACCTACTGTGTTGAGCACCAGGTTAGCCAACAACGTTACCTGGATGAACACGACATTCCCCGGCACCAATACTATGTTTGGAAACGGAAGTACCGTCAAGAAGACGAACATTCTGCTGAACCGGGGGCATTCGTTCAGTTGCGTCCTGGTGGAGAGTTTGTCTCTCCTATGATGCCTCCGGCCAAGACTTCTGGGAAATCAAAGGCTAAAACAGGAGCCGTAGATAGCACGGAGAGCTTTCTGACGGTTGAGATCCGTACCGCATCAGGAATGATGATGCGTATCCAGGGCAGTATGACTGCAGCACACCTTCACGAGATAATCAGTGCCGGATAATGTTCTACCTGGATGGTACATACCGGTACTGGCTGTATAACAAGCCCGTTGATATGCGTAAGAGCTTCAATGGCTTGAGCGGTATCGTAACCAACGCTATGAGCGGACGCTTGTATGGCGGGGATGTATTCATCTTCGTGAACTCCAGCCGGAATATGATGAAGTTGCTCCGGAAGGAGGAAGGCGGTTTGGTCCTGTATTGTATACGTCTTGATATGGGGCGGATGCGATTACCTGATGCGGGAGGAGAAGAAGTAATCTCGACGAGTTTGGCTTATGAGAATGTGGTAGGAATGGTTCATTCCGCGCTTGACAGCCCCTATGTAAGGCGGATGAGGCTACTATCTAACCGCCTGTAAATCTTTACTTTAGATAAGTAAAATAATCGACATTTGCAATAGCGAAATCCCTTGCAGAAGTGCCTGAGAGGCCATATCTTTGTGTCCGGAAACGAGAGAAAAAGATGTCAGACCTGGCCCTCGAAATACAACGCCTTCGCGAACAAAACGCCAAGCTTGCCGCCATGAATGAAACCCTTCTGGCGGAGCAGGCGCGGCTTCTCGCTCAGGCAGAGGAAATGCAGGCTGCCATCAACAACCTTCAGTCTATGATGGCCTGGTTCCGGAAGAAACTGTTCGGTTCTATGAGCGAGAAGCACCTTCCACTTGATCCCAATGTCCTTGAACCCACATTATTTGACCAGCACCTCAGTGCTGAGGAGCAAGCTAAACTGGACGCAGAGGTTAAGGCTATGGAAGAGCAGAATGCCAAGGTTATTGAGGTTAAAGCTCACAAGCGTGATGTGCGTAAGCCCGTCCTCTCCAGTAATCTCCCCATTGAAGAGACCCATATCTATCCTGAAGGCGTTCAAGATAACCCTGACTATGTGGAAATTGGAGTGGAGAATACGGACACCCTGGCCATCCGGCCTGCCAAGATGTATGTCAAGCGCATTGTCCGTCACAAGTTCGTTCTCCGCTCTCAACTTCAGATTGAAGATCCGGACAGGCAGACTTTCCTGATTGCCCCGCTTCCGGAAACGATACGTCCCAAGAGCATGGTTGATGCAAGCCTTCTGGCGGATATCCTGATAAACAAGTACATCTACCACCTCCCATTCTACCGGCAAATCCAGAAGTACAAGGAACTGGGTGTCCTGCTGAACGATGCCACCATCAATGATTGGTTCACGTCAGTATGTGAAAGGTTACAATGTAAATGGTAATTTTGTTTCGGCAGAAATCGGAAAAATCAGTTTCAGCAGTT
>ERZ842401.5363-NODE-5363-length-14271-cov-10.194429_pt1 | contig 14271 bp, 16 predicted proteins | sample MGYA00521270_ERZ842401 | MGnify/ENA primary metagenome ERZ842401 (study PRJEB31892, sample SAMEA3878208) | bioreactor metagenome | biome: Moose rumen | place: Sweden | collected 2011-10 | study: EMG produced TPA metagenomics assembly of the PRJEB12797 data set... | reverse complement strand
TATGTCGAAGTGGCACTGTGCCGAGTAAAAATAATTAAGTATTATTTTTACGAGAGGGTTCTCAGTAATGAGAACATCCGCCACTGAGATCATAAATGACAATTCTATGTCGAAGTGGCACTGTGCCGAGTAAAAATAATTAAGTATTATTTTTACGAGAGGGTTCTCAGTAATGAGAACATCCGCCACTGAGATCATAAATGACAATTCTATGTCGAAGTGGCGGAATTGGTAGACGCGCATGATTCAGGTTCATGTGGGTAATTCCTTGAGGGTTCGAGTCCCTTCTTCGACATTTAACTTTTTAGAGTTCTCATAAGAGGACTCTATTTCAGTATTTAAGCGTCTTTGATGGGTTCCAATCATAGTTATATTGGTTAAATCTAAAGTGTTATTTTTAAGTGCTTCTTTTGCACTCTGCGAGCGTGTTTCAAGGGTTCCAGTCAAGTTTTCTAAACTTTCTGAGAATTGTTGTTTCTTGTGCAACTTAATTTGTCTTAAATGCTCAAACACTGGTCTCAATTTAACGCTTAATGTATTAGAATCTTCATCATAGGTAATACTTTCAGTAATAGTATTCAATATTAAGCGTTTCTCATCTATTGTAGCTTTAAGATATAACTCTGGGATTCTATTAGCAAAGTCAATTAAAATACTTATACGCTTAGTTGTATCTTTAGAACTTTCTGTGAGGTTCGCAATCTCATTTGCAACAGCTTCTTTAAGGCAAAGTTGACGACAATTAGGTAAACCACAATTATTTATTGCATTCTAACCCTAAAATCACTCTAACATTATAATACGTCTGAGTATCTAATTTCATAAGTTGTATCAACTTGTAATAAATGTTGCATTTGTTATGCAGTCTTTAACTTTATGTCACATTCATAACCTAATCCACGAATGAGTTTTAGAGCTGTATCAATGCGAGGAGTAACTTTCCCATTTAAGATTTCTGATAAATTACTTCTGTCAATAGAACTTGCTTTGGCTAGTCTTGATATTTCTCCATGACCACGAGCTTTGACAACGTATGTCAAACATCTTATGAATGTATTAAAGTCGCCATCTTCCAAAAATTCTTGCAAGGTAAGTTCAAGCCATCCCGCTTCAAATTCAGGGTCTTGCAATTGTTCCATCATATCATCATCAAAATTAGGAGCTTTAGCTAAATATTCACGTTCTTTATCTGTCAATGTCATTTTTATTCCTTTCAATATAATCTTCAAAATATTTGTTTGCTTGTTGTATGACTTTCTTTTGGTCTTTCTTATCGCTGCCCGCTACAAATAATATAACAGTTGTTTCCAAATCATAGTAATATATTCTGTATCCTTTGCCAAAATCCATACGAAGTTCTGATAATTTTGAATTCTGTAATGGTTTGTGATCTCCATATAATCCATCTTGTAGTTTTTCAACGCGTTTATTCACACGAAGCCTAATGGATAAGTCTAGGCTGTTTCGCCACTCTTTGTATGGACACTTGCCATCTGTTGTATAGTAGTACTTGATTTCTTTTTCCATAATTATATTATGTCGGTTAAACCAACGTTTGTCAAGAGTAATATTAAGAAATTTTGATAATTTCTAATCCTAAAGCTAATCGAATATTGTAATACGTCTGCGTATTCAATTTCATAAGTAAAATCAACTTGTGATAAACATTGTCAGACTGTATTATTTGTGATAACATTTCATTGTCGGCAGGATGTTCAAATGGTTCCAAAATAGTAACCTCGTCGACACCATTTTGATATTTGGTGCAAATAATTGCACACCCTACATAACTTGAGTATGTGAGGACAAAGATTTGCGACAACGAAGTGAAGCAAATCACTTGTCCGAGAGACAGTAAAATCCAAGACAAGTCCCCCCTACGTCACCATAATAAAAGTAGGTTGGGGTTTCTACACCAACATTCATGTATTTGTTGGGCTGAAAGCCCAACCTACTACTACTTTGACATGCAATAAATATACATTTTCCCCCGAAAAAAGAAAAACTTGACAAATTAGACATTATCTACTACTCTAAATGTTGTAATATTTTCTTGTCGCAGGGTTCCTGTTTTGGCACCTTAACGACATTATTTTAAGATATAGGCGTAAGTTATGAATAATGCTTGGAATTTCTATTTGTTAGCATTCAAAAATATATTTAACTATAAAGGCAGTGCAAACAGGCAAGAATTGAACTGGTTTATACTTTTCATGATGCTATTCTGGATTTTACTGTTCTTTATAATCTTTGGCACTGGTATAACATTGGCATTTACAAATAATTTCAAGTTATTACCTGTTGTATTTGGAGCAATGTTTATTGTTGCATGTTTTTATCTTCTTGCACACACAATTCCACTAATCTCATTGATAAGAAGGCGATTTAATTGTATTGCACCGTCAAAAAGCAAGTTATTCTTTTCTATTTGGGCAACAATTTGGTTTATTCAATTTTTAATTTGCAATACAATGTTCTTTTGGGTCAAAGTTTCAATGGGAAATATTAATCCTTTGCTTATTTTACCATTAGCATTTGTAGGACAAATATGTGGTTTGTTGGTAATGGGTACTGTAATATTTTTAATGATTAGAGAAAAACCTATCACATAAGCATGTTTCCTGCCATAATATCATTCTAATATTATAATACGTCTGCGTATCTAATTGCATAAGCAATATCAATCTGTGGTAGATATTGCATTTATTGCTTAAATTTGCTAATATTTTCTTGTCAAAGTGTCCCTTGTTTTGACACTTTAATGACATAATAAAAAGGGTATATGTAATATGTTGGTACAACCTGTAAATCATAAATATAATCATAGTTTTGGCATAAGATTTAAATTATCGGATAAAACCGTTAAGGCTATAGAATCTTCTACGGGGCTGACTTATGGAGAAATGACACGCTTGTCACTAGATGAGTCTGCCAGATTGATGAAAGAACGCGGAAAATTAAAAGAGCCAAGTAAATTAAAACTGTGGTTTTCTGATAAATATAGAAAATTTGGAGAAAAATATGGTTTATTAGAAAAAAATTACAATTTTTATACTGAAGATTAAATTATTGTAAATAAATCGTATTATTTTTTTATTATTTGCGGTAAATGTTGAGAGCTTAATATATTTGCTAATTGTCAGGTGATATTATAAAATTAATATCAGGATAGAACATTATGAATAAAAAAGATTATATAGTAAATTTCCTGTTGTTGATATTTGCGATAGTAAGTTTTATATTTTTGTTTAACTACTTTGGCGGTAAAAATTATTCCAATAAAGTCGTAAATATTGTTTTTACTACGGATATTAACTATAAAGATTATCTCAAAACTACTATAAGATCTGCGATTGATAATAAAAAAAATGATACTGTATATAATATTAATATTTTATGCGTGGATATGCCAAAACAAGAAATTGATAAGTTTAAAAAATTCAATGGCAAAAATGTTAATATAAATCCTATTGCAATAAATTTAAAAAGTATTGAGCATGTTGGAAATTATAAAATATCATATACTGTTACAAGAGCAGATTTATTTAAATTTTTTATGCCCGCATTATTTCCGGATTTGAACAAAATATTATATATAGATGTCGATACTGTAATATTGGGGGATTTAAGAAATCTCTATAATACCGATATCAGAGGAAAATATATTGGTGTTGTAAACAAATGTTTAAAAGAGCATAGCCATCGATACTTATATAAAAAATATTATTATACGAAACGGACAAGATTTTATAATTGCGGGGTTATGTTGTATAATCTGGACTTGTGGCGTAAACATGATATAACAGCTAAATTAGTAGAACAAAAAAATAAAGCCCTAGAAAAAAAACTAATGACTCAAAATGTATTTAATGCTGTTATTCCTTTGAATAAAACTAAGCGTTTATCTCCTGTTAATAACATATTTACCCAATGGAACAGCCCAAGATATAATGATGTGTCTTTCTTTTTGGCTTTTCCTCAGTATTGCTTCGTTGGTTGTGATTTTAATAAATTAGTAAAACGTGGAGTAATAATGCACTATCTTGATGATAATAAGCCATGGATATACAGAGACAGGGAAGAATCTGAATATTGGCTGTTATATGAAAATAAGGATGATTATTAATTATGAAAAATAAACATTTAATTCTAATTGTATGTGTGATTTTATTGTTTTTGATAACCATGTTTACCGTATTTCTGTATAAGAAAAATATAAATCAGAATTATGATGTTCACTTATTATTTAATACAGACAGAAATTATAAAGAATTCACAAAAATTGCGATAAAATCAGCGATTGTAAACAAAAAACCTGACAGTATTTACCATATAAATGTACTTTGCGTTGAAATGAAAAAAGAAGAATGCAATGAATTTAAATCCTTGGAAGCAAAAAATGCTAAAATAAAAGTAGTAATGAAAAATTTTTCGGATATCTCTGATATTAAAAATTATGAGATTCCGCATTATGTTACAAGAACAGATTTGTTTAAGTTTATATTTAGTGAAATATTTGATGAAAGCAAAATGTTATACATAGACTCTGACACTTTAATTTTAGGGGATTTGAGAGATTTATACAACACTGATATTTCTGATAAATTTTTGGCTGCTGTATTAAAAATGGAACCTGAATCGTATTATCCGAAACGATACTATTTTAATTGCGGTGTTATGTTATTCAATCTTGATAAATTCAGAGAGGTAGGAATGTCTAAGATATTGATATCTGCTAAAAATAATGATATGCAAAGGGGTTATCAGACACAGAGAGTTTTTAATGAATTTATATCACTGTATAAAATTAAAAAACTTTCACCGATATATAACGATATTGACAGATGGAATGACGAATATAAGAAAAAATATAATTATCTGGGAACATATTTCCCATATTCTTTGCGTTATCCTACGATAAAAGAATTAGACAAACATGCCGTTATTATACATTATGCAGGCACTCAAAAACCATGGATAAAAAATACAGAAGCAAAAAAATATGTAAAAGAATACATTAAATATGCAAAGATGGTTAATAGTAAATTCCAACCGTTAAATATTGATTATGAAAACAAAAAAGGTAAAATTTAAATAAATATTATTAATATCTTAACGGTATCTTTGAACGTATGACTTCAATATTTTCATAACCAAAATTCAGGAGCATCCTGTTTGTACTTGTATAAAAAATTGTTTCATCAAACGTAGGTCCGATATTCACTGAGCTTACAGAACTTTTTTCAAAATGGTATTCTAAATAAGGTACAAATAAGCCATTTTTTTCAACGACCTTTGTAGGTTTTGAATCTGTTGTTCCAAAAGCATTAACGATAACAATTCTGTACTCATGTTCATTTTTAAATTGCGGATTTTTGAAAAATATGCTAACAATATTTAATACATCAATAAGTTCAAACAGAATGTCAAATAATTTTACTTTATTATTCTTTTTAGACTGTACTGCTTTTTCAAATTGATTATTCCATTTTTTGAAAATGCTCTTAATTATTTTAACCTGTTTTTCTCTGTCATAAATTACGCTGCCGTATATGGGTAAATAGTTTTTATCTGTCATTTCCTTTATAAGTTTTTTCTTATTGAAACCGATATTATAACCGGTGTAATTTAGCCCTTTTGCATAATTATTCCATAAAGTTAAATTGTCGCTTTCAGAAGAAAAAGATGTTGTAAAATATTCAAGTTTGTTCGTTAAATCACTGTTTCCATCTACAATATTTTTGTATTTGTTTTCAAAATGATTTTTAATTTTATTAAATAAATCGGCGTTTAAATTATCATTTTCTGTAATCAATTTAACTATCAGTTTATATGAATAAGCAACTTCTTCTTTGTCATTAAGATAAAGAACATTTGAAAATCGGATTGTTTCGCCGGAAATTATATTGAGCAATTTCTCAGGTTTTGTATAGTGATAAATTGTGTAATATGTATCATTATCCAAAAGTTTTTTAATTTTTGGAATCTTTTTCAAAAGTTCATCATAGTATGACATGCAAAAAACCTCTAAAAGCTATATTAATATTATAACATATATTTTAGTGCTTTTCATTGATTTTCAGACGGTTTAATATTTGTTTCATCTCGTCTTTTGTAAGATATTTTGAAAAATGTGCAAATTCTTCCATTATATCCCAGGATGTATAATTGCCTTTTTCAACTCTCTTAATCCAATCATTAACCTCTTTAGTAATCATAAACAACCTTTTCTATAAAAACGACATGCTCATGATAGTTATGCGGGCAAAATTTGTCAAGACATAAGTTTTATAAGAAAAGTTAAATCCTATTCCCAAAAGTAAATTTTATGCGTATAATATTTTTATAAAATATGGAGCTGATATGTCAAGATTATCGGAAAGAATGGAAAATTTTAACAAGGCATTTGAGTTATATACAGAAATGCAGTTAGGATTTATTAATGACAAAAAGAACAATGCTTACCGGCTCGGTTTGGCACAAAGTTTTGAAATCGTAAGTGAATTAGGCTGGAAAGTTTTAAAAGACTATCTTTTTCAGGAAGGAATCGATGCAAACACTCCAAAAGAGGTTATAAAAGAGGCTTTTCAAAAAGAGGTAATCAAAAACGGTCAAGTTTGGATTGATATTATCAATGCAAGAAACTCAACATCTCATGAATATAATACTGATAAAGTTAATATTCTGTTAGAACATATCAGCACTGTGTATTATCAGGAGTTATCAGAGTTTAAAAATTGGTTGGGTACAATAGATGGAAAATAAATTTGGTTTACCACAGCGAACAATTGATGAAATTTTAAATTTTTTTAAAACAAAACCTGAGATAGAAAAGGTTGTTATTTATGGCTCGAGAGCAAAAGGAACATTCAAAAACGGTTCAGATATAGATTTTGCTATTTGGACTGACAAGCCTGAACTCGTATTAAGAATCGCTGGTGAACTTGATGATTTGCCTACGCCGTATAAATTTGATGTTGTAAATTTCAATACAATAGAGCTTGAATCCTTAAAAAACAGTATCAATACTGAGGGGAAAGTTTTTTTTGTAAAAATGAATTAATTTTTTTATATTAAAACACATCAAATAAAATTTGACTAAATATAATAAAAAAAAGCCGTTTTGAAAAACGGCTACCAGACTTGGGGAGGAGGTATGAAAAACTTTCGTTTTTCATATCTGTATTTTTAATATCGGTATATTTTTTCATTACTTGATAACAAGGTTAAAATTATCCTCCATTTGTATGAGAAACAAAATTTTTAAAATCCAAAAATGAATAATAGCTAAAATAATTTTCCTCTCCTGCAAGCAGGAGAGGATACTAGATGTAGGCAACTAGGATGTGTTCACACAAATCGTCATCCTGAGCGTTAGCGAAGGATCTCATAAATTTTAAAAGCTTTGAGATTCTTCGGCTAAAGCCTCAGAATGACAATATTATAAAATTTTGTGTGAACACACTCTAGTTATCTTACAGATTGTTGGAGAGGTTACAATAATAAATTTTATCAAACCTCACCCGCAGATGTAATTCGCTTTGCTCAAACATCTGCTCTCTCTCCTAAATCGTTTTGGGAGAGAGATAATTTTAAATGCCAAAAATTTATGCTCTTATTATTTTTTGTTCTTTTAAAGCTTTTAATTCTGCCTGATACGGAGAAATTTTTGTTATATCTTCAATTACTTTTGGCAGTTTTTCGATTACATAATCGATTTCATCTTCTGTTGTAAAACGGCTCAGACTCCAGCGAATACTGCCATGAATAGCAGTAAACGGTACATTCATAGCTCTTAAAACATGACTTGGTTCAAGGGAACCTGATGTGCATGCTGAACCTGAAGAAGCGCAAATGCCCAAATCAGACAAATGTAATAATATAAGTTCGCCTTCAATGTATTCAAATCCGATATTTGTTGTATTCGGAACTCGCTTAGCCAAGCCTGTATTGACTCTTGCATTATAAATATTATGTAAAATTCCTTTTTCCAGTTTATCGCGCAGTCTTGCGACTTCTGTCATTTCGTATTCTAAATTGTCAGAAGCAAGTTCAGCAGCCTTGCCTAAACCTACAATATAAGGAACATTTTCTGTCCCTGCGCGCTTGCCTCTTTCTTGATGACCTCCGATAATTAATGGTGAAATCATTGTTTTAGAATTAACATATAACGCACCAATTCCTTTTGGAGCATGCAATTTATGCCCTGAAATCCCGAGCATATCAACGCCGCATTCAGCAACGTTAATTGGAACTTTTCCCGCAGCCTGAACTCCATCTACAAAGAATTTTGTTTCCGGATTTTTTGATTTAATAATTTGCGAAATTTCTTTGATTGGGTTTAAAATACCGGTTTCATTATTCGCCCACATTACGGAAACTAATGCAGTATCATCAGTAATCATATGAGATAATTCGTCTGTATTTAATTCTCCGTTTGAGTTTACTCCGATATAATCAACTTTATAGCCCTGTTTTTCAAGGTATTTATACACATTTAAAACACAAGGGTGTTCAATTTTCGTTGTTATAATATGCTTTTTCTTTGTATTCGCAAGATAGCCTCTGATAGCGGTATTTGCACTTTCACTGCCGCAGGAAGTGAAAATAATTTCTTTTTCATTTTCTGCACCTAAAAAATCTTTCAGTTTCCCTCTTGCTTCGCGGATAGCGTGAGAGGATTTTTTGCTGAAATTGTACATACTTGAAGGATTTGCATATTCTTCTTTGAAATATGGCATCATTTCTTCAAGAACTCTTTCATCAACTTTTGTTGTTGCATTATTATCTAAATAAATAAGTTTATCCATTATTTTACCTCAATAACATTTATATCTTCACCTAAAGCATGTTTTAAAGTCGTTTCAACAAAAGCTTTTAAAGTCATTGTTGAATTTTTGCACCCTGAACACATACCTTTTAGTTTGACATAAATATCTTTGTCTTTAATATCAACAAGTTCAATATCTCCGCCATCTTTGTTTAATTCCGGAGAAATTTGATTTTCTATTACACTGTTAATTTTTAAAATCCATTGTGTTGGTGTAAGTTTTTCTTCTTTAACGTCCGCTGTTACGCCATTATAATAATTATCAATTATTTTTTGAATTTCGCCTTTGCATCTTCCGCAGGCACCGCCGGCTTTGGTGTAATTTGTTACTTCCTCAACGGTTTTAAGCCCGTTTGTTTTAATCGCATCAATGATAACTTTATCAGTTACCTGAAAACAAGTACAAATCATTTTTTCTTTTGTTTCATTTTGTATATTTTCCAAAGGTACAAAGCCATCTTTTTCATAGTTTTTGAAAGCATCTTCAAGAGCTTCATAACCCATAACGGAACAATGCATTTTTTCAGGCGGTAAACCGTCGAGTTGGTCTGCGATGTCTTTATTTGTAATTTTTTTTACTTCATCAACAGATTTCCCGATAATCATTTCTGTTAAGATACTTGAACTTGCAACTGCACTTCCGCAGCCAAAAGTCTGAAATTTGGCATCTGTAACGATGTTATCTTTAATTTTTAAATATATTTTCAACTGGTCTCCGCAAACTAATGAACCTGCTGTACCGACAGCATCAGCATCTTCAATCGTACCGACATTTCTCGGGTTGCGGTAATGCTCCATAACTTTTTCGGAATAATCCCACATAATATTGTTCCTTTCTTCACTACTTTTACTGACAATATTATAATCCAAAAACAGATTTTTTAGACTACCCTTAATTATTATTTAATGATTACTTTACCTGTTTAAAAAATTCATTAGAAATTAATTGAGAATAGCGTTCTCCCTGATTTAAAGAAACAAGAATTTTGTCATTCCCTTTTTCATCTTCAACTACTGAAATTATGCCAGAAATTTCGCCAATAGGAAGTTTTTTAATTTTTGCTTTAAATTTTACATAAGGTATTTGTTGCCCGTAAGATGTCATAGTTCCTTTTTCTGTTACATGAAATTCTTCAATTGCTGCTGATTGATATTTAACTTTAGAAATAGCTTTTTTTAGTCTGTCTTCAACATCATTTGCTTTAATATCCTGCGGTGTAAGAATTTTTTTCTTTGCGGTATCAACGACAACCATTTTTTGACCGGAGGCTTTATGCTCAGCCACAACAGCATTATATCCCATTACTCCGGCCGCTTTTTCAATCTCAAATTCTTTATCTATTTTTGAAAAATCTCCGACTTTCTTAGCTCTTTCTAATATAACATCATGTGTCGGATGTAAATAATTATTAATAGAATTTTTTATCCAGTCCTGACCTCCAAAGGCTATAAAGCCAACTGCAACAACAGTTAAGAATATGGATCTTGTTACATTTTTTAAACAACTCATGTTGAAATCCTCTTGTTTTTATATAAATATTATATTATGAGCAAAGGGGAAATCAATCATGTCAATAGCTGGGATGTGGATATTGAAGACGCAACTCCTGCTATGCAGCATTATCTGAAAATCAAAAAAGAACATCCTGGAATTTTGTTATGGTACAGGATGGGTGATTTTTTTGAAACTTTTTTTGAAGATGCCATAATAATGTCTAAGGAACTCGAGCTTACACTTACTGCAAGAGATCAGGGGGCAAAAATCGGTAAAGTCCCTCTGGCAGGTATCCCTGTTAAAGCGGCGGATGCTTATTTACAAAAGCTTGTCCAGAAAAATTTTAAAGTTGTTATCTGTGACCAGCTAGAAGATCCAAAAACAGTTAAATCCGGGCAAATAGTAAAACGTGGAGTTACAAGAGTAATTACTCCGGGAACGCTTACGGAAAGTAATTTATTAAAACAAAACTCAAATAACTATATTTGTGCAATATACAAAGATGATAAAAAAGATTTATACGGCTTTTCTTATACGGATATTTCTACGGGAGAGTTTAAGACAACTCAGGCTCCGTTAAATTTGATAATGGCTGAGTTAGCAAGACTTAATCCGGCTGAAATTGTTGCTCCGAGTCTTAAACAAGATATTAAACCTTTTCAGATTGTAGCAGACGAAGTTGTGGATTTGCCTGATGAAATTACCAAAAGATATAATTGTTCAAAGATTCCCCCTTCCGTTTTTGAGGAAAATTTTGCCAAAAATAATCTTAATGCCGTTTTTAAAACAACGAGTCTTGAGAGTTTTGGATATTCAAAATATAAATTAGGTTTTCAGGCTGCAGGGGCGCTGCTTGCGTATATTTGGGAAACTTCAAAAGATAATATGCCAAAATTTGATCGTATTGAATCATATGAATTATCTCAGTACATGATTTTGGATGCCTCTACAAGAAAAAATCTTGAACTGACAGAAACATTGCGCGAAAAAAATAAATACGGCTCATTGCTTTGGGCGATAGATAAAACTAAAACAAATATGGGAGCAAGACTTTTAAAAAACTGGATTTGCCAGCCGTTAAAAAATGTATCGGATATTATGACAAGACAAAATTCAGTATCAGAACTTGTTGCAAAAAGCGATATAAGACTTTCTCTTGCAGATTTACTTGACAAAATATATGATATTCAGCGTCTTGCAACAAGGATGAGTAATTCTTCAGCGAATCCGAAAGATTTTGTAAGTTTAAAACAATCTTTGGCTGTTTTACCGGAGATTCTTGAAATAACAGAAGGTTTAGACTATGACCTGTTTGAAATAATAAGAGAATATTCTTCGGAAATTTCTGATTATGTTCAAATGATAGATAATACAATAGTAGATGAACCCCCTGTTATCATAAAAGAAGGTGGTATAATTAAGTCTAATGTTAGCGGAGAGCTTGATTATTTCAGAGATTTATTAACCGGCGGCGAAGAATGGCTTAAAAAGTTCGAAGAAAAAGAAAGAAAACGCACTGATATTAAAACTTTAAAAGTTGCATATAATAAGGTCTTTGGTTATTATATTGAAGTAACGAATCCAAACCTTTATTTAGTTCCCGAGGATTATATCCGAAAACAAACTTTGGTAAACGCAGAGAGATTTATTACAGAAAAACTTAAAAAACACGAAGATGATGTTTTATCGGCCAAATTCAAATCTGCCGAATTAGAGTATAAATTATTTACGGATTTCAGAGAATATTCAAAAGAGTATGTGTCCAAAATTCGGGAAATTGCTGATTGTATTGCGAATGCAGATGCTATAGTTTCGCTTGCAACTGTTGCAGTTGAAAATAATTATTGCAGACCTGTTATTGATGAATCAAATGATTTTCTTGTCAAAAACGGACGGCATGCGGTATTGGAAAATATTTTGCCATTAGGTGAATATGTGGCAAATGATCTGGAAATAAAATCAAATGTTTCTAATGAAGAAGAAACTCAATTTATGATATTAACCGGGCCTAATATGGCTGGGAAATCTACCTATATGCGTCAGAATGCGTTAATTGCAATCCTTGCTCAAATCGGTTCATGGGTCCCTGCGGATAGTGCAAAAATCGGTATCATAGATAAAGTATTTACCAGAGTGGGAGCAAGTGATGATTTAACTCTGGGTCAATCAACATTTATGGTTGAAATGATTGAAACATCATTTATTCTCAATTCAGCGACAGAAAAAAGTTTTATTTTATTAGACGAAATCGGAAGGGGAACAAGTACTTATGACGGTGTCGCAATTGCATGGTCTGTTGCAGAATTTATTACAACAAAAATCAAGGCAAGATGTATTTTTGCAACCCACTATCACGAATTGAATGTTATGACAAAAAAATATCCGCAAATTAAAAATTACAGAATAACAATATCTGAAAATAATGGAGAAATTGAATTTTTGCGTAAAGTTGTATCAGGCGGTGCAAGCAGAAGTTATGGTATTCAGGTCGCCAAAATGGCCGGGCTTCCAAAAGAGGTAATTAGCCGTTCACAGGAACTTATGACAAAAATGCAAAAATATTTTTCGAAAAATCTTGCATCAGGGAAGAAAATAGTGCATAATGAAGATGGTGTTCCTCAATTGTCTCTTTTTGGTATGTAAAGTTTTATTGCAGATAACGCAAAAAAACATGTTTATGTGTTTTATATGAAGCATCAAGGAGTGTGTGTATGAATGTAACATTTAATCCAAGTGTAAATTTTAAATCTGATTCAAATTTGATTGCAGAAGCTGCACGCAGAATACAACAGGACAATAATCAGAAAGTTATAAAACGCCCTGATATTCCGGAGCTTCAAACAACAGTGCGTTTCCCTGATTCATGGGGCCCTAACAAACGCATGGAAGAAATAGAAAATAAAATGCATGATGATTTTTCTCAAATGCTTCAAACATTAAAAGAAGGTGAAAATGTTGAAACAATGCTGAAAAGCAAAGGTTGGGAAAAAGTTTATCTACCTGAATCAAATAGTGTTCATGCAAAGATGCCCGGAGCCTCAGACGGGCTTGAATACGATATATACCCTGACGGCAAAGTAGTTACAACAAGTGGAATTGCCGGGACTCAAAAAGTTGAACGCGAGTCTGATGCCGAACTGGCAAAATATGTTGCAGATATGAAATCAGAATATGAAGGCAGGACTGAACAAAAAACTGCCCCACAAGGAGATACATATGCTTCAAAAAGTTATAGTGAAGCTGAATTGAATGAAAAAGCAAACGTCTTTGCTGAAAGATTAAAAAGTCGTAAATGGAAGAAAGAATATTTGCCTGAAAATGATATTATTATGATTCGTCAAAAAGGTGTTAAAGACGGATTAGAATACATGATAAAAAATGACGGTACAGTATTAGAAACAGGTCTTAGAGATAAAGCAGTTACTATTGTTGAACCAAACAGAGAAAGCGCAAAAACTTTTGCAAAATATAAAAGGAAATTAGATCCGAATGCTCCTAAAACATCTTTATGGATGAAAGGAAAAGAAGCAGTTGCAGATGTTTGGAAATTTTTCTCGGTTGCAGGAACAATGGCAACTGCAACAGCAAAAGGATTGTGGCATGGTGCATTAACAGGCGCAGCAGTATTAGCTTCAGCAGCCTTATTGCGTGGCGGTGTTGCTATAGTTAAAAATCAGAAAACATTAACTGAAGTTATTAAATCTCCGTTAAAAACGGCAGGTGTGGCAGGCAAATTGCTTGCGCTTATAGCAGGTGGTCTGGTTGTTACAGGTCATGTTATTGCAGGAAGATTAAAAGCTAATCAGAATTCTGCAGTTATTGAACACAAAATAGATGTACCCCATACAAATGGTTAATTTTTAAAACTTGTAAACTAAAAAATCGCTCAATATATGAACTGAACCCTAAAAACTAGACAAAGTAAAAAAAGGACGTTCATGAGGCA
>ERZ842401.5362-NODE-5362-length-14273-cov-3.829231_pt1 | contig 14273 bp, 16 predicted proteins | sample MGYA00521270_ERZ842401 | MGnify/ENA primary metagenome ERZ842401 (study PRJEB31892, sample SAMEA3878208) | bioreactor metagenome | biome: Moose rumen | place: Sweden | collected 2011-10 | study: EMG produced TPA metagenomics assembly of the PRJEB12797 data set... | reverse complement strand
GATTAACTTGGACTTCTCCTTGCCCTCATATGCATAACCGTGTTATATCATGTACACAGTTTGGAATTTTTGGGGTACATTTGGGGTACCAGACTCACTTGTAAATGTCTGAAACCCGCATGTTTGCTACATTTTTTTAGTTCATGGACTTAAGTGTCGGGAAGAGTATTTGACTTACGGTATTATCGGGTAAAACCCCGTATTATCAAGTATTCCCGTTATTTCCTTTGAAGTATTATCGAGTACCATGCAGTAGTCAAAAAATCGAATTTGCTGTACCTTTGCTGTACTTTCGATTTTTTGCTGTACTTGCAGGAAGAAAGCCAGATCCTCTTTTCTAAAAGATGTCTAAATTCGCTGACAAATTGTCCAATGCTTCCTTCTTGGTCATCTCCGTCACCTCAGCATAGATATCCATCGTGGTCTCGATGCTGGCGTGACCCATGATCGACTGAATTACCTTTACGTTCGTTTCGTTCTCACAGAAGCGTGTACAGAACGTGTGCCTCAGATGATGACAAGAGAAATGAGGAATGATCACCGGATCCCTATGCTCATTCTTTGCCTTCACGATCTCTTCAGCATTGTGTGCTTCATAGATCCTCTTGATAGCACGATTCACCGCCTGCGGATTGTGGATAGTTCCGAAACGATTGGTGAAAATGAAACCGCTCATTCCGTCTACCACTGCCTCTGCGAAGCCTTCTTCCTTCTGGCGCTCGTACTCACCCTTAAGCGCTTCATACACCTGATTCATCATCGGAAGAGTCCTGATACCGGCTTCCGTCTTAGGAAGCGATACCTTAAACTCACACTTGTAGGTGTCATCGCGCCTCGGATAGTAAGTCATAGCATGGTTGATGTTGATCGTCCTTGCCTCCAGGTCTACATCCTGCCAGCGAAGTCCTACCACTTCTCCGATCCTGCATCCCGTTCCCAACAATACCGTGAAGAACGGAAGCCACCCGACAAACACAGGGCTCTGTGCAATATAATTCATGAACGCCCTCTGCTGCTCCAAGGTAAGAGCATGCCTGATGCCCTTCTTGTTGCCGGTCTTCTTTCTCAGCTCTGCCATCACTCTGTCAGATGGATTTGTCCTGATGATTCCATCACGGACTGCAAGCTGGAAAGTCGGATGCAGGATGGTATGGATCGTATCAATGGTGTTGATCTGAAGCCCTCTCTTTTCCAAAAGATCGTGATAGAACTGAAGCACATCAGAATACTTGATCTCACCGATTTTCTTCTTCCCGAATCCATCCCTAACGTAATGATCATACATATAGGTGTAATTCGAGTAGGTGCTTGATCTCAGTTCTGACTTGGTGGAAATGTAGCGGTCATAGAGGAAATTCAAATCCGCGCTTCCTGCCACATACACATCCAGACCGTCCAACTGGTCTTTTACCAGCTTCTTCTCACGCTCCCTGAGCTTGGCCAGATCCTTTGAGTAGATGTAACGCCTCTCACCATTCGGATCCGTGTAACCATACACATACTTACCGTCACTCGCCCTCTGGAATTCGCCCTTCCTAAGTGCTCTGCCTTTGTTATCTTTTCTTGCTGCCATTTGCATTCTCCTTTCTAATGAAAGAAAAGAGATCTGCACTTATTTCCGGGGCTCCTTCTCGTAAAGCAATTCGATGCCGTCTTTTAAAGCTTCGGTCATGGTTTTGTTGATTGCCTCAGCGTAAGCCTTCAGCCTCTGGTATTCCCTCTCAGTGAATCGAACCGATACTTTATGAACCATCGGCTCCTCCAATGGCGGTCTTCCCATCTTAGCCATCTGCTACGCCTCCTCTCTCAACGTACCTCTATTTTACTTATTGCCCGTCAATAAGTCAAGCCCTATTTTGAAAAAAGTGCAAATCAATTTTCGGGATCAATCTGATAAGCGGAATGTCTCCAAGTACTGCTCGAATATGTCGCAATTTACCAGCACCAGCTTGTTCAGCTTGTAAACGGCACCGGCATCCTTTGCCATATCTTCGAACTTGGATTGACACATGGAGTACATCTCTGCACCTTCCTTGTATCTGACAAAACGCTTCCGATCGACTTTCTTGGGTGTTCTTTCCATAGTAGTACGCCTCCTTCAAATTATTTGAAGCACCCTGCTTCTACCACTATGGAAATTTTGCAACCCCCTCTATACCCGATAATGACTTGCACTACAGAATAATACATATTTTTGATTTCTATCCTCAAACTATAATCCGGCACTTTTTCATTTATTTGCCGAATTATAGTTGACTTTCTCTGTTCTGACACTATAATATAACTATGAAACGGCAATTTTCTTATTTTTTGCCGAATTATAGTTTTTGATGAGGTGATACTTTGAACATAGCAGGCACACTATCCCATCTGCCACAAGGTCAGATATTCAACAAATCCCGCTTTCGTGAAGCGGTTCATATGGTAGATCCCGACTGTTCGGAAAGCTCCATAAACTGGATGCTTGTCACTATGCGTAAACAAGGCATCCTTGCATCGGCAGGAACCGGAAAATATTATTGTCTCTCCGGCGAATCTACCATAAGGAAAAACTATCAGTATCCGCATTCCCCGGAATACCGGGAAATAGAGCAGGCTATTACTGACTCCTATCCACTTGTAAACTTTCAAATGTGGGAATTGATCCAGATGAATGATTTTGTCAATCATCAGATAGCAAAGAACGTGATATTCATTGAAGTGGAATCCATGTTGGTTGATACAGTATATGAAATGCTTCATGAAAAGTATCCCTATGCTATGATCCAGCCGGATACAGATACCTTCTATAAGCAGCGCTCCCCGGAATCCGATATTGTGGTCCAAAAGCTTCTCACAGAAGCTCCCACACCAAATAACGGGCATTCAAGCCCACTGGAAAAACTGCTCGTAGATCTTCTTTCCAAAAAGCTGTCCGGGAATCTGATTGAAAGAAGCGAATACCCGCGCATATATGAAGACATTTTTCGAAAATACCTGATTGATGAAACGAGAATGTTCCGATATGCAAAGCGACGGAATCTCTACGATGCCCTGCTTTCTTTCATAGAAACACAGACCGATGTAAAACTAATGACCATCTGATAAGGAGACAAAAATGATAACAAAAGAAACCTATACGTTAGAATATGTAAACACCCTTCGTGAAAAATACCAAAAGGATCCTTCACTTTTAGAAAGAGTCCTGTTCGCCTTTGGTCTGCTGGAAGCCATCACGCGCGTAGGAATGCCTTTCATCTTCAAGGGCGGCACCTCACTGATGCTGATCCTTGATCACCCACTAAGGCTCTCAACCGACATTGATATTCTCGTAAAGCCAGGAACAGATGTTGACCACTACATAAACGAAGCGGCCAAAATATTCCCGTTCAAGACCTTTGACGAAGACCGACGTGTTGGCAAGAACAATATCGAAAAACGCCATTTTAAGTTCATCTATGACTCACCCTTAAGGAATGATGACTTTTATATCCTTTTGGACATCGTCTTTGCAGATAGTCCCTACCTTGCCACACAGTCATGCGAGATCAAAAATGAATTACTGCTTACAGATAATACACCGATAACCGTCACGGTTCCTTCCCCAGAATGCATCCTCGGAGACAAGCTCACAGCCTTTGCTCCTCATACCACCGGTGTGCCTTTCGGCATAGATAAAGAGCTTGAAATAATCAAGCAGCTCTTTGATGTAGCAACCCTCTCGGAAAAGATTGACAATTACCGAAATCTGCTTTCAACCTACGACCGTGCCGTTCTAGACGAAATCGGCTACCGTGACATAACTGCCTCCCGTGAAGATGTTCTTCGTGATACTATCCGTTCCTGCGCCTGCATCATTGGAAAAGGTGTCTATGACAAAGATGAATTCCCTCTCTTTATCAAGGGAATTCACTCCATCGGCGGCCATGTCCTGTCCATGAAATACAGTGCAACCATCGCCGCCAACCAGGCAAGCCGTGTGATGTACCTCGCCTCCTGTATGCTCACAGGTCAGCCCTTCACACCTATAGAAGATCCCGAACCATATCTTCAGGCAAATATAGGCAAAAGCCAATACAAAAAGCTGTCCTATATGCGCAGCCAAAGTCCGGAAGCCTTTGCTTACATTGTTGAGGCTCTTCGGATGATTGAGGAATAAGAAAAAAAGCGGCTGACAGAGACCCAAATCTCCGCCAGCCGTCATTATATAAGCTATAAGAAACCTAATTTTGCAATCACGCCTTCACGTCAAATCCAATAGTACCGCCTATGCCACCTGATGACAATCCTTCCGTCAGCTTAGCGGTAATACTACTGACATCTGTTCCAACAACAGAAAATGTAAACTCATCTATCTCTCCTTCCACTTCAGCCTCCTCTGCCCGGCGTTTTTCAATCCGTTCCTGTTCTGCCTTTTTCTCAGCAAGCTTCTTTTCAGCCTTATCTTTAGCCGCTTTTTCTTCTTCGGCTTTTCTCTTTGCATTCTCCCTTGCAATTTTTCCATCCGGATCGCTTGAACCTGAAATAATCATGGTCATATTACCATTGTCATCGATCTTGTAATTGATATTAGTCAACGTTCCCTGACATCTCGAAAGAGCAATTTCATTACACTTTGGAATTGCTTTCATCTTTTCTTCCAATATTGAAGATTTTTCCGGATCATCCATACATTTTTTCAAAAAAGCACTAGAAACACTTACTGTAGTAGGTACACCTTTCATTGAAACAGTACCAGCATTCATGTAATCGTATTTATCCTGTAACTGCTTTGAATACTCATCCACATTCTTGTAACCGCTCTTTGCTTCTTCTTCTCTCGTCACACCCGGCGCAGGTGTTTTCATATCCATAACCTGCGATGTAACACCGCTGCTTATTTCCATCGACATAATTCTGGCCTCCCTTCAATTCATCCTCGTACATCAAACGCCCCACCAGAAAGCAGTGTCATCGTTCCCGACAGCTTCATCGTGAACTGATTTGTCAGATCCTCCAAATCCTTTCCTCTAAACTCCATGTTAAATGAAGCCTCATCAATCTTTTGTTCTTGCTGCTTCTGTTCAAGTTTTTTCTCAGTTTCTTTTTGCTCTGCTCTTTTCTCTTTAATCTTATCCAGCCACTTATCTATCTCTGGATCTGTACTTCCTTCGTCTCCAAATACACCTACCGTTGTCATTGTACTGTATTCTTCTCCAAACTCGATGGATACCGATTTAAGTGTGCCTCCGTGTGCTATGGAAGATTTCTGAGCTGCCTCAATATAATCCGGCACCTTCGATAATTCTCTTTCCAGCCATTCCCCGGTTTTTTCATCAGACATAGCTTTTCTCAACAATCCACCAGTAACAGATATCGAAGCACTCTTCCCTGGAGTCAGACAACCGAACTTCTGCGTCAGATAATTTGAGTAGTCTTTCACATTAGTCGGCTTCTTACTTGTTGTTCCCGTATTATTGTTTATCGAATAAGGGTTATATGAACCTGAAATCTTCATATGCAAATCCTCCTGTCTCTCATAGTATGAGATTATTCTTCTACCTTCTCTATCGTATGATAATCACCACTAATTAACAGACTTTGCGTGAACGCCGTCATTTTTGCAGTGAAATCTTTCCTCTCATCATCACAGTCAGCGTAAACCTCTTCCTGCCACCATCTGAGCGAATCTCGATATCCACATCACCCATATACTTTCTAGCACATTTTTGAATATTTGACAGGCCTATACCGTGCAACCGCTTATCCTTTTTACTTGTCAGAGGCAGCCCGGTTTCTCTTTCAACAGTCACGCTTCCATCAAAATCATTTTCAATCTCAATAAAGAAAAGAGTTCCTTTCATATATGATTTAAGGGAAATCTCTCGTACCCCCTCCAGCTCTCGACAGGCTTCAAAAGAATTATCCAAAGCATTGTTCAGAATAACGGCGATGTCATAAATATCAATCTGACCAGCATCAGGCGCAACAAAATCAACATCAAAGGATATACTCTGCTTCCTGGCTTCCTGTTGCCTTTGATAGATAATGATATCTGTGATCGGATTACCGCTTTTTGATGAAAAATCCAGCCGGTTTACAGCATCCTCTATTTGCCCAATGTATTCGTCAAGCTCTCTGGTATCGCCATTTTCAACACCTTTTACATATTGCGTGATATTGTTCAGATGGCTTCTCATATCATGCTTCAGCCCCCGCAGATCAGAGTAGATTTCCTCTATATCCTCAATTTCCCTATGCAGCTGCTCCACTTGATTTTCAAGAATTACCTGTTTCCTACTGTCTTCATTGCGCTCTATCAAATATTGGAACAGCATCATAGTCGCTATGATAGTTCCAAGTAATAAAATGCAGATTACTATGATCCAAAACACTGTTTCCGGGACTTGTTCATATACCAGCACCCCTATCCCTTCACTGAATCTTAGTATCAGGATCCGCATGGTGATTGAAACACAAAGAGCCGCAAAACAAGGGAATACCAAGAAAATGTTTTCGCCAAAGCTTGTCTCATACCCTTTGTAAATGTACTTTCTGCTTAGCGTTTTCAGATACACGCATAATGTGATTACATATACCGCTACACAGATCATACCTTGTATGATCAAAATTGTTGTTGAAACTGCATTTGCCCTTTCCAGCGTCATTCCTTCGGAAGATGATATGATTCGCTCTATTATGCCTGCGGTCAACATAGAGATTAAATAATAAAGCACACTGATAATATATTTAATCAATCCTCTCCCAGCTGCAAAACTGAAGGTAACAAAAATCTGTCTCTTATAATCCCATTTGAATAAAAGTGATTGAAGCGCAAACAGTACAGCGAGATTGATAACAATCCCCATCACATCTCTATCTATCCCAAGAATCTCATATATAACAATATCTGCAGCAAGATAGATCATAGTCCAAAGAATGACCGTTGTCTTTTTTTCATACCGTGCTTTTAACAGATCCAGCCCATATAAAATGCTCAAAACAGCATCTGCAATATATAAAGGAACAGTCAGAGTAATAGCCATAAAATCAAACATTCACAATACCTCCGTTTTTAGCGTAGCGAAGATATGTCTTGACGAAATCCGTGTATTTCTTCTCAGCAAGCATAATACTATCACCATTAAGCACCTGAACACTGTTCGCAGAATAAGCCGTCACCTTTTCAAGATTAACGATATAGCACCTATGAGTTCTGAAAAACGAATCTCCCAGCTCATTTTCAAGATCATACATCCGGGCATAGGTTTCCGTCAGCCCGTTATCCATATGGAATACCACCTTCCTGTCACTGCTTTCAATGTACTGGATCTCCCTTAAAAGCAATTTCTTCTTGTTCTCGCCATCCTTAACGATTATGTATTTCTCCCTTCGCTCACTGGCGGAAGCCACCTCATTAGCAGCCCGCTGGAATACTTCAGCAAACTTCTTTTCCTTTATCGGCTTCACAAGGTAATGGAAAGCATTCACATCAAAGGCATCCTCCATATATTCCCGAAATGCTGTCACAAAAATGATGATGCTCTGTTTCCCGGAATTTCCCTGCACTTTTCGGATCCTTTTTGCAAGCTCAATCCCTGATACACTCCCCATCTCTATATCCAGGAAACAGATATCAAAGAAGCCTCTCCCTGCAATCATTTCCTCAGCTGTAGTAAAACAGCTGATCTTTGCATCAGAGTATTGTTCCTTTATCATTGCCACGATTTGTTCTCTCATCTTCTTTTCATCATCACATACTGCAACATTCATAGAATCATTCCCTTCATCATAGATTACCTTATCATTATTATATCGTCATAATGGTATCTGCTTTTCACATTCTTGCAGTGAACGACGCTTTTTTTGCAGTGAAATATCTTACTACAACAAAATAAGCCCGCAGCCATCGGCTCATCACCGACAACCACGGGCATACCCTCAAACCATATTAAACTCTCTTCGCATACGACAGTGCAATCCACCCGGCACCGCTCTTCAGCCTTCCCCATCCGGCCTCAGAGCCTTTACCGGCTTTCACCTCAACAATCGTATAAACTCCCGGCGGCACATACTTCCCTGTCCACGCAGTATCAGTACCATTCCCCTTCCGAATCCTCAGATCCTTCGTCGTCACCCTCACAAGGAACGGACAATCTGCATTACTCATCCCGCCGGATGCAGGTAACTTGCCATCACCAGCATACTTCTCATAATAACCCTGCCCGTACCCAGCACGCTTCTTCTGTACTGCATCACTCTGATCAGCAGGTCTCTCATACCATAACAACACCGCATCCGATGCCTCCCTAACATTCTCAGCATTCTGCAGCACAATCATCGCCGCCTGGTATCCTGTATTAAGCTCCTTCCACAGGAAATCCAACTGCATCTGAAGGTCTCCGATGCTCTTTCCTTTATCCCTTGCAAACTTAAGAAGAGCTTCCTTTCTGCTCCAAAAAGTCCACTGAGCCAGACCGTATCCGGCCTTATCCCTTGCAAAATCAGGATAAGCATTTTCATCAACAAGTCGTGTATATTCGGCATCCGTGATATTCAGCTTCTTCTCATAACTGTTCTGAAGATTATTCGCTCTCAGTCCTGATTCTGCATAAAGATTTCCCATAAGCCCGGCAACACCGTAAGCATTCCCGATCTTCTTCATAAGATAATCCCAGATCGTCTTTTCGGAATCATCAGCCTTATCAGCCCCCGGAACCACATCAGCCGACACCTTATCAGAAGAAGCTCCCATAAGTGCCGCCACATCCGCTCTCACAGTATCCATATTCTTTCCGAACTTCGGGAACCAGTGAAGCACATCCCCATGATTGCTACCAAGCCCCAGATTATGAGAATCAGCATGACAAAGAATTGCGGGAACCTTAACGCCGTTCATACTCACACTGCCATTAGGATCAATTCCAAACATCTTGCAGAGATAAGCCGTCAGCTCGCAGGCCTCTTTATAAACCTTTGCGAAATAATCTGCATCATTAAGCCCGTCCTCACAGATCTCAAACTGGATCCATCCATTATTGCAGCTTCCCTTGCCCCCGGATCCACACCCCCACGGCCTGAAATCCCACGGCATTGTCTGAACCGTTGCAACGCTACCATCAGCCAACTTCCCAATCCATGCATTAAGTCCTGCCTGTACCGAACTATGATTCCAGTCATTCCCGTAAGCATTCTTACCGATCAGCTTGATCATCAAATCCCTATCAGTGGCATTATCATCCGGCTGCACATATCTCCTGAGAGTCGGGTTATTAGCTCCGGTGCTGTGCCAGAGCACGCCCTTAACCGCCATATTCTTAGTACCCTTATAGCAGGTACTCTGAGTCATCATACAGACAATCGGCTTATTTCCATCACTGTACTTCATCATCCTCACCTTCTTTCTCACTACGATCATGAAGCTGCTCCAAAACTTTCTTCATCTTCTCCGGAATAGGCAGGCCCAAATGCCCTGCATTCTCTAAAAGCGAAATCCCTTCATTGCTCAGATAAAAGAAGATCACCGCCGTTCTCAACACAGAACCGGTCTTAAGCACTTCCACATCCAGCACATTTGCAATCCCTACCAAGAGGAAGATCAGCACCTTCCGGCATATTCCTTTGAATCCTACTTCGCTGGACAGCTTCTTATCCGCGACCGCACACATTACACCCGTGGCGTAATCGACAGCCACAAAAACCACCAATGCTATGAGCAAACCGTCACAACCTCCCAAAAAGTAACCCAGCCATCCTCCGACAGCCGCAAACGCAACCTGAATCACATTCCAAAATTCCTTCATCGCCATGCCCTCCTTCGCATTAAAATAGGCGGCTCCTTTCGGAAACCGCCGCCATAAAGCACCATATTGTGAAAACAGATCAGGAACTCACCACCTGCTCCGTCAATGTATAAGTGATCTTCATCGTCTTATCCGCATTCTTGACCACCGCCTGAGATAGATTGCAGATCGTAGCCAGATACGGCGTGAACAGGAAATTATACCTGTACTCATTCCCGTAGGAGCCACCCCATCCGACTAGAAATTCCTTATACCGAAAGAGTGGCGTTGCCAGATTATTGCTCATCCTTGTACCACCGATTGTCTGCTCCACCCTGTCACTGACATCGATGATGAAATCATACCCGATGATCACATCACCGATCATCATTAGCCTCACCTCGCAGCTTCCGGATGTACAGATAGACTTTGTCTCTGATGTGAACCCAAAGCTTAAGAAGGTTATGTCCGTCGGATTAGCGATATTGATCTTGTAAACGCCGTCATTGTCATAACCCAAAACATACAGATATCCGTTCCTCAGCACTGCATTCCTCTGGGTATTCGGATAACTGGAATCTTCCCTGAAGCTGCCAACCGCTTTCAGATGTGCATTGGAAAGCGTCCAGCTGCCTTCCGTAAAGGTCATATCAGACTTCTTGATCTTGATCCAGAGCATCGTGGCATTCCCGGAGGAATTAGCCTGATTTGCAAACCCATACCAGTATCCATCACCGCCGTCCAGGAAGATTCCATACGGAGTATAGCTTCCGTAAAACCTGAAAGTTGAGCACTGCAGAACCGTTGTATCTTCCAGCGTCAGTGTCGTATCATCCAGTTTTTCGTTCAGTCCCACATCAAAAATCGGGATCCGATATCTCGTGACCGTCACCGTATTACTGGCATATGCTATGGAGTAAAGGAGTCCATTTTCAAAATCAACCTCTACTGCCCTGAACAACGTGTTCAGCCAGTCCACCGTAAGATCCAGGCTGTTCTGCCTTAGGAGCAGGAGAGTCGTATCTACCGCCGCATCACTTCCGAACAGATTGGCACCTCCCTTCTTCGATGTCAGTCCGATCGCCGCGATCGTGCCATTTCCCTGTGAAGGCGTAAACTCCCAGACAAACTTGTATCCATCTGCCAGAGCCATGCTCTCCACAAGATTCATGCTTCCCCTCTTCACATTTCCCGTGGCATTTACATCATTGCTGGCATAGCCCACAGGCATATTTGATGATGGCGGATATATGTTTCCCGCCTGCTCTGTAAGTGCACTCGGAAACAAAATGATCCCTCCAATCATGTTCGGACATATCGGCAGCATCTCATCATTCCAGACCACCATTTCGTCATACTGCCCCGAAGTCTTGTAAAAAAGACCCATCGGATTCATTCCCAACAGGTCATTTACAAGGTTCGTAACCATATTTGTTTCGGACACGGTTTCCACCACGCCCGTATTCACATCCTCCAACTCCACCGTCAGAGATCCAGTATATCTTCTCATCGCATCCTCCTTATGAATTGCTGCCGGACACATCCACCTGCACTGCAAAGCCGCCGATAGAGCTTCTTCCGCTCTTCGTATCGGAATAAGACCTCTTCACCAGCTCATCGATCTCCCACAGCGTACTCTCGGTAAAACCAACACCCCTGAGCCTTCCAGCAAGGTTTCCAGTACCAATCGGAAATCTCTCAACATATTCCTCAACCTCAATCTTGCCATCCCATGCGGCATCAGCGCCCATGCTCTGACCGGAAATCGAAGCAATACAGAATCCCGTATCCACTGTAGCCGAACCGCCCGTGCATCGCATATAAACATTGAAAGTGTTGGTGAAGTTCGCCATCACGTTTTCAATCGGATAATACAATAGGATCGTATGCCGCCCGCTGCACCAATGTTCCTGAGGATAATGTATCGGGATCATCTGGTTATTGAACTCAAAGGAAAAGATCACATCCGCATGACCCTCCTCCGTCCAGCTCACCGGCAGCTCCACAGCCACCGTCTGTTCTTCCGTATTCCCAATGACATCAGGATTATCAGGATCAAGCGATTCCGGCTCATCCACCGGCACTGAAGGAATCGTCACATTCCCTGAAGCCGTAGCCGTCCTTGTCACCACATCCGCATCAACATCCACGATCACCTGCCCGAAAAACTGGGCATGATTATCCTCGGATGTCGCAAACTCTATGGAAATGATCTTTGTATCCTGATTTCTTACCGTAAAAGCAGATGCATTTGTAAAAGTATGAATGCCTATCTTCCCTGCCTCAATCTGTGAAAGAAGCCCGGATATGTTCTTATCGTTCTTACTCTTCGCCTGAGCCAGTCTCGGATTCTTACCTACGCCTTTCAGCGTCTGCTTCCCGTAGATCTTCACCTGATTGGAAGTGATAGCACTGATCTGGTTTTCATCTGCCTGGCCGCCAACAAAGGTCAGCACATCCCCGATATCAAGTGCCGGATTGCCAATAGTATCCGAATCAAACGGAACATAGTCTATGACAGAAATATCAGCCAGGATATTCTCGCAAAGCTCACGCCTTGTCTCTTCCAAGCCGAACTGCAAAAGCGGATTCACCCCCAGATTCATGGTCAGCCCGTCATCCGGATCCAGATGATAGTATTCCGCAATCTCGGTTCTCATATTTGTAGAAGAAACCGCCGTATATCTTGTAATGAAATCCGAAAAGCTGGAAGAAAACCTGTGCCGTCCTGCCACGGTCAGTACAGAAGTGTTCCCGTACTTCCTCAGTTCCAGCTGTCCTTCCCTGTTTATACAAAAGAAACCTCCAAGCACCTGCCCCACGTAATAGAGCACATCCCTGTAGGTCTCAATGTCATTGTCCGTATAAATCGAAAGCCCTGTATCACCATTCGGCATCGCCTCGATCTCTTGCTGCGTCGAAGCAAAATCCACATGACAGGCCTCACAGCAAAGATGAATGAAGTCATACGCCTTACCCACGGTCTCGAAACCGTTGAAATCCTTCTCGAACCTAAGCATATAGTCATAAGCTTTCAATTCCAGGCATTTGACGGTTCTGTTCGCCTCCGACACTTCAAACACGCCCATCGGTATCGCTTCGTAGATTCCGTCACTCTCAACCGTCTGATCATAGTCTTCATCCAGATCAGCACTATCTCTGCTCTGAGAAATCCTCAGATGGTAAGTCAGCTCCACCAAGGCATCTTCCAGCGTATACCGGTCAATATCCGAAAGCAGCGTCACACCCATCTCAGCCGCATACACCGTACCCAGCTCAATCTCTGTACTTCCGCAGCACTGAGCCGAAATGTACCCGCTGCCTTTTACAATATCCTCTGCATCAAAGGTATAAACGGCACCAGCCTTTGTCGTGATCTTCCCCGTCCAATAATATTTTCTGGTATTCTCCTGCACCGCCTGCAGGAATGCGCTCGATACAGGATACATCCGCTCACCTCTTTTCTGGCAACAAAAAGAGACCGGTTTCCCGATCCCTTTCGCCAATATCAAGCCCCACTTACTCTTAAAACTCTCTGTTTGTGATAAAACGACAAATAAGGTTGATTACCTCCATCCCACAAACCGTGTAAAAACACATCTGTGATTCACCCACACATCCAAGGGGTCTGAGTATTATACCCAAGGCACAAAGAAGCAAAATCGAAAAGAAAAATGCCCGCGATCGAGCCTTATCAGCAATAAAACGTAACCTTTCATCCTCATTTGAGATATCTACATGTTTGGCATACTCCGGATCCTTTTTATATCTCACTAAAAGCATCAGCCGTACAGCAGATACTCCGATAAGTGCACCGCCCATCCCACTCCAAAAGCTGTCAATATACTCCAAACACCCTGCTGCATACAATGCCGCACCGATAATTAGCAAAGCAATATACCATACATTTTTCTTTTGATTACTCATAGCACTACTCCTCCTCAAAAATAAACACATCTTCTATACTGAGCTTAAACAACTTTGCAATCTTATGAGCCAACCCGATTGAAGGATCATATTTTCCTTTTTCCAGTGAAATTATCGTTTGCCTTGACACTTCCAACTTGTCAGCCAATTCTTGTTGCGTCAGCCCGTTTGTTTCTCTCAATTCAGAAACACGGTTTAGCATGATTATTCTTCCTTCTGTATTTACTATGTAAAGTTCGCTTTACATTTTCATTATACATCCATTTACAAATATGTCAAGCGTACTTTACATTAAAATTCTTTCAGCGAAAAACTCACCGTCCACAGCCCCTTATAGCTCGTATCCTTTTCCAGCTTGCTCTTGAATCCTTCCACATACATCTGTGTCTGCTTCACATCAATCGTTTCAGGATCGAAGTATCTGACCGTGATACTTTCCTGCTGCTTATACTCGGTAAGCTTCTTCAGCCATGTTGGCGTGACCGAAAAGGAAACGGATATCTCCCGGACACCGGATCTCACAACGTCCCTCTGGATGGTGCCTGCCTCAGTCTCACCTCCGGAATCCGCTTCCTTATCCTCCATGTCCACTTCATAAGAAGTAGG
>ERZ842401.5361-NODE-5361-length-14275-cov-9.834318_pt1 | contig 14275 bp, 15 predicted proteins | sample MGYA00521270_ERZ842401 | MGnify/ENA primary metagenome ERZ842401 (study PRJEB31892, sample SAMEA3878208) | bioreactor metagenome | biome: Moose rumen | place: Sweden | collected 2011-10 | study: EMG produced TPA metagenomics assembly of the PRJEB12797 data set... | reverse complement strand
TGTGGTTGAGGATATTCTGCACAAGATACCGGGTGACAGTTTCCCGATACTCTTCCTGATACTGGCAGTTGTCACTTTCTACATTTGGAACCGATGGAAGCTGGATGCTGCATTGGTAAAGGATATACGTCAGCTGAAGAATCCTACGGACGAGGTGAAAAAAGATATGGTCAACAGAATAACCAAGCGATTTAGTGTCCTGCCAGGTATTGTGGCAATACTACTGGCTGCTGCCGTCGTCGTGCTGCTGTCTGACTATGAACTGAGCGGAGGTCTGTCTTTCTGCTACATATATATATTAGGTTTGACTATAGTCTATCATGTCTTTGCTCTGATTGTCATTCGACTGGAAGTGCAGGATGCAAAGTTGGTGAGAAAGGTGGAACTGTTTGAAAAGTGAATTTATGCTATTGAAATGGATATTTGATAGGGTGGTCGCCCTGATAGGGTTGTTGGTGCTTTGGCCTTTACTACTGATTGTGGCGGTGCTGGTGAAGGTGAAGATGCCAGGAGGGCCGGCTTTCTTTGTGCAAAAACGGGTCGGAAAAGGCGGCAAGCTATTTAAGTGCCATAAGTTTAGGACGATGACAGTCAAACACAATGGTTCAACGGTGAGCGTAGCTGGGGATAGCCGTATTACACCACTGGGTGCAAAACTAAGGCACTGGAAATTGGATGAACTGCCTGGCCTTTGGGATGTACTCATTGGGAACATGAGTTTTGTGGGGCCAAGACCTGATGTGCCTGGATATGCGGATAAGCTACAAGGAGATGATAGGGATGTGTTGAAGTTGCGTCCTGGCATTACAGGGCCTGCTACATTGAAATATCGTTTGGAGGATGAGTACCTTGCGAATGCGAGGAACTTGGTTTACAGCTTACCGCTTACGGCTTACGGAGTAACCAAGGAGGATGTTGACAAGATGTCGGATCAGGAGGTGGCGGTGTGGTATAATGATAACGTGATTTATCCGGATAAGGTAAGATTGAATTGTTATTATTACCACCATTATTCTTTCATCAAGGATTTCCAGATGATATTGTGTACGGTTCTTGGGAAGAAGATGAAGTATGCTGGGGAGATGATATGAGATTCTCTAACCCAATTGAGCGATATTATTATGAGCGATTACGATAGCAAAGCCATAGAAGATAGAGCCGTCATCGAAGTCATACGCTATTTTGAGACAAGCAAGGTTGTCGCTGCTTATATCAATATGGGCGATCGGGAACCTTTCTTTGATGGGCATCTCTATCTTTACCATAGCGGGAAACGAGATAATGAGCACTATTCTGGAAGAGTTGCCGCCCAAGTCAAAGGTAAGGATTTGGGCGTGTTTAAAGATGGTGTGTTTAGCTACCCAATCGAAATGACTGCCCTAAAAGCCTATCTCCATGAAGGTGTTGCTTATTTTGTGGTGCAAGAGGTTAAGCGGAAAAAGAAACTTTTCTACAAATTGCTGACCCCAGTGGAACTTCGAACCATCATCAGCGAGAAAAAAGGAAATGATAGCTATAGCGTAAGAATGAAGTATGCTCCAGATCGGGACATCAAAAATGTTGAGTTAGAAATGATACAGTTTGAACAAGACTGCAAGAAACAAATTAGCTTTGCCGATTCCAAACCCATGGATTTTTCAGACTTAGACAAACTCGGGATACACTCATTCTCTGTTAATGTTGCCGTTAAGGACAAAAAGGAGCCATTTTATGTTGCGGTTACCGAAAAACCTGTATATCTTTATGCCAACTTGAACGAGAGCATTCAAGTGCCATTAGGTTTTGGTCCTGCCAACATTGCATTAATGAGGAATGTTGAGCAGCCCGTAATTGTAGGTGGAAAAGAGTATTTCAAACAGTTTCATTCCGAAATTAAAGGAGGGCTCCTCACAGTCAAAGTAGGCGACAGCTTTTCCATTACTTTTGATCCACTAGGTAAAAAGAAACAAGCTACCCTGAATGTTGGACGCAGAGCCACAATGCTGAAGGACATCATTCGAGAAGCAGAGTTTCTTTTAGCCTTACAGTCGAATAAAGAGATTACAATTGGTTCGTTGACGCTTCCAATACCATTCCCAGACACACATCCCTTAACTGAGGGACTGAGTGATAACCTAAAGGCATGGCATGCACTGGACTTGACCTTGGCAAAAATAAATTGTAACAAGGATGTTGATATGTCAATCGTCAAGAAGAAGGACGAAACGACCATAGACATTCTGATTGATATGGTTGGACACGGGAATGAAAGAAGTCTGAAAGGAGTGACTTTAGGCGTCAACAATATAAAATTGGCCAATCTGAATCTTTGGTTAGTCATTTATAAGAACGAGCACGATAAACATGTCATTAAAAGTTTCTTTGACCCTGCACTGGGAATGCAGGTGTCTTATAAATATCCAGAGGGTAATCTGATAGAAAGTCTTTATTCCTGGTTTGACAGGCAAAAGATTATTGACTGCGACAATCTGCCGTATGATGACGTGATTCCTTCGTATGAGCTTCTGAAAGATGTAAATCCGCATATCTATGAACGGGCAAACTCATTTATGTTGGAACTTATTGCTGTCTATGACAAAGAAACCGACAATATTAAGAGACAGTTGCTGTATAATGCGGCCATAAAGATAAACCAATGGTTGATGGCCAATGACGTTAAAGAGAACAGAACGATACATCAACTAAACTTGTATCAAATCTTGAAGAGGAGCCCTGGGCTGAAGGAAGAAGATATGGCTGAACTGAAAAAGATACAGGTTGAGAATACTCATGATGAACAAGTTCAATATGCTGTAGCATTATTGCTTGGGGATAAGGATACCTATGAGTACTATTGGAAAAAGTTAGATGAAGAGACACAAAAGGCATACCGAGAACGGATGCCAATTTATATATTCCATTTATAACGCATATTTGTAAAAACATATATTATGTCTGAAAGAAAAAGGATTTACCTGTGCCTTGCACATATGAGCGAGGCAGGACTAGAGCAGAAGTACATCAAGGAAGCATTTGATACGAACTGGGTAGTACCCCTTGGCCCGAATGTGAATGGTTTTGAGAAAGATCTTGAAACATTTGTCGGCCAGGAAAAACGTGTGGTCGCATTGTCGGCTGGTACGGCTGCTGTACATCTGTCGTTGATAGCATGTGGGGTGAAGCCAGGAGATGAGGTGATAGTGCAGAGCTTTACATTCTGCGCATCGAGTCATCCTATTACATATCTTGGGGCTACACCGGTGTTCGTGGACTCGGAGAAAGAGACTTGGAATATGGATCCGGAATTGTTGGAAGAGGCTATCAAAGACCGCATTGCCAAGACGGGCAAGAAACCTAAGGCTATCGTGCCTGTGGCTCTGTATGGTATGCCGTATCGGATTGATAGGATTATGGAGATTGCTGATCGCTATGAGATACCTGTAGTGGAGGATGCTGCTGAAGGATTTGGTAGCCGTTTCAATGGACAGGTGCTGGGTACATTTGGTAAGTATGGCGTGCTCAGCTTCAACGGAAACAAGATGATTACAACCTCAGGTGGCGGTGCATTGATTACGCCTGATGAAGAGAGTTGGCGTGAAATTATGATGTATGCAACTCAGTACCGTGAAAGCTACCCTTACTACCAGCATGAGAAGATAGGTTTTAACTATCGTATGAGTAATATTTGTGCGGGTATTGGTCGCGGACAAATGACTGTAGTTAATGACCACATTGAGCATCATAAGCATGTACAGAAGCTGTATGAAGAACTGCTCGTTGCTGTTCCTGGAATAACAGTTCACTCTCAGCCCACAACGGGTGAGTATGACTCTAACTACTGGCTTTGCACTATTACCATTGAAGGGAATGTTAAGGTGAAAGGCCAGGAGAATGCCTATAAGACCATCGTAAAAGGGGCAGTCGGAGGTGCTGCTGGCGTGATACATGTTGCTGATTCAGCAACTACAGATTGCCAGCCGAATGATAATGTGGAAGCTATGCGTGTGGCACTTGATCAAGCAGGTATCGAGGCACGTCCTGTCTGGAAACCCATGCACAAGCAGCCAGTATATAAGGATGCTCCTGCATACGTGAATGGGGTATCAGAAGCTATATTTAAGGTAGGCATGTGTCTGCCAGCAGGCCCGTATGTGAGCGACGATGATGTAAAATATATCGTTGATACCATCAAGGCAAGCATCGAATGAAGAATCTATTGAGTGCCATCTGGCAATTCTGTAGCTACGTTTTCTGGCCACAGTGGGGCAAGAAGCACAGAGAACGGTAATCCAGGAAAGCGAGTCATGAGAACTGTTGGTTTAAGGAGCAACTTCCAATAGGGACATGGCTCGCAGTTAGTTTTAAAACGCTCCTTGACAACACAAACTGCCAAGAAACGTGATAAGGCTCATGAAGAGCGGCGGTCAAGTCACATCAATCTTGGTAAGACCAAGAACCCTGCAATGGATTAGAAAATCCAATTGGCAAGAGTCATCATCGTATTGAGAATTCTCAGTATCCTGAGAGTTTTCTCGAAGAATTTCTTCTTACTCATAGTGCTGTATTTATCTAAATATTATCTTCATTGTTAAGGATTTCAAGGGTTCTGAGTTCCCTTTTCTTATAAATAGTCCATTACGACATAAAAGTTTGATAAATTCTATTATTTTCAAATTTAATAATGAGCGAAGCAAGTGTTTCCGTGTTTACTCATTTGTTTGTCATAGTTCGAGAAATGTGACAAAATGTCATATTGTTCTGCCAAAATGTAAGTTGGTATGTAAGTTGCTATGATTATATTGTCGGAATCTGTTATGACGGCAAATGAGTCTAAGTTAGGAATTAAAAATCGATAATAAGTAATGGCAATGAACAGAAATCAACATTTACAGGATGTGTTAGAGTCGCACAGGATGAAACATGTGCAGAACTTCGTTGACAAGATGACTAAACGCAAGGATGAGATAGCTACATTCTTGAAGGATGAGTATGGAAGCGATGCCTACGACACTTTCAACTCAGGAAGCATGGCCAAACATACTGCAACGAACATTAAGTTTGACATGGACATCGTGATACCTTTCAAACATGAGGCATTCGATACGCTTCAGGCTATGTATGACGATGTGTTTGACAAGTTGTACGACAAGTACAAGGACGATGCTGAAGAGGTGAGAAAGCAGAAAGTATCTATTGGCGTCTCGTTCAAGAAAGAAGACGGAGATGACAAGGCTGTGGAAATAGATGTCGTACCAGGACGCGAGACTTCGACAGACAGTTACAAGGATAACGACGATCTGAATATATATATCCACAAGGCAACCTGGGGCCAGGAAGATGGTGGTTATATGAAGACTAACATAGCTAAACAGCGAGAACATATAAAGGGGAAGAAGGAAGAGAGAAAGACCATTAGGCTGCTGAAGATATGGAAGAAGCATCACGACAAAAAGTATAAGTCGTTTGCTATTGAGCTGATGGTTATCAAGTCATTTGATGACTATGAAGGTGGGAACGGCCTTTGGGAGCGACTTGAACACGCCATGAAGTATATCAGTGATAATGTGACAGACAGTAGTTTCCACGTGTATGACCCAGGTAACGGGAATAACGATGTGATAGCAGCTATGACTGAAAGCGACCGTTTGGCATTGAAAACAGACATGGATACAATGCTGGGTAACATAGAGAGTAACGACGATTTCTTTTTACCTTACTACTTCCCTATAAATATGAAATACTTCAATGGGTATAAGGAAAAGAAAGAGGGCTCGCCCTATCCGACCAGTCCTAAACGCTTTGGCAGATGATTGAGAAGGAACAGGTTGAACGCATTATAGAACAGACAGAAGGAGCGAAGGTCATTAAGGCCTTTGCTCCTGATGCTATAGGCGGACTGAGAGGAAAGATTGCCTTAAATGCTGGTGGGGGTAAAGAGGTTGAGTGGGATGTACATATAGCACAGAACTATCCTTTCAAGGTGATGGGAGTGGAGCCTGTTACCTTTACAAATTTGGATTTGATAGAATATCCCCACATCATGGAGGCGGGTGGCCTATGTATGCATCCCGCAATATATGAAGACGCAGAGGCCCAATTTTTTCATGATCTGGAGCAGCTTAAGGAGTGGGTGGAGAAATACTATGTGAGAGGGGAGAAAGACGAACACTATGAACACTTGATAGTCAATAATGAGGCTATAGAGAACGTACTATATAACGTGTGGTTTGCGGAAACTGAGGATGAGATTAAAGAGGATGACTACGGTCAGGTGAACTATGCAATGATGGGAGCAGGAGTGCATCTGGAAAACAAGACGACGACATTACTATTGACATCTTTTGAGTCGGGAAAAGGATTTAGAGGTCGTACGACGAACTGCAAGATTAGCAATGTGTACAAGGACGGTGGAAAGTATCGCGGCATGTATTGCATGCTAAGAGAAGCACCGTCGGTGCATGGTAAATTCATCATAAAGGGGTATAGGGAATTGGGGAGGTTGATGACACAGTCGCAGCTTGACTACTTGCATTCCTTTGAGGAACAGTATAAGGGTGACAATGGATTCTTTCCCCTCATGGTGGGTTACAAGATACCTGATGGAGGCACACACTGGCAGGCAGCGATAATGATGATGGACGATATGCCCACTGAAGGATATAAAATCGGAGTGGGATCACAACGTCAGTGGCATACAAGATTCGTAGACGAAAAGATACACTGGGCACATACAGAGGATGTGTCGTACAGATACTTCTTCGGGCGTGGGGCAATGCCTGCAGAACTGGCAGAAAAGAAAATGCTGGTGATGGGAGTTGGAGCCATAGGTAGCATGGTGGCTGTGACACTTGCCCGATGTGGCGCCAAGTATATCGCTTTGAACGATATTGACAAGAAAGAACCGGGTAATGTGTGCCGGTCGGAATATCGATTCATTGCCGGATGCGGTGATAAAGCATTTGAGTTGATGTCTGTATTATGGCATATTTCGCCCCATGTGGATTGTAGAGTAGAGTCCGCCATACTTGATTTGGGCATCAAAGGACTTATAGGCACAGAGGAGGGACGGAAAGCTGTTGCAGAGAAACTGAATGAATATGACATTATCTTTGATTGCACGACCGATAACCAATTGATGCAAGTATTAGACGGATTGGACTACAGGGACCGAATAGTAAACCTGTCGATAACGAACCATGCACAAGATATTGTATGTGTCTTTTCGCCATGCGTTGGCAGGACTGTGAGTTTCATATATCGCTTGCTTGGCAGAGATGCTGAATCAGATTTGTATAACCCGACGGGCTGTTGGAATCCGACTTTCATGGCTTCGTATAATGACGTGGCAAGTAAAGTACAATTTGCGATGAAGCATGTGATTAAGATGCTAAGTGGAAGTGAACCGATAGGTAATTTCTACGTAACAGAAAATGATGTGGACATAAAGATGGTTAGGGTATGAAATATAAAGATGTGGAAAATGACCTGTACGTGGTGATAAACGCACAGGTATTGAGACAGATTGATGAGCAGGCTGTCGGCGGATTTCCCAATGAGGATGGGGGAATGCTGGTAGGCAGATACTCGGATGACAAGAAAACTGTTTTCGTTACGCGAGTAATAGCAACTACAATGAAACTGTCTACCAGAACAGGATTTGAACGAAAGGTGGACGGAATGGAAGAAGTGTGGGAGAAACTGTCGAAAGAAGGATTACGGTATGTCGGAGAATGGCACAGCCATACAAATGGTTCGACCCAATATAGTGCTACCGATTTTAATGCCATGAAGGACATTGAGAAGGAAGTGACGATAGAAAATCCATTACTGGTAATCGCAGGAGTAAGAAGAGGGGGCATGGATGGACATGCAGTATATCGTTATAGCGAGGAGAAACTAATAAAATATAAGAAGATGATAGACCTGAAAGAATTGTTTGGCAGTATGCAGCATGAGATGCTTGCCAGCCTGCAGGTTAATAGAGAGTTCATAAGCCACCTAGGGAGTATGGGTGATGCGACGGAAGAGCGATGGATAGAATTCCTTAACACATATCTGCCAGACAGATACGATGTGGATAAAGCCATCGTGATAGACGCGCAGGGCAATGTGAGCGATCAGATAGATATTGTAGTTTATGATAACCTGTATACTCCATTCATATTTAATAAAGACGGCTTCAAGTATGTACCTGCGGAGAGTGTATATGCCGTATTTGAGGTAAAACAAGATCTTGAAGGCAATATAGAATATGCGGCAGACAAGGTGGAGAGCGTGAGGAGGTTACAGAGGACAAGTGTTGATATGATATCTTCGGGAAGGGTGACAAAAGCCAGATTGTTGACAAAGATTATTGGTGGCATACTTACCACAACGAATAGCATAGCCAAGCAGGAGACCATAGAGTCGCATCTGAGAGCACTTAAAGGGTATAGGACTTTGGATATGGGATGTTGTGTGACATCGGGCAGTTTCTTTGTGGACTATGAGGAGATGGAGGTAGAACGACACGATTATTCTAGGGATATTGCGTCCAATAGAGCAGACATAGAAAAGGTGTATGATAGCAGAAAGGTGACAACCGTTCATTTCAGCAAGCCTGAGGTGTCGCTATTTACGTTTTTCCTTCAGTTGGTAAGTTATTTGAAGTCTATAGGAACAGTGGGGGCGATAGATGTAAATGCCTATTTAGAGGCTATTGATGAGAGTGTGGACATGAATATATAAAGGTTAAAAGGGAGCAGTATCAGTAATAGATGATAGGATAATGACATCTTTATATATATGATGGATTGATAGTATTGTTTTGGAATGAAAATAAGAAATGACGCAGGATGAAAAGTGGTTGTCAAGATATAATGAAGTGGTGACGTTTATAGAGACCAATAAACGGAATCCTTCGAAGTATGATGCAGAGGAGAGAGGTGAATATTATACGTGGCTGAAGCATAATAGGAAGCAGATGAATGCAGGAACGTTGAAGCCAGAAAGGGTGGAGAAGTTTAAAAAACTTCTGGAACTAACGGAACAGTATAGGAGGAAGAATCAGTACCAATAAGCCGCTATGACATAGCAGCAAACAAAACGACAAGAAGATAATTCAAGATGACACAGCTCTATAATTCGGAATATATGGGAATACCGGCATACCTCATGGACTTTGGGTTCGGAGGTTTTCTGGGATATGGGAAAGGTATGCCTGTAGGTTTGGTGATGAATGAAGAGCTGAATAGATGTGTGATGTAGGAAGTCTAATGTAAAAGAAGATGTGAGGTTAGCGATGGCTGGCTTCGCACATAAGTGGTATATGGGCATCCCCCGATTCGGTTCTTAGTGGACTGAGTCGGGGGATGTTCGTTTTGGTCACTGGCGGCGGTAGTTGCCGACGACCTTGTAGATTTCGATGATGATGTCCTTGGGGATTTTGGACTCTACAGGCTGGCCGTCAACCATCTGAATAAATGATATGCTCTGTTCATTGTCCTGCGTGACAGCCACCTTGCGGAGCACCTTGTGTTCGCTGGTGACAACGACACAGATAAAATCGCCAGGAATGTATTCCTTCCATGTGGACAGCTTTTTCAGAGCGATGATGTCACCTGGCATGATGACGGGTGCAAGTGATTTGTCGTTGTTGAAACAGCAGAAGTCAAGGTCGCCAGCCATCGGGAAAGACATCGGTATCTCGTTGCCAGTAGATATGGGCTGGCCTTTGCTGTCCAGGCACGTTTCAAAGTCCGTGTTGTAAAGCAGCTTTTCTTCACCTGCATCCATGCTTGTCTCAAAAGGCTTTGTGCGGCCTAGGTATTGATTACCTTCTCCTGTATATAGCCATGCCGCACTGACACCATATTTCTGACAGAACAGTTCAATGGCCTTCTTGGTTGGATTCTGCCACCCGTTCTTGATTTTACTCAGCACCTGGTCGTTTGCGACGATTCCGTCACGATACAACTGTCGCCCTGATAGACGCAGTTCTTCAGCTGCCTTGACAAATCTCTCTGCTACACTCTGCATGGCTTCCTGCTCGTTGTATGTGGTCATAATGTTTAAAATTTGCTAATTATTACACGAAATAGGAATGAAATCTTCAAAATTCTTTGTTGAAATTATAATTAGTTGTAATTTTGCAGCCGTTTTGACAGCAATTCGGGTGCAAAGATAGGTATTATTTCCGAAATATGCAAGAAATAACAAAGAAATTTGATACGATTATTATAATTAAATATAAAATACAACTTAAAAAGGATAAAAAGATGGAAATTCCGGTTACAACATTACAGGAGATGCTCACCAATGCCGCGACGCTTGGAGCGATGTCGGCAGTGAAGAAGCTAGACCCTGTGAAGGACCAGCTGAAGGCCTCGGAGGTGAGAGTCTGGTTGGGTAATGACAGTAAGATGAGTAGGAAGTTTGACGCGATGGTGCGTAAGGGTATGATCAAGGGATTCAAGAAAGGCACGAGCCAGAACTCGCCCTACTACTATTCTAAGTTACAGATTGAGGCAGCATTTGCTGCAGTAAGATGCAAAGGACTTCTGTAACAATTCATAATGCATAATTCATAATTATGAGAGACGAAGATATAGAGCAGCGTAACTCAGGCTTCATTACCATTCCCATGGTCGTGCTGGATGGATGGGTCGGTCATAATGACCGCTATCTGAAATGGTGGACGTGGCTCAGGCGCGAGGCCTCTTGGACGGAGAAAACCGTTTGGTTTAACCGCCAGCAGGTTTACCTCCAACCGAGACAGGTTATCGTAACAGTCAATTTGCTGGTAAAGCAGTGGGGTGTGAGCAAGCCCACTGTGATAAGGTTCTTACAGCGATTGGAGAACGATAAACTCATTGAGCGACAGACCGATAGCCGCAAGTCGATTATCACCATCACACAGCTTGGCTGGGCAGATTTGGAGGTAAAGCCAGAGGTAAAAGAAGCGGTAAATATTGACAGCGAAGTTGACCGCCAGACGTACCCCCAAGCGTACCCCACACCTTTTAAAGATAAAGAGATAAATATAATAGCCTGTGGAGGACTGCGCACGCGCGAGGAGGCGGTGGCTAAAAATGATTTCGATGAGATTATTTCTTTTTTCAACGAGCAGATGACGGGAAAAGTTATCCCGCAGGTAGCCTTGAAGACCCCTGAAAGGAGAAATGCCTACGAACAGCTGATTGCGCAGACGGGCGTTGACAAGGAAACCGTGAAGCAGGCTATCATGAATGCCGCTGCGAGCGACTTCCTGAACGGGAAGGGCCAGAAGGGCTGGATAGCCGACTTTGACTGGATCATGGTGCCGCAGCACTTTCAGAAGGTATTGGAGAATTTTTATCGTAACAAGCAAGTAACACAGACGTATGGCACAACCAATGGATATCAAGACCCTCGTAGAGGAGTTGAAGCATCAGGGACGAAGTCTTTTGCTGCCGGGTATGACCGACCGCTCTAAGATCGGCGTAGATGAAGACGGACTGGCAGAACTCTTGGAGATGGCCTACAAGAAACGTGTTGCCTTGCGTCGGGTTACGTATATCCCCAACCGTCTGACCAGTGGAGTCATTCGGAAAATGGCCCATTTCCTGACCGATGGTAATGACAACCGCTTCATGATTGTGCTGGACGGCAGCCCGGCTACAGGCAAGACCACACTGATGCAGGCTATGAGGCAAACCTTGTGGTGGCTGTCAGAGCAGAAGATCGTTTCGGATGACATGGAGCTGAAAATCCATGATTCCGTTGACTTTGCCGGTATGCGTGATTCCACCAGAGAGTGGTATAACCTGATGAACTGGCCGTCGTACCTCGGTATCGAGGATCTGGGCTGCGAGCCAGCAGAGATACTCCGGTGGGGCAATCCTCTCTACCCTGTCAGGGAAGTACTCACGGCACGGTATGAGCAACGGCTGCCCATGGTGGTGAGTACCAACCTGGACAGTGACCAGTTGAGGGAACATCTGGGACTGCGGATTGTGTCCAGGATGAATGAAATGGCGTATTACATTCATTTCGAGAATGTCGATTTCAGGAAGCTGGCGTGGTATGCCCATCATCCGGAAGCCAAAAGAGTGAATAGTGAAGAATTAGAAAACCATATATCGATACAATGAAGCAATTGAGTGAAGAGAAAAGACTCCGACTGAACGAGTTGGAGAAGCTGACGTACGAGGTAGAGATTGGCAATACCCACAAGGTCAGGAAGATGAAGGGAAACCTGTTGAACTCAGCCTTTCTGCTGGGCGAGCTGAGTGACAGCCGACGGATGATGCTGGTTCGTCAGGTGGAGAGTGAGCGCAGGCCGGTGAGAGTGGAGAACAAGGCCTTTGAGGATATATTGAAGAGTATCCTTATCGGCTATATCCAGGCTAAGAGATGCCATTTGCCGTTCAATGAGGCATTTGCCTGCAGGAGGCTGTCGCTGAAATCGTGGCCTAAGGCGTATATCGACGGCTTTATACCGGATGACTTCCGCGTGCAACGAGCCTACCTCGATGAGATAGCCAGGATGGTGAGCGTCCATGTGACCGCCAACTTCCTGACCTTGCCCTACCCTGTGGCAGCATAGAAGAATTACAACCAATTTACAAGTATCATTTAAAAATTATGGAATCATTTAGATTGCCCTCCGGTGAGGGCTTCGAAGACTACAGTCTTCGCACTTTTAAGTGCTTCTTGCATGGTGCATTGTTTCCATACAGTTTAAGGGAAACGTACACCCTTGTGTTTACCTCGTGGGACGAGGCAGTGAAAGAACTGTCAGAGCATGGCGCAGAGGGATTCTCATACGTGAAGAGTCCCGACGGTGATGACTACCTGATGTGTATGCAGGGCTTTACCCAGCATGTGGTGATGCAGGACAAGACGCTGGAGCTGCTTGCCTGTTTCTGCGACACCACGTACAAGCAGCTGATGACCATCTACGACATCCCCGTCCACTATGAGACGAAGAGCGTTAAGGATGATGACGGTCATCGGAGAATAGTTCAAATTCCAGTCAACGGCTACCAGCCCAGAGTGCAGGATCCCCGTTACAGTGGTATCATGGAGGCCAGTGGCGACCTGTACACCAAGACCTGTTTTGACAGGTTCCTGCAGGAGTCGGGCTTTTCAGAGAGTACCGCAGTCATTGCCGAAGCTTTCGGTATGCCGGAAGAGGGTCTGCTGTGTATCCTGAAGCAGAACGGCATCATCGTAGAGCGTGATGAAGATGACGAAGGAGGCTGGGAGTTGGCAGAATTGTTGAATACCAATAACCTTATCCGTAAAAAGACTGGTGCAGACGGGAAGCCAGAGATGCAGTGGACCTACAAGGGAATCTACTTTATCTGGCTGTTGCTCACCAAGGACTGCAAGGTAAGGCCTTGCTTTGAGCGAGACAGCCATGATGTGAGTAGATAGATAAATAAGATCATACGATTAAATTGCCTAACGGCGAAGATTCTTACGCTCGGCAGAATGAACAAGACTCTTCTGCTCTCGCTTAATCGAATCTTTGATTAATAAAAAAGGAAAGACACCGGCTCGTGATGGGTCGGTGTTTTTTTTGTGCCTGGATGAGATGGAAGGAATGAAAAGTATATAAAGGTGAAAAAAGCACATCAAGATTCGAAAGATTGATGTAATTTTGCAGCGGATTTGAGAAAAACAGGATAACACGAAAAAGAAAATACTATGAAATTCACGACACTATTGACGATTATCATTACGGGCTACGTCATCTACTACGCCTATCAGATTATCCACGACCTCTTTTTTAATAAAGGGAGTTTGCTGAGTGATGACCTGAGAATCGAGGAAGAGGTGGACATTACGGGAGAGGTAGAAAAATACCAGCCCGTAAGAGTCAGCAGGGAGGACATTCCGCTGACAAAGGCCACCAACAACGAAACGGCTCAGGATGACGGACTGACCCAGATGTGCGGCGGCTATACCATTGATGAGCTGCACAATGCCCTCCGACAGGAGCATGACAATCCGGGAAGCACTCCGCTGAAGGATGTCATGAAACTGTACGAGTAAGACCCACCAAGCCTCCCTGTTTAGGGAGGATGTAAACTAACCGATTTATACGATACGGGATGAAAAACACGCAATCCCCACTTTAAGATGTTCAAAAAAGACAAAAACAAAATGAAAAACACATTATGCAGAAAAACTGGAACAAGCTGTGTTCCCTTATTAAGTCTGGTAAGAGCTATCTTTCTTACCAAGGTCTGAGACTGGCCTCTTTGGCCCTGTTGCTTATGATGAGTACCGGCTATGCGATGGCCGATGCCGGATCGAGTGCCATCACGGG
>ERZ842401.5360-NODE-5360-length-14276-cov-7.338654_pt1 | contig 14276 bp, 9 predicted proteins | sample MGYA00521270_ERZ842401 | MGnify/ENA primary metagenome ERZ842401 (study PRJEB31892, sample SAMEA3878208) | bioreactor metagenome | biome: Moose rumen | place: Sweden | collected 2011-10 | study: EMG produced TPA metagenomics assembly of the PRJEB12797 data set... | reverse complement strand
TCTAATCGTTCCAATGCCGGTTTCACCACTTTCAGCGCACTGGCGAAGTTGAGGTAGCGGATGTAGGAACTGGTCAGGTAGCTTGCCGAGCGGGTATAGGTGGCCAGTTCGTCGGGGTCGGTGGAGTTCTCCGTGGCGTTCATCGACTCTTTCCAATAGAACTCGGCCGTGCGCCGCTGCATCAGCCGGTAATAGGCGAAGCCCTGCCAGTAGTAGCTCTCGCCTTCAGAAATCACTTCTGCATTACCCAGACTGTCGGCCAAGGTCAGCATACGCTTAAAGTCCTTGGTCTTGGATGCCTCGTCAATCAGGCGCCTTGCCTCGGCAGACGAGGATTCCTTGTCGCTGCCGCTACATCCGACGAGGAGCATCGCCGCAAGCAGCATTGTCATCGGCCATATCCAAGCCGATACATGAATTGTATTTTTTACCAATCTTTCCATCATTGGCTGCAAAGGTAGCATTTCCTTCGCTCCTGAGCAAGGGGAAAGACAAGTTGGACCCTGTTTCCAGACAGATTAGACCCTCGAAAGACAAGTTGCCCGTCAGATACCACCACCCAGTGCCCTGAACAACTGGATAGAAGAGTCGATAAGGGTATATCGGTTGGACAGCAGGGAGAGACGGGCCTCGAGCAGTGACTGGCGGGCCAGGAGCACCTGCAGGTAATTGACCTCGCTGTCGTAGCGCATCCGGGTCTCCGTTGCGGTGAGCACGTTTGAGAGTTTCTCTATTCGCTGGGTGTTAAGCACGATGGTACGCTGGGCATACTGCTGAGTGGCCAGGATGTCATTCACTTCCTTTCCGGCATCCAAGACAGTCTGGCGGAAATTGATTTTTGCTTCCTCCTGCTCTGCCTGCGCCTGTCTGACGACTGCCCTGAGGCGTCCATTGGCAAAGACGGGCTGTGTGAGTGATGCCAACGCCCGGGTGAGCAGTCCTGCAGGGGATACTACTTCATCGGCATCATTGGTCCAGCCAATGGTTCCCGAGAGGTTGAGTGAGGGATAGAGTGCGGCGCGGGCCTCGTTGGTGGCATAGAAGGCCCGTTTCAGTTCGGCCTCTGCCTGACGGACATCCGGCCTGGAGGCAAGTGCCTCGACAGGGATCTTCGGCGGCTGACTGATGCACTGTGCCGAGGTGAGGAAATCGCCCCGCCCGATAGGACCGCTATGGCGACCCAGCAGGGCGCACAGCGCATTCTCGGCCTGTGTCGTCTGCATCACCAACTCTTCGAGCGTGCTCTCGGCTTCCAACCGGCTTGCCTCGGCTTGATTCACTTCATCGATGGTGGCTTCGCCGACAGCCATGAGTGCCTTGAGGGCACGGATGCTCTCATCCCAACTGGTGATGATATCACGGGTCTCGGCCATCTGGGAATCGTACATCTCCAACTGATAGTAACTAGTGGCTATCGTCGCTACCAACTCCACCTGTACGGCCTGCACGTAGGCCATACGCTCCTCGACAGTGGCTGCGGCAGCCTTCTTGGCATTTTGCATGCGTCCGAAGATGTCAATCTCCCAACTGGCCTCTGCCCCGAAGTTGAACTTGCTTTCCGTCTGAGAATCGTTTCCGGAGTTCTTGAAGCGGGCCGTCTCGCCATTGGCACCGAGTTCCAACGACGGAAACAGTTCGCCCTTGGCTGTGCGTAAGGCTGCCTTTGCCGCATCCACCTGGACACGGGCGATATTCAGGTCGCTATTGTGCGTCAGTCCCTCGTCGATGAGTCTGGTCAGCTGTGGGTCGTCTGAAAATGAAGCGTGAAGTATGAAAAGTGAAGAATCAGCCAGCGCAAAATCGGTACGCAGCAGACTATCGGTACTGACGGTCTGGTTCTGATAGTTGGAATACGTGCCGCAACTACATAGTAATAAGGTGAAAAGAACCGATGCGGCAGCGGTGGGCTTGATGCGTCGGGGCATATATTTCTCATCCAGGTGCTGGAAGAAAACAAAGAATATCGGCACGAAGAACAAGATGGCAATGGTGCCAAAGAGCATACCACCAATGACGCACAGGCCCAAAGACATGTTGCCTACAGCCACCGCGCCATGGGAGAATACCAACGGCAACAGACCGATGACCAGCGTCGTGGCCGTCATCAGGATAGGGCGCAGGCGAGCCTTGGCAGCCCTGAGCGATGCCTCTCTGATGGGCAGACCCTCGCGCCGCAATGTCGTGGCATACTCCGTGAGCAGGATGGCCGTCTTAGCCAACAGGCCGATGAGCATGATGATGCCCACCTGCATATAGATGTTGTTCTCTATTCCGAAGAGCATGGCGAAAAGAAAACTGCCGAACAGGCCGAAAGGAACGCTCAGCAGAACGGCCAACGGAATAAGCGGACTCTCATAGAGCGCACTGAGCACGATATAAATAAAGATGGTGACCAAAAGCAGCACCCAGTTCCAGTTCTCGGTGTTCTGTATCTCTTCTTGTGCCGTGCCCGTATACTCGAAGCCGTAGCCCTGTGGCAGCACCTTGCGCGACACATCCGCTATAGCCTTCATGGCCTCGCCAGTGCTATAGCCGTCCTCTGGAGACACTTCGACGCTGATGGCAGAATACAGGTTGAAACGCCCTAACGACTGCACGCCATAACTCTTCTTCAGCGACACCAACTCGTTGACGGGTATGAATTTGTCCTCATCAGCAATGACAAAGATGTTGTTCAGGTCGTCCTTGTCGTTACGCAACAGGGGATCGGCCTGCATCACCACATGGTACATACGGCCGTATGCATTGAACTGTGTGGCATAGTTACTGCCGATATAACCGTTGAGCACTTTCAGTACATCTGAAGGCTCCACTCCGTAACGCTTGCAGATGGCTGCGTTGACACTGACGGTGTATTGCGGGTAGTTCACCTCGTAGGAACAGTAGGCCTCGCCTATCTCCTCGCGCTGATTCAGGGCATTCACAAAACTGTCGGTTACCTCTTTAAGCTGGTCAACAGAATGGCCCACATAATCCTGCACGTAAAGTTCGATGCTGTTGCTGAGGCCATATCCCGTCACGGTAGGAAGGGCAAAGGTAAACATGCTGGCCGTCTTGATGCTGTCGAGCCGCTGCTCTATCCGTTCGATGACGGCATCTATCTCATGCTCCCTGCCCGGACGCTCATCCCAGTGCTTGAGCTTGATAATCAGCATACCTGAGTTCGCTCCGTCGGAACTCAGGATGTTCCATCCGGCAACAGCGGCACAATGCTCAATCTCCTCGATGCTCTCCACCTTCTCGGCTGCGAGGCCGACAGCCTTTCTCGTCTGCTCCAGCGTAGAGCCCGGCGGGGTGGTGATATCCACGAAGATGTTGCCCGTATCCTCGTCAGGAATCAAACTCGTCGGCAACACACGTGTGAAGGCCACCAACAGCAGGAGCACACCGAGCGTTGCTGCCACTGCCAGCCACTTGTGGCGGAACAGTACAGAGAGGCTCTGCCGATACTTTCCTGTCATCACGTCGAACGATGTGTTGAATGTCGTCAAGAAACGATGTTTCCGCCCGGTTGGATTTGCAGTCCGATCGGGGGCTTTCAGCGACAACACGCAAAGAGTGGGGGAGAGCGTCAGGGCATTCAGCGTAGAGATGACAACGGCCACCGCCATCGTCAGTCCGAACTGTCGGTAATAGGTTCCCACCAGTCCGCTGATGAACGAGATGGGTATAAAGACGATCATAAACACGATGGTGGTGGCGGCAACGGCCCTTCCTATCTGCTGCATCGCCTGAAGTGTCGCCTCGTAGGGTCTGTGCTCTCCGGTGTCGAAGCGGCTCTGCACGGCCTCCACCACAACGATGGCATCATCGACCACGGTACCGATGACGAGCACCAAGGCAAAGAGCGTGATGAGGTTCAGCGTGAAACCAACCACATACATGAAGGCATACGTTCCCACGAGCGACACGACGATGGCTATTGCCGGTATCAGCGTGGCACGGACATTCTGCAGGAAGAGCAATACCACCAGGACGACGAGGAGGATTGCCTCGGCAAGGGTCTTATAAACCTCGTTCATCGACGCCTCCAAGAAGTCGTTGGTGTCGAGCAACGTCCTGAACTCCAGACCTGGCGGCAGGCTGGGCTTAACCTCCTCTAAAAGTTTGTCGATGTCCTTGTTCACCAGTCTGGCATTCGAGCCGTTAGCCTGCCTGATGATGACCACCAGGCCGGGATGACCGTTGACACGATTGTCCGTAGAATAACTTTCGGCACCCATCTCGCAGCGGGCTACATCCCGCAGCCGCAAGTCGTCACCGTCACTCTCCGACCTCAGCACGATGTCGCCGAATTCCCCGGCTTTCGCCAGACGGCCTCGATAGACCAGCGGATACTGGAAGGTATTTTTGGAGTCTTCGCCCAGCGTGCCAATGGCCGCTTCGATATTCTGAGACTCGAGTATTGCCTCAATGTCGCTGGGCTCCAGTCCATAGAAAGCCATCCTCTTTGGGTCGAGCCAGATGCGCATGGCGTATTTGCTGCCAAGCAGTTCGACACTGCCTACGCCCTTGATGCGCTGCAGCCGTGGACTCAGGTAGATATCAAAGAAATTGGTGATGAAATCATTGTCGTAGCGGCTGTCGGGACTCTCCAAGGCAAGCAGGCGCAGATAACTGCGCTGTTCCTTTCCGACGTGGACACCCGTCTCGATGACCTCTTGAGGCAGGATGCCTTCGACCTCAGCCACACGGTTCTTTACCAAGACTGCCGCCATGTCGGGGTCGATGCCCGACTTAAACGTAACTGAAATGCTGGCACTGCCGCTGCTGGTTGACGACGAGGCTATCTCGTCGATGCCATCAACACCGTTAATAGCCTCCTCGATAGGAACAATGACACTCTTCTGCACGGCCTCGGCACTTGCACCGGCATAGTCGGCACTCACCTCCACCACAGGTGGAGCAATGTCCGGGAACTGCTCAACAGGCAGGCCATTATATCCCAGAAACCCTAACAACATAATGACAACAGCGAGTGCTATCGACAGAATCGGACGGTCTATGAAAAACTTACTTTTCATCTCTTACATTCACTTTCATTCCCTCTTTTAACAACCCTGCACCCTCAGCGATGATCACATCGCCTGGCTTCAGCCCGTCGGTCACTGCGTATGTCTCGCCATCATTGTAAGGAAACACCTTGATCTCCGTGGAACGGGTGACACCATCGACCACCTTATAGACAAAATAGCGGTCTTGCACGTCGAAGGTGGCTTCTTGTGGTATGACGACAAAGTCCTTGAAATGGTAAGGCACCCTGAGCACGCCGTTGCTGCCATTGTGAAACATACCGTCAGGGTTATCGAATGAAGCCCTGACATAAACAGATCCCGTAGTCAACTCCACATCGCCGCTGATGGCATCAATATGTCCTTTTTGTTCCATCTCCTGTCCCCAGTAGGTCACCAACGACACCTCAGGCAGTCGCTCGGGCAACTCGTCAATGGTGCAGCCATAGTACTGCAAGATATCGTAGAGCGACTTTTCGGCAATGGCCGTATAGGCCTGTAGCCGACGGGCATCGGACACAGTGGTCATCACTTTCTCCATCGAGGGATCAACAAGTTCGCCAATACGGTATTCAATCATACTGATCTGTCCGTCGGACGGACTCTTGACGACGGTATATGACAATTCATTCTGGGCTGTCTCCAAGTCGGCATTAGCCTCCGACAAGGCTGCCTCGGCTTCCGATAGTTCGTTGCGAGCCTTGTTCAGATCAAAATCGCCGATGACATGCTGACGGAACAATTCCTCCTTGCCCTCCAAGTTCTGGCGGGCTGTAGCCAACTGAGCCTTGGCACTGTGTACCTTGGCCAAGGCACTACGCACAGCAGCCTGATACGGCACTTGGTCGATGATGAAAAGCGGCTGGCCCTTCTTCACACGGGCACCCTCCTTGACACATATCCGGGTCAGTCTTCCACTTACCTGAGGGCGGATCTCAGCAGGTTGCTCGGTTTCTATCTTCGTTGTGAACTCACGGGTGACGGTATAGTCCTGCAGAGAAATCGTGATTGTGCGATAAGGGGCTGTGTTTTCTTCCTCATCGTTGTCGTTCTCATCGTCCCAACAACTATATACAATACCGCTAACCAGCAATACGCCTGCCAGCATAATAACCAGATACCAGATAATTCTCTTATTCATAGTCTTTAACTTTTAATTCATAGATTCTATACGGCGGTCTTCACCATCCGTGATGACTTTCTTCCACCCATAGTACTGCGCATACATCAGATTGTGGCTGCCTTCCTCGCGTGGTTCCAAATCACTGCCCCAAGCCAGTACAATAGTATTCCATGTCACACAATTGTCAAGCCACCAGTCAGGAAGTTCGTCTGCAATGGGAGGTACATCAATCTGATGTACCACGACTACATCCTGATCCTGATGGGCATTGATATAGTCGATACGGCTCATCCATTGCTGACGCACGTCCCATTCGACGTTAAGTACGATGGCAGTAGTCGCTATCCATAATACCATGCTCAGGGCGACGAACCCCTGAATCAAGCGACGATGGCATTGGAATAGTGTCGCATGACCTGTCTGCAGTTCCCGAAGCGCTGAGAGAGAGGCAGCCAGTATGGTGCAGGTAGAGAAGAAACCGGCACGGGCAGGCGCCATGGGCACAAAGACCATCACCAGCATCACGGCCATTGCCCCACCAACCATGACGGCTTGCAACTGTGTGGTCTTGTTCCACCGTTGACCTTTCGGCAGCCGGCAGACGTACCAGCCTATCAGTAGCAGCAGAGGAATCTGCTTGCTCACCACGGGCTTGATGCACTCCACATAGTTGATATAGTACATCAATGGTGTCCAGTACATATCCTCAGGCAATCCGGGATTATATTCATATTTCCGCTGCAATTCCAGACGCACCATCTCTCCGGGTGCCAAACCCAACATCAGCCCCCCAATGCAGAGGAATACGAACCCTACAGCCATCCAGACCTTCAGCCCGTCCCGTCGCCAGAACCAGATAAGTGCGAAGAAAGTGATGAAGGCAGTGACGAAAGCACCCGTTTCGACCGACCAACCAGCACAGAGACCTGCGAAAGCCATCAGTGGCACACTCCACTTGGATGGCAGCGGATCTTCGTCTTTCCAATAAGCCTTTGCGAAAGGAAGCAGGAACAGCAGGTCAATGACAGCCGTCCATAGGAATACGCAACTGCCGCACATCCACAACGTGGTGACGAAGGGGTCGGGCAACAGGAACCATAGTGCGAAGAGAATCCAGAACATATATCTGGCATTCATCTCACTGAGTTTCTTTCCTGTACCTATTTTATATATAAGAAGTGCCAAGGCGATAAAGACGAAAGTGTTCAGCACGTTGAACAGATGCTTGCCCTCCCAGGCGAAGAGTTGTGTCAGTCCGATGCCGATGACGCGTCCGCCCCAAGTCATATAGTGCGAGTACTGTGAACGAACAATATCGCCGAAGGACGTGATCCGCTCTCGAGGCCCGACACCGTCGAGCAGATTGCCCCGGTCCTCACCATTCCACACAAAGGCGTATGGAATATCGTCAGACACCATGGGCAACATCAGGTTACGTACCAGGAAAATGCCCATAAACACCAGTAGCATTATATGCCATATCTTAAGTTTCAATCTCATGATCTATCAATAATTCTTTCAGTTTTCTGCTTTGGTCGCCGATAAGTTGCAGGGCGTATTCGCCTGTCAGGCGAGCCATCGTGTCGAGTTGCTCATGGGTGTAGAGTGCCTCGCTGCCTTCCACATTGAAAGTCAGACCTTCCTCACGTATCTGCACCACTAAAAACAGATGCATGTCGCTCTTTGGCATTTCGATGTGATAGGCGGGATAGTCGCATCCCTTGATGGTGATATACTCATAAATACCTGAGCCACTGACATTCATCTCCGTACCAGTCTGCTCTGCGGGTGTCAACTGGAGGTCACGTACCATGTGGGTCCAGGGATAGCCGATGGTGCGCATCATGCCGAAAAGGGCCGTGCGCGTCTGTGCCAAAAGTTCTGCCACACTTTGCTCCATATGGATATCAATGCGCAGCGACATACTCTTCAGGAAGTTACCCAGCACTTTCGCGTTCAGGCGCTTGTCGATACGTCCGTGGTTAGTAGTCATGAACACCACGTCGGTAGTACCCGCCATCTGCCCTAAGGCCAGTGCGTAGGCAGCCACGCAGATGGTCGTCATCATCCTGTGCTGCTGATCTTCTGAAAGTGCTCCGCTGTTCAGGCGGATATGCTTCATACGGTCGTAACCGAGCAGATAACAGGCGTAAAGCGTAGTGCCATAGGGATTCTCCGTCTGCCGACAGATGTCGGTATAGGGATGCCCCCGGAACTTGTCACAAGTGGTCTGTCGGGCCCTGAGGTAGGCATCATTTCCGTATGAAGCCACCTCTGCCTCATTCCAGACGGCGGTGATGTCGCCTTGGTCCTCGGGTGAGTTACCGGCCAGCACATCCTCCACGGCATTCAGTAAGCCCTTGATCGAAATACCGTCGAAGAAGAGGTGGTTGTACTCGAAACACATGACGGTTTTCGTATCCGTCCCAATGGTATGCAGGCGAACACACGGCTCTTCCAGCATGCTGAATGGTCTGACGATCTGCTCCTTGCCTTCAGTCCACTGTTGATAGGTCATGTGGTGAACCCACACACGGTTGGGCATGGTCTCATCTTCGCAGATCATCACCCGACCGTCCTGGCGAACCAGGTGGGAATGGGTGTAGGCGAGGCGGGAGAGCACCGTCTGGCACGCTTCCGACACTTCTTCCAGGCAAAGCACCTTGACAGGAATCTCAATATAGCGAGTGATGCTGTAGCCCGTCTCCAACGTCAGCGGATCGGCAGCCTGCAGCATATCTTCTTGTGTGGCGTTTAGTGGATAGATTCTCATGACAGTATTTCTATGATATGATAACGGGGGCGCCCCTTGACCTCTGTGTAGATTTGTGCGATATAGGTGCCTATGACACCCAATGAAATCAAGATAAAGCCACCAACCAGCCAGATGGAGAGCATCAGGGAGGCCCAACCCTGAACGACATGACCGACGATGAGGGAATAACCGACATAAATGCCTATCAGGAAGCCGATGATGACAAACAGGAATCCGATGTGATAGATGATAAACAACGGGCGCACGGAGAAGGCTGTGATGCCGTTGAGTGCTAAGCGCATCATCCGATGGAGATTGTATTTCGACCTGCCTGCGAGACGCTCGCTGATGACATCGTCGACCGTACTGTGCGGCAAACCAAGCATCGGGATGAGTCCGCGCAGGTAGAGATTATGTTCTTGATAGGTGCTGAGCATGTCGAGCGCACGACGGCTTAGCAAGCGGAAATCTGCATGGTTGTAGATGCCCTCCACCCCCAAGGCGCTTTGGAACTTGTAGAAAGCCTGGGCAGTGGTCTTCTTTACGAAGGAATCTGCCTGACGTGACACTTTCACACCATAGACAACATCGTTGCCTGCCTCGAAATCTCTGACCATCTGAGGGATACACTCAATATCGTCCTGAAGGTCGGCATCCAGCGTCACAACGGCATCGGCCCATTCGCTGGCGGTCATCATACCGGCCATCAAGGCATTCTGATGACCCGCATTGTGCGATAGGTTGATGCCTCTGACAAACTTGTTGTGGTGGTTCAGTTCCTTGATAGTGTCCCATGTATGATCGCGGCTTCCATCGTTGACGAATACGATCGCAGAGTCTGGACTGATGAGACCATCGGCTATCATACGCTCAAAGAGGGCTGTCAGTCGGTCGGCACTGTTTAGCAGCACTTCCTCTTCGTTATAACAGGGCGATACGGTTGCTAATCTGATCATGATCTTATTCGGGCTACAAATTCATTATAGGTGATAAACTGATGGCCGTCCTGCTTCAGCATCTTCACCAGACGGTCGAGACGTTCACACATCTGCCTGCCGCTGTGGTTCTTGATGATAAACGGCATCTTGAATTCGGGATGCTCTTTCAATTCATAGAACTCCCAGGGATGGAAATAGGTGACGAAGTGGCCGTCGTGTCGCAGCGTGCGGCGTACCATCCAGTGGTAGAGACGCTCGGGCAGGTTGTGCAGCGCGAGCCAGAAGAGAGGAAAGCGGATGAGGGGCGTAACGGAGGCAGGAATCTGCAGCACACCGTCTTTCAAAAATGGTGTGCGCGGCTCCGTCAGGTGCATATACCGTCCGGGAATGAAAGCAGGATTCAACGACGAGTTGTAGAGGTAGCCGACACGCTTGATTTCCGATTCCACTACGGGAAACATACGCGGCTGTCGATACCCATAGACCGTCTGACGGCTGACGCGCTCCACAATCTCCTTCGAACGGGCGAAGTCAGTATCCTTCGGTTGCCAATGGTCCACGCCATGACATGCCACCTCGTGTCCATCATTGATGATACGTCTTATCATTTCCGGGGCATGCTCGGCAAAGTTGCCTGTACAGAAGAATGTTGCACGTACAGCATTCTGTTTCAGTACATCGAGTATGCGATGAGTTCCCTCAACGGAAACCTCCATACCCTGCTTCAGCGAGAAGTCTACACCATGCTCGCGAGGCACGTCAAACTCTTCGGTATCAAAACTTAATAGAACCATATTTCTGTCTGATAAAAACTACTTGTCCAAGTAAATAAAAGATGCTGGATAGTGGGAAAGCCCACCAGAGGTGGCTGGCAGCCCACTGTGATACCACCCATAAAACGAGCAGCGTCCAGAGAAGTTGGCACGCCAGCATGAAGGCACTCAAAGCCACACGCCCTTGAATCTGGCAATAGGCTGCAAGAAGGTAGGATACCGTAAAGGGAATCAACATCAGCGAGAATATGCGTAGCACACGGGTGAGATCCGACAGCATGGGCTCTTCTTCCACGCCAAAGGCAATGGCGACTGCTTCGGGAACTGCCATGACAACCATCAGAAGAACTGCCATACCGCATGATATAAACAACGACTGACGGAACAGGACTCTCACAGCAAGCGCTTGCCCTTTGCCCATCATCACCTCGCCGATGGCAAAGAGAGCCTCGGTAATTCCGTTGATGAAGATGAATGTTATCAAAAGCATTTGCAGACAGACAGACCAGAAAAACAGTCCGTCGGCTCCCAAGGCATGATAGGTGATGCTGTTGATCAGCAGAAGGATAACAGCCATCAGCAGACTGCTCAGGGTGATGGGCGTGCCTTCCTTGATGTTGGTGAGCAGGTGATATTTGAAACCAGTCACAGGCCATTGGAACCGGAAGTGGCTGTTGGAGAAGCGGAGATGAACTGCCAGCAGCAGCGTGGTGATGGCGAACTGGAGAATACTGCCCAGGGCAGCCCCTTTCATGCCCATGTCGAGAAAGCCGATAAGCAATACATCGGCTATTATATTCGCCACAACGCCAATAGCAACAGCGACAGACACGCGAAGGGGATAGCCGTCGGTGGCTACAAACAGGCAAAGGCCGTAACTGACCATCTCTAACCATGCGCCCAGGGCGTATGTGCTCAGATAGTCGGTGGCCAGCATTCTCATATCATCCTCGTTGGTGAGCAGACTTGCCACGACAGATGCCTCCCACCATAGCAGCAGCGAGAGCATCAGGCCGATGACGGTCAGCGATGACATCGCGGTTGAGAAGATACGGATGGTGGCCCGCTCATTGTGCTGGCCTATGGCACGGGCACTGAGGGCATTGGCTCCAAAACTTAACAGCAGTCCCATACAACTGATGACAACCGTGACGGGCATGATCAGGCTCAATACAGATACGGCATCTGTGTCCACGAACTGTGCCACAGCCACGGCATCGGCTGTACTTGCCAACTGTCCAGCGGCGGCCGTCAGCAGAGTTGCTGTCACGTATGTTCGTAGTTTCCGATCCATTACTCTAATCTTTTCAACTCTTAATTCTTCACTTTCCAGTCCACATCCCTGTCGGTTCTGACGGCCTTCACGCCGTAATAGCGGGCAAACATCAGTGAACGGTTGTCGGTAGCCTTGTATTCCAGGTCGGCCCCATAGATGAGATGGAAGCCGGTCAGCGAACGGGGACCCAGCCAGCGGTCTATGCTGTAGGGTATATGGAAAGCCTTTACTACGATTAAAGGCTCGTCGCGGTGCTGTTCGATGTAGGCCAGTCGTTCATCGGCCTGCTGTCGTAGTGACACTTCTACCCAGAAACAGCCTGTCATCACCAATAAGCCGTAAACGGCTGCTACAGTAGCCACAGCCTTAGCCGCTACTTGACGTGCGTGTGTGGCGCTTATCCATGACTTAAGCCAAGGTGCCAGTTCTTTGATTGCGGCTCCGGAGGCTACTGTCAGCAGCAGTGTTGAGTGGAAACCAGTGCGCAGGGCAAACTCTGGCGCAAACATCATGACGCAAAGCACCATCAGACTGGCACTTGTGAAAAGAAGGATATGCCTGCCAGCATGATGTTCTGCTCGCCATAACAGCAAAATAGGTATAAACAAGAAACTCTCCCATATAAGAATGGGCAGGAATCCCTCGATGAAGTTGTCACGAAACATCTCCCACGTATAGAGTTTTTCCGCAGGCAGCACATAGGCTGCATCATACTTGAGCATCAGCAGTTCGCGGTTTATAGAACCGGGACAGAAAATCAGTAGTGCACAGCCTGCAATAAGGAATATAAACCCTATTACCATCCACCTCTCCACACGCTTCCGTTTCCAGGCATCGTACAGCAGACATGCCGTCATAAAGACGGTCACCAGACTGCCGCCTTCCTCAGACCAACCTGCCAGCAGACCTGCTCCGGCCATCAGCCATGCCGAAGGGTGACGGCGGGTGACAAACGGCAGCAGGAATAGGCACTCCCACAATCCTGTCCACAGATAGACACAGGCTCCTGTCATCCACAGCATCGTGGAAGGATAGTCCATGACACCGAAGAGCATGCATACCAGCACCCACAGGATGACACCCTTATGACAGGCTGGTGACTGTACCTCGCCTACTGCCATCCAGTAGAGCACCAGCATCAGCAGCGTGAACACGATGGTATTGGTCAGGTCGAACCATATCTTACCCACCCAGGCAAACAGTTGGATAAAGATCATGGAAGGCGTGCGTCCGCCCCAGGTGAAATAGTGTGACCACTGGGACACGAGTATGTCGCCAAGGCTGTCCACCCGCTCCCGGGGGCCGATATTGTCCATCAGGTTGCCCAAATCCTCGCCGGCCCAGATAAAGGCATACGAATAGTCATCGGCTATCATTGGCAATAGCAGATTACGCAGCAAGAATGGTACAGCAAAAGCCGCCATTACCACCTGCCAGGGTATGTTCTCCCAGAGTCTCATTTGACGGCCTTCTTCTGGCCGTCGGTGATGTAGATGCCGGGGGCTGTGGGAGCCGTGTCGAGGCGGCGGCCCTGCAGGTCGAAGATGGCTGCGCTGCCGGTGGCGGCTCTTGTCTGGGCAGAGCGGACGGCGGTGGGGTCGGCCTTCAGGCGCAGGTATTCCTCGCGGGCCTTGACCAACTGGGCGCGGTACTCGTCGGTGCTGACGACGGTGGCGAAGATGCCGGCGGCCAGCATGAGCGAAGCGTCAGTGTCGCTCTTCCAGTGATGGCCGCAGATGACGCGGTTGTTAGCATAGGCATGGGCACGCAAGAAGAGATTCTCGGCGCACTCGGGGGCTACGCTGGCCAGTGCCAGGGCATACATCCATCCGCGGCTGGAGTGGCCCGAGGGGTAACTGTAGGTGGCGGCCTCCTCCTCGTCGGTCTCAGGCTTCAGCGACGGCTCCTTGAACTGGGCGAAGGGGCGCACGCGCTGGTAGTGCTTCTTCACCACGCTGTTGGCCTTGTGGGCATCGTTGGTGGCACGCTCGGCCAACTGCACGATTTCGGGTGTTGTCTCATACGACAAGTTGATGCCAAGGACCTCGCTGAACACGTCCATCAGGGCGGCGCTCTCGTCGCTCAGAGCCAGTTCGCCCACGCCATCCACTTCGCGCAATTGGCGTCCCAACTGGTAGTAGTAGAAGTCGTAGGTAAACGCGGCCGAGGTGAGTTCGGGCGGGTCGGGCAGCCAGTTCAACCCGTTGGGACGGGTCTCGTCGGTCAGATAGGGTTCGGTGTACTGTTGTGCCCGGCAGGGCGATGCGCTGAGTCCGCACAGTGCCACGGCGATCAGCAGGAGGTTGAAATACTGTTTCATTTTTCTTTCCGGTTTTAAAATGATTGTTGTTTCTTGGATTATCATTTGACGGCCTTCTTCTGGCCGTCGGCGATGTAGA
>ERZ842401.5359-NODE-5359-length-14278-cov-5.895099_pt1 | contig 14278 bp, 18 predicted proteins | sample MGYA00521270_ERZ842401 | MGnify/ENA primary metagenome ERZ842401 (study PRJEB31892, sample SAMEA3878208) | bioreactor metagenome | biome: Moose rumen | place: Sweden | collected 2011-10 | study: EMG produced TPA metagenomics assembly of the PRJEB12797 data set... | reverse complement strand
TCTGAAGCTCATCGGAAAAATCCAGTGTCTGAAAAATACTTTCGATATTGTGGTAGCCGTCCGCCCGTTTTTTCAAGACTTTTAGCCCGATATTCACCTTTGCGGGAGCTTTGACACAAATATCAAAAGACATAATTGTATTTTACAAAACAAATAGTATGAAAGTCAAGAGATAAAATCTCATTTTGAGATGATAAAAAATGGAGATTTTAGAAATTTTACGCTTTTCTCTATTGACAGACACGCGCTAGAAAATTTAAACTTCAGTGTCTTTGACAAGGAATCAGTATGTTTTTTAACGACGAAATGGCAAACGATGTTAAGGTTATGGCTCTCGGCTTCTCATACACCGACGAAATCGACGAAAGCTATGAAGATTCGGGCGAAGAAGACGATTTTGAGTCTCTCGGCGACGACACGCTCAACAAATTTGATGACGACATCTACGACGACACGCTCGACGAAGATGATGTAAATGTCACTTACGATTCCGAAGACACCGAAGACTACAACGACGAAATTTCCGAAGATTATTCTGATTCAGAAGACTAATCCGAACAGAAAAATACCTCATGTATTTTTCTGGTTCGTACGAGAATTTTTGCTCCAAAAATTCTCTCTGTCTTTTACGCCACATCCTGTGGCGATTTTTTTACCTTAATTTTTTTCCGCCATGCCAGAGTTTTTCCAAATCGTAGAATTCTCGGGCATCCGCGCTCATGAGGTGAACCACCACCGAACCAATGTCGATTAAGTTCCAGTCGTCGCCGGAAGGTGCTTTGTTGTGCGTGAGATGAATTTCCATGTCATTTTCTTTCACATAGTCCTTAATCTGTTTCGCCAAGCCCTGCCAGTGCGCCGAGCTGTGAATCGTGGCAATCACAAAAAAATCGGTCCATGAATTCAATTCAGAGACATCAATGACGGTGACATTCTCCGCCTTTGAATCTTCAAGCATCTGCGCGATTTCAAGCGCATTTTCCTGTGCTGTTTTCATAATTTCTCCTATTTTTTAACATATCGTCCGTCGAAATCTTTTCCGAGGATAATCGTGAAATCGACATTTGACGCGCTCGTGCTGTCCGCGTCCTGAGAGACAGACTCATCGACGATATTTGTGCATCGAATAAAATCACCGAGGCTCTTTGCAATCTCGGCGTTTCCAATATGGTTGATGATGACGGTTTTTTCGTAATCATTGGAATCCGCGTTTCCCGTCGTCAGAATATCATAGCCCGCGCTTTGAAGCAATGCCATCGTGTTGCGAGCCAAGCCCTGAACCATCGTGCCGTTCTGAATTTCAAGCACATAAGTTCGGTTTACGCTCGCATTATCAAGCGAAATGAGCGAGTTTGACACCTGCTTGAAGACATCTTTGATAAGCTGACCGTCATAATACGGGAACAAAAGCGTTTTTCCGTCAACGACGCGCGAAGAACCAGTGATTTTCTGCGGAACAAGATGTTCCGAATCAACTTTGGAAATAACGCTCACAAGGCGGTGGAATTCATCGTCGTCAAGATTAGAAGTCATTTTTTTGCTAATGACATCGAAAGATTTTTTGTCCTGAATGATTTTTTCGTTTCGGGAAAGCGCGGAAAAGAACGCTAAAAGCACATTCTGCCGCCGCTCAATCAAATCGTCCTCTGGCTCATCAGATTTTTCGTAATTCAGATACGATTGAATTTTTTCGCCGTCCAGTGAAACAACGCCGCTCGGGAGCAGGTAGCGTTCTCCCTCTTCGTTTTTGACATCAACCGGAGAGGGAACAAAAATCTTCATGCCGCCGAGCATGTCCGTCAGCTCGCCGAATTTCGTAAGATTCAGAACTATATAGAAAGGAATTGACTGCCCCACGAGATTTTCGATTTCAGCCTTGTACGATTCGATTCCTTTTTCAAGATATACCGAATCGATTGAATCGACGCGCCCCAAACTGGAGAAAATCGCTCCTGTGTTTCCGAGAATGTTGATGAGCGCGCCTCGCTGGGAAACGGGATAATAAATGAACACATCAGTGAACAGCACGCGATTTTTGTCTTCCATGACGACAAGCGTTTTGATTACGCGGTCAGACTTTAAGTTTTCGTCGACCGTGCTCACCCGAAGCGAAAGGGCAAGCCCCACCGTCACCGAAATGAGAATCACGAAAATGAGAAGCAGCAAAAACGCGCCTTTGTTTGAATTCGGGTTGTTGATTTTCATTTTATACGAACCACAGATTAACACAGATTTTCACAGATTATAATTTTAGTGAGTGTTAATTATTTTCTCCTTTTAGTTTTTCGAATAATTCTATCGAAGCCGCCGCGACTTTCTTGCCTTTTTTTTCAAGGTAGTCGATGTTTTCTTCAAGGACGGCAAGCACAAGAGCATGCAGTGATTTTGCCATGAGATTTGCGCGGTACTCTTCGGTGGATTGTGGGCGACCTGGCTCGATTTTGTCGGCAACGAAGAGCAAGAGCGCAAAATCACAAGAATCGACCGAGCCGAAAGTGTGATTTGCAATCGCATCGATGATTTCGCTGTCAGTCACGCCGAATTTTTCTTGAATCAGAACGGCAGCCGCCCTTCCGTGGAGCAATTCGGGGAGCGATTTTTCAAAATCGGAAAGTGGCTTTCCGTCCTTTTTTACGAGCGCGAACAGTTCTTCGTCGGAACAATCCTTGCACATGTCGTGCGCAATGCCCGCGACCAAGCCTTTTTCTTCGCTCAGACCGTAATTCGCGCAGAGCGTTGCAAGCATTTGTGCCGTGCGCAATGAGTGAGCGTAGCGGCTTTCTTTTACGACCGTTTTGGTATATTCAGAAATTTTCTCGAACAAAGAACCAAGTTCCTTGTCTTTAAATTCACTTCGCATAGAGATTCCTTTCTATAATATAATCAAAAACGGGCTTTGGAACAAGATAACGCCACGCGCCGTTTTCCACGACTTTTTGCCGGATTTCCGACGACGAGATTTCGATTTTGGGATTTTCGACGATTTTGTGCGGATAGGGGAAATTTTCGCGTGTCACGCCCTTCATGGGATGCTTTCCGTATTTTTCGGTCGGAGAATTCTGAAATTCCGCCTTTAGTCCTGTGTCCTGCGGTCGGCACGCGAGAATCAAATCCGCCCGATGAGCCAATGCTTCGGATTTTTCCCATTTGTCGTAATCGGGGAGTAAATCCTCGCCAAAAATCAAGCCGATTTTCCCTGTTAGAACGCCCTTGTATTTTTCTTCAAGGTAGCAGATTGTGTCCCATGTGTAGGAAACGCCGCCACGCCTGAGTTCGCAATCTTCGGCTTCAAAACGGTCGTCTCCCGAAACGGCAAGTCGCACCATTTCAAAACGGTCATCGCTCGCCACTTGGCATGAAAGCAACTTGTGGGGCGGCTGGTAGGTTGGCACGAAAAGGATTTTTTCATAGCCAAGCGTTTTGCACACGCTGTCCGCGAGAATCAGATGACCTATGTGAATCGGGTTAAAGCTCCCGCCGAGCATCGCGATTTTCATTAGTCGCACTCCGAAGATTCCTGCCCCGGAAACTGCTCTTCCATAAATTCATCGACCGAGCGCGTTTCCAAAAAATCCGCCTTTAGGCTCGTACCTTTCTTTTTTGAAGAAAGAAATGAGCCGTCTGAAACGCGTTTTCCGTCGGAAGTGACGGTATCTTCGCCCGCCATTTTTGTGACAAGCTCCAGAATCGCAACGCGAACATCATTCAAGCCCCAGCGAGCCGCCACCGAAACAGGGATAACCTTTGTTTCTGGCTCAATTTTTTTGATTTCAGCGGCGATTTTTTCGGCATTTTCCTTTGCGCCCTCAATGTCAGTCTTATTGCACAACACGATGTGCGGCTTATCGAGCAAATCCTTAGAAAAGCCTTCAAGCTCCGAGCAAAGCGTTTTGTATGCCGTGAGGCAATTTTCGTCGGAGCAGTCAATCATGAACAAAAGTCCCGCCGTGCGTGAAATGTGCTTCAAAAAGCGGATTCCCAAGCCTGCACCTTCGCTCGCGCCCTCAATAATACCAGGAATGTCTGCGATAATCACATCTCGTTCGGCATCAGCACGCAACACGCCGAGATTCGGAATCTTCGTGGTGAACGGATACGGCGCGATTTTCGGGCGCGCGTTCGTGAATGCGTCGAGCAGAGAAGATTTCCCTGCGTTCGGAAATCCGACCAAGCCAATGTCAGCCATAATCGAAAGCTCAAGGAGCAATTTTCGGTATTCGCCGGGCTGACCGGGATTCGCATTTCGCGGTGCTTGGTTCGTTGATGACTTAAAATGCACATTTCCCCAGCCGCCGTTTCCGCCTTTGAGGAAAACAAACTGCTCGTCCTCACTCTCGGTGGTGAATTCTTTGATAAGTTCTTTTGTTTCCGCGTCACGGATTGCTGTTCCCGGCGGCACTGCAATCACAACATCTTCGCCGTCTTTTCCGTATTTGTTCCAGCCCTGCCCGTCACCGCCGTTCTTCGCCTTAAAAAATCGCTTGAAGCGGATATTCGCGAGCGTTTTGACATTGCGCTTTACGCAGAAAATGACATCGCCGCCCTTTCCGCCGTCGCCGCCGTTCGGACCGCCCATCGGCACATATTTTTCGCGGCGGAATGACACGCAACCGTTCCCGCCCTTGCCAGAGGTGACTTCGATTATCGCTTCATCAGCAAATTGTTTCACACTATTCTCCCACTCACAAAAAAACCCGGAGACAGAAAACTGAATCCGGGCTTTCATCGTTTAGATTGCCGGGGCATGTTTCGACGAGCTCAACAACCGCCCCGATAATGCAAATCCGTTTACGCTTCTACAGGTACGATTGACGCGTACTTGCGATTTCTGCGCTCGTGGAATTTGACAGTGCCGTCTGCTGTTGCAAACAAGCTGTCATCGCCCGCGCGTTTTACATTGTCGCCCGGCCAGATTTTTGTTCCACGCTGTTTTACGATGATTGAACCGGCAGTTACGAATTCGCCGCCGTATGCTTTAACTCCCAAGTATTTCGGGTTTGACTGACGGCCGTTTTTTGCGCCGCTACCACCTTTACTTCGTCCCATTTTAATCCTCCATCAGAATTACATTCTTAGGAAATTCTTTTGTAAGAGCTTGAAATCCAGTTCTTAAAAAATCTCCGATACATATAAGCTGAGTTTCCGTTTGCGGATTCTCAGATTTGGCTTCCACCGCAAAAGAAAGATTTCCGCGTGAAGAAGCGTCTGCTATCAATAAAACATTTTCGTTATGTGAAAGAACTTGCATTGCCGTGCGAATCAAAATCGTGATTGCCGAACAAACAATGTCACTTCCTTTCTTAGAAAAATCCGCGTGCCCGTTAGCTTGACATTTTTTTATCACGCCGTTTTTGCCATAAGAAAGTGTTACGACTGTCATCTATTAAAGAGTGATGTCCTTAACACGAATGTTTGTGTATTCCTGTCTGTGACCGATGAGACGGTGATAGTCTTTCTTGCTCTTGTATTTGAAGACAAGAACTTTTTTGTCGCGGAAGCTGTTCTCAACAACTGCGCTGACTTTTGCGCCTTTAACGAACGGTGTGCCGACAGAAATTTTGTCGCCGTCGCTAACCAAAAGAACTGAGTCGATGTCGATTTTTGCTCCGTCTTCAGCATCGATTTTGTCGACCTGAATGAGAGCGTCTTTCTCAGCCTTGTACTGTTTGCCTTTGTATTCAAAAAGTGCGTACATGTAAAACCTCTTAATCGCCGCAAAGTGTAACGGAACTCTAACGACTAAAACTAAAATATAAGTACGAGATTATATCAGATTTTCGGGAACATGGTCAATATAAAAAAAAGCCGAGCGGCAGAACCACCCGGCAAAAAGCTACATAAAGGCGGAGGAGGAAGGAGGAGGTAAACTCCGCCGCCAGCAGTCGTTTTAATTCAGTTTGTATTTTCCTGTGGAAATGGTGTGTCCGTCGTTGTAGACATCGAACCAGATTTCCTTGTTGCGGTTCAAGTCAAGCGCCTCGTAGAATTCTTTGAGATTTGAGACTTTCTTGTCGTTCACCGCCGTGATAATGTCGCCGTTTTGGATTCGGAGCGCCGCTGCCGGTGATTTTTCAAGCACATTCGAGACCGCAACCCCCTTGATTTTATCGTCGACTTTGAGGCTTTCGCGCAATTTTTTGTTGAGCGGAGAAGCGATAAAGCCCGGCCACAGTTTTGCGTTGTTGTTTGAAACTTCTTCGGTGCGCTCTTCGATTTTGACCGTGAGCGACACTTTGTTTCCGCCACGGAGCACAACGAATTCCGCATTCTTATTTGCAGGAAGGTAGCCGACTTCGCGCACAAGCTCGCTCTGAGAGTTCACTTTCTTTCCGTTGAGCTCGATAATGTAGTCGCCTGCCTGCATACCGCCCTTTGCCGCCGGAGAATTGAGGAAGACCTGCGAAGCGAACGCGCCTTTCTGACCTTTTACGCCCAATTCTGTTTTGTATTCATCGGTGACATCAACGAGAGAAACGCCGAGCCAGCCGTAAGTGATTTTGCCTTTGTCGATAAAGTCGTCGATTGCTTTTTTGACGGAATTGATTGGGAGCGCAAAGCCCAAGCCCACGCTTCCGCCCGAGCCAGAAGCAATCCAAGTGTTGATTCCGATGACCTCGCCGTAGATGTTTACGAGCGGACCGCCCGAATTTCCCTGGTTGATTGCCGCATCGGTCTGAATAAAGTCGTTCATGTTGCCGATTTGGTCGCCGCTTCGCCCCGTCGCGCTTACGATTCCCTGCGTGACTGACTGGCGATACCCCAACGGCGCGCCCATTGCCAAGCAGATGTCGCCCGTCTGTACATTGTCGCTATCGCCGAGCGTGGCAACGACGATATTCTCAGCATCTTTTGCGTCGAATGAAACGAGCGCGATGTCCTGCCGCTCGTCCGCGCCCACGAGTTTTCCTTCAAATTCCTGACCATCGTTCAGTTTTACGCTAATATTCGTTGCTTTTCCCGCGACATGGTTGTTTGTAAGCACATACACGGTGTCGCCCGTTCTGCGCACGATGACACCCGAGCCCAAGCCCTTTTGTTCATATTCGCGCTTGTTGTTTTTTGAGTCGCGCTCGGAATTCGGATTTCCGAAGAAAAAGTCGAACGGGAAGCCCTCAAACGGATTCATCGTCTGCACTTCTTTCTTTTCGGTGACATCGATTTCAACGACAGAAGGAAGCACGCCCGAAGAAATCGAGCGGAATGAGTTCTGCAAAGCCTCAATGACTTTGAGTGATTCAGACGGAATCGTGACGGCGGGCTTTTGTGTGTCGGCAAATGCCGTTGCCGCGCTGCCCTGAACCTGCACCCTCGTGCAAGAAAGAGAAACAGCAGCAAATGCCAAAGCACACGCCGCTGTTCCCGCGAGAATTCGTTTCGTTATCTTTTTCATATATAGCCTCCGAAAAATCAGAACCAATGTGTGATTTTTAATTTCTATACATAAAAATCCCGGAGACTTTGTAAGTTACATAAAAAATTGTTATTAGCAGATTAAATCGTCGGCGACATCCATGTCGTGACAAGTTTTGCTTCGCAAAACTTGCGGTCAACTGTCTTTTGCCCGCCTCCGTGCGGGCTTTTTCTCTAGCAGATTAAATCGTCGCATGCGGTGAGCACTTCCGTGTGGTCGGGGAAGACGGCGACCGTGTGCTCTTCGTGGCAACTCCATTTTCCATCAGAAGTGAGCACCGTCCAGCCGTCTTTTGCCAAATCCACATCGCCCGTGCCAAAGTTAATCATCGGCTCAATCGCCAAGACCATGCCCGCCTGAATGCGCGGATTCGGACCGCCTTCGGGAAGATTCGGAACGCTCGGGTCTTCGTGCACATCAAGCCCCACGCCGTGGCCGCAATATTCGTACACAACGCCGTACCCATAGCGTTCGTGCGCCACATTGTAGACCGCGTTTGAGATGTCGCGGATTCGGTTTCCTGCCACACATGCCGCGATTCCCGCGACAAGGCTTTCTCGCGTTGCCTTGACGAGCCTGCGGATTTCGGGCTTTACATTCCCCACCATGACCGTGTGGGTGGAATCTGAAATATAGCCGTCCAAATCGATTCCGATGTCGAGCGAAACGATGTCGCCGTCGTGGATAATGCGCTTTCGTGACGGAATGCCGTGAATCACCTCATTATTGATGCTCACGCACGCCGCGCCCGGAAAATCTTCGCGATACCATGCGGGTGTTCCGCCGATTCTCTTGATGAATTTGACGCACAAATCATCGACTTCTTTTGTGCTCATGCCCGCGTGCACCTGCGGCACGACTTCTCTGAACAAATCCGCCAGCGCGTGGCAAGACTTCCGAATTCCTTCGATTTCCTTTTCATTCTTCAATCGAATCATAAAATATATATCTCCTTGACCATTTCTTACCTAATTAATCGCAAGGCTTCTTCTTCGCAGATTCTCGCCGTCGCAACATCGCCCATTCTTCGGTATGCCGCCGCCATTTTGCGCAAGAAATGTGCGTCGTTGCTCTTTCCGAAGCCGAGTTCAAGCGCACGCTCCCAGCAATCGAGAGCCAGCTCGTCGGCGATTTTTCCTTCGAGGTGATTTTTGAGCACGCTCGCGGCAAGCTCCATCACTTCGGGGAAGAACAAGCGGAAATACTGGTAGCTGTGCTCCATGCGGATAATCTGCTCCAGCAAAATGAACGCGTCGTAGTATTCCTGCCGCAACACAAGTTCCTCAGCGAGAATAAAGCCGTAGTCCATAAAATCTTCGCGCGTAAACCACTTCGCAAGGCGGAATCCCGCATGATTCATGCTCATTTTTTTAAACTCGGCGACCGCATCGTCCTCACGGTTGTGCATGAGGTCGAAGAAAATGAGCTTTGCGCGGCTCTCTTCGTCGGTGCGAGCCAAAAGCCACGCACGGTAATCGAACGAATTGACCGAACGATTGTAGCGGCTTTGGGCGCGGCGCATGAAATAAGACTCATCGAAAAGAGAGCGTTGCTTTACATCGGAGAGAATTTCATACGCCTTGACGAGCCTGCGGAATTTCTCAGTCGTTTCGGCACTTTGAGACGCGTCGGGATGTAAAAGCTTTGCCTTCTGTCGGTACGCCCGCTTGATTTCTGCCGCCGTAGCGTCGTGGCGCACTCCGAGAATCTTATAACAATCTTCCACTTTTGCTGAATATAATAGAACTTTTCAGCAATTTATACAAATGAAAAATTATCAGAAAGACCACCAAGCGATAATGACAGCCTTTTATTCCCCAAATTCCGCCACAATCGCCTGAAGTAAATTCTTTTGCCGCTCCGAAAGGGCATCTATTTTTTCGAGCAGATTCGCATATTTGTGAAATTTGTTCAAATCGATTTGTGGCATCTGTAAAGCGGTGGATTTTCCAGTCACAAGATATTCCACCGAAACGCCCAATGTCGCCGCAATTTTTACCGCGACATCGGCAGGCGGCATAGAAGGATTTTTTGTTGCTACATAATTGTACAGGGCAAGCTCTGCTACGCCCTAACTTCCCAGCGTATCGACAAGAAAATGTACGCATTGCAGTGCGTTGTGAGGGAGTGACTCTATCTTTTTGATGAATGTGCGGTATTTTTGAAACAAGTGCAATTCCTGCACAATCGCGTCGTCTGAAAACTCGGAGGTCTTGCCCGTCACAAGATATTCTACGCTCACACCAAGCGACTGCGCGATTTTTACGGCATTTTCAGCTGAGGGCATTTTTGCTGCACTGGAAAGGTATTGGTCGAGCGTTCTTCGGCTGATTCCGGTTTGGGCGGCAAGTTCTTTTACTTTTATGTCTTGAAATTCCAATTCACTTTTTAAGTTCTCTCTAAACGACATTTTAAAAAAATACTTCTATTTGCGTAAGAAAACTCTTGATTTACCACAAAAGAAAGCATATACTTTATAGTACGCAAATAGAAGTAAACATTCTGTCTGTAACGCTTTTAGGAAAAATACATGAGGAAGAATTCTTAAATGACTGATACTGAAAAATCGAAATCATTTGCAAGTTTTTTGGATTTCTATAAAGAGGTAAATAAAAAACCGGCTGCCAGAAGTTGCACTATAAATGCAACTGTATCTTTTAAGAGAGATAAAATCCCTGAAACATATCAAAACAGGGAGGTAATCTTAAAAAACAATACCTATGGTTCTTCCACTGTAAATTTGGATTGGCTTGATGAAAAGACTGATTATACTGAGTTTAATACTGATTTTCAGAAGTTTGAATATATCAATGGATATTTGAAAATTTCTGGAAACAGTACTGGTAAAACGGACTATTCGGAATATGAAATTATTATTCAAGAGGAATAGAAGTCTCTTGCAAAATGACAGAGTGCTAATGCTAAAATAAGTCAACATTATAATTTCAGAACCTGTGTTAAGGTTCGTATGCTTTTCTAAAGAGGAGATGTGCAGAAAGAAAAAGAAAACGAATTTTTAAGTTTGGTCGGAGAACGAGGTTTCTCTAGTGTTGGTTTCAACAGTCGCCAACTTTTGATGATTTTTTTGAATAACGGACTTGGGATTATTGGAAGAACAAGAGCTTTTATGAAAGATTATAAAATATGATTGACTTTATACATGATGCAAGACAGAAGGCAGTTGAACAGCAAGTGAATCGAATTTGGAGAAATTTTCACACTCCAAATTGCGAAGAAGATGCTAAAAAAGAATTTGAGCATTTGAAGGCAAATCTTTCAGCTGATGAGCAGAAAATTGCCCAAGATTGCTGGGATGGATTGGAAACGACTCTACAGTCAAAACAAAACACCAACTAAATGAGGAGATATTTTGTGTTAAGTGATAAGAATTTAAAATCCTACTGTGGAGATACAGAGGACTCCGCGAAAAAAGATTATAAACAGTCGATAGTTGTCTTTTTAGATTTGCTTGGATTTACAAAACTCATTGAATCTATTGATAAAGAGTCTTCAAACGAAAAAGACATTCAACGCATTTTTGAAATCCTTCAACTGCTAGATGCTTTCAATACAAAAGATGGTGTTAATATTAGTGCCGTTTTACCTAAAATAGAATTTTCACCCGAACTAAAAGACAAAAGCATTGATTTTGAAAAACTTCAGGACGAATTGAAGATTGCATATTTTTCAGATTCTCTTGTTATCACACTGTCTTATGATGAGAATGAATTTGATGACCGACTATTAGTAATAGTTTTATTAGTCGCATACTTGCAAAGTGGATTGGCAATGGCAAATTTCTTTTCAAGGGGCGGTATTGCAATAGGTAGGATGTACCACAAAGATAATATTTTCTTTGGAAAAGCGTATTTGGATGCGATTGAATTGGAGAAAATAGCCATATACCCACGAGTCATTCTCTCAAGTGATATTGAGAAAATGCAGAAGAAATCTAATAAAAAAATACCTTACATCAAAAAAGTGGAGGATGGGCTTTGGTACATCGATTTTTTAGATTATGCAAAAAACATTAGAAATTCTTCAGTCTGTATCCAGCCAATACAGGATAATATCGAGCAATCTATTAGTGCTAGTTTGGATAATCTGAAAATACGGGCAAAATATACTTGGCTGATGAATCACCAAGCCGATTCTAACGCCACTAAGAAAAATCTGAAAAGATTTTCCTTATCTCACAGACAAAACTAACTATAGAGGATTTTTTAATTATGACAGAGCAAGAAGCGAAAAAACTTGTGAAAGAACATCGCGAAACAGGCGACCTTATTGATTTTTGTTTAGAAGTGCGTGATGAGAGTTTCAAAAATTGGGATATTATTTTCCACCAGTTGGAAAAGGATGAAAAAGAAAATTATGGCAAAGAACTTCCACTTCATATAAAAGAATTGGTAAAACTACATAAACAAAATGGGGATTTTGAAGACTGGACAAAGGAACTGGAGGCTCATGATAAAAGAAGATACCTTTATGTGAGTGTAATTGACCATATAAACACTGGTGATATAGTTACATATCTTAAAGAAGTGTATGATGCAAGCGACCAAGAAACTTTTCATTTTTATGATACTGATTTTGATATTATTTATGATAAAATTCTTTCTCCAGAAGAAAAAGAAAAATACATTCCTCCTATGTTCCAACCAATAATCGAATCGCACAGAGAAAAAGGCGATTTGATTGATTTCTTGATAGACGGGCATTATTCTGTAGATTCCGACTTTGGTGACTTCTTTGAGATTTTTAATTTTCAAGAAAACTGGGAATTATTAACAAAGGTAGAAAAGGAAGAATTAGAAAACATTTACTATATTAATAACGATTTTACACTTTGGAATGGGGAAATAGCGAAAGACATAAAGTATGCTGCATTAGTATATGCTTTCAAATTATCTCATTCTGCTGAAAATACATCGGAGTATAAACGATATGTAAAAATTCGTAGCAAATTATCTTCGGCTGAAAGAGAAGAACTGGATAGTAAACTTTCTAAAATGACTTCCTATGAGATAGAAGTGTATGAGCATCGCAAAGCAGACGACCTCATGGATTTCTGTTTGAAAGATTCAAAAAATAAAGAAAAATACTTAAAATATCTTACATATAGAGAAAAAGCTACCCTTAAAAATCTTTGGGAAAAACATCTGTGTGAAATAATAGACTCACACCGTAGGGCAGATACTCTTTATTCTTGGATTAATGAACTAAGAGAAACTAACAAAGCAGAATATAAATCAGTTTTTTATCTTCTTCAAGAAAACGAGATAAAGAAAAAATATGCAGAAGACTTTGATACTCATCGTAAGAATGGCGATTTTTTTGCTTATCTTTGGAAAGAAATTAAAACACTTGAACTAAGTGCTCGTTACATTAGTGGTGGTGGAGGTAACAAGATTGAAAAATCCATGTTTTACCTATTAATAGAAAACGAAAGAAAAATCTTGAATGGTATGGGTGAGCTCGAATACTACTTCTTCGATTTCTTTGACCTCTTTACGTCTGACTACGAAGGTATAAGGTTACTCTGTAAAATGTCTGAAAAGGAACATTATTCTCTAGAGTATAAAGAATATGTAAAGATTCGTTATTTGATTAAAAAGGTCAAGGAATTTGACAAATATCGAAGATTTTATAAGGCTATAAGAATAACACTTATCCCAGCTATTGCCCTCGTTCTTATCCTCATTGGTGCATTTTCTATTAATCGTGTTGTTACCAAAGACGCGCGTATGGCAAAAAAAGAGGCACAACGAATTGAAAAGCAGAAAGTTCAGGAAGCGAAAGACCTTGAAAAAGCACAAAAAAACGATTTGGAAATGCTTGAAAAACTGGGGAGTAAAAAGCTTGCCTTGCATGAACTGTTGACATATACGAATGAACCAAAACTGTACACTATTGCGCCAATGAGTTATGACACAAAGAAATTTGCCGAAAACAACTCGCACGACAAGGGCATGTTCGGCTCTGAAAAAGACAACTCCACCGAGCGGCTTGCCGTTCTTGAAGGCTGTATCACCGACTTTACGCACAAGGTCGATGAGCTGACTGGTGTTTCCTTCCTTGACCGCACGAAAATCGCACAGATTGAGAAGGAACATAAATTCCAGCTTGGAGACTGGTCGAACGACAAGAAAACCGCCGAAGTCGGAAAGGCTTTGAACGCAAATATTATGCTTTTCTTTGATAAATTCGCCTACATCGATTCTGATTACCGTTTTGAGGCAAAATTCGTTGACATCAATACGATGCAGTCCGCTTCATTTAACATCGTTTACAAAAATCCGAAGAAAAAAATCGTCACGCCTGAAAATGTTGGCAGAATCTCATTCAAGGATTTCACGGCAAATTCAGTAAAGGACACTTCTTTTGAGGATGAGCTTTCTCTCAAAGCGCAGGGCACAATCCGAACGGTACAGAAAAATGACCTAAAAACCGTTTCGCCGCTCGGAAATGTCGCAAAACTCGAAACTTCCGAATTCGATGTAAACATGCCGAAATCAGAATTTGCATCAGTTTCTTCTATCATCGTAGATGGATTCGGCGGAATCGAAGTCAAAACGGCGGAAAAATCGGAAAACTACACCTACACCTTTGAGCCCTGCGACCTTTACATCAAGCGAATCGGGAACGGTTTCTACACTGACGGTAAAATCGGCACGCTCACCATTAAGACTGATTCCAGTTATGAAAAACTAGATGTGTTTACGGTCAATGACAGGGAGTATTTCTTGAAGCTGGGAACAGTGGAGCTTCCGAAAGTCACAGTGAACTATTATCTGCAAATGGTGAAAAATTAATTCAGTCTACCGCAAGTTGACAGACTGAATCTGTATAATTGACTTATTGTGG
>ERZ842401.5356-NODE-5356-length-14284-cov-27.961487_pt1 | contig 14284 bp, 9 predicted proteins | sample MGYA00521270_ERZ842401 | MGnify/ENA primary metagenome ERZ842401 (study PRJEB31892, sample SAMEA3878208) | bioreactor metagenome | biome: Moose rumen | place: Sweden | collected 2011-10 | study: EMG produced TPA metagenomics assembly of the PRJEB12797 data set... | reverse complement strand
ATCTCGATAGCGCTGTTGCTATTGATTATTTGACAGACGAACAGGCTGGTATTCTTTTCAAAGCGGTGCTGCGCTATGGTAGGAATGGTCAGATGCTTGAATCGTCAGATACTGCATTAACTGCATTGTTTACGATGCTATGCACGCAGATAGATCGTGACCACAAGAAGTACGAAGAACGTTGTGAACGTAATGTTACGAATGCCAAGAAAAGGTATGAGAAGCAGCATCAGGATGAGCAACCACCTGCGATTGCATGCGATCGCATGCCACCGCATCCGAACGCATGCCATAATGATAATAATAGTGATAATGACACTGAGACTGATAATAAGACTGATACAGATGATGATAACGCTAACGCTCTTATCATCACTGAGGGGAGTGTGGCGGACTATCCTTTTGAGACAGTCTGGACGATGTATGGGAAGCCAGTAGGGAATGTAGAAGTCCTGAAGACTAAATGGAATTCCCTGTCTGTCAAGAATAGGGATAGTATTCTTGCATACATCCCTCTGTATGTCGCATCTTACAGAAAGAACTTTGAAAACTTCCTCTCAGAACGATACTGGGAGACTCACCCATTAAACATAAACACCATTCAAAATGAAACAACCAGAAGCACTTACCCAACTCTTAGCGGAACGGAAAGAAGAAAACGGGACGTATATCAAAACGCAGTCAAAGCAATTGCTGATCTCAACGTTGCCGCAGAAACAACAGCTATCCCAGCAGAGACAGTGGTTGCTACAGAGGTTCCCGACAGTTGATTACTTCTTCCGCATTTTTAGCCCACAAAGGCAACTCCTCATTTGCCAGAATCCAACATATTGTTTCTTTGGCCCCTCACCGACGCTGACGGAGGTTGATATCATGTATGGTCCGTTCACTTCTGCTAAGTGGCTTGTATCATTGGTTGCAGATGCCAGTCTAAGTTGTGGCTTGAAAGAAGATGTGACGGAAAACCAACTCCAGTTCACGGCAATGGCAATCTATTGCAGATTCCGTTGGCTAAAGGCCAGCGAACTCATGCTGTTCTTCTTCAATTTCAAAGCAGGTTTCTTTGAACGGTTCTATAGCTACTTCGATACGCAGATTATCGTTAGGAGTGTCAAGACCTTTATTGAAGAGCGAGCGTTGGCTATTGCTGCCCATGAGCGAGATCTATAGAAAGCAAATATTGCATAACATTTTGTTTGAGAAATAGAAAGCAGAAATATTGCTATTCTTAGTCGACTTAGCACGAATTCCAAATGAACGTTTTTCAACTTAGCGGAAAAGCTGATTTCTAGCTCTTTCGTCATCTGCTTGTCTATGGCAACTAACGATGTGACGTCTAATTTTGGCCCTAATTGCATGTACTTTTGGGTTCGTAACGTTTTCAAGACATGATAGTAAGCTTGACCATCTAGCTGCCTCTATGTCACCAAATGTGGTATTCTCACCATAAACACTAATTCCAGAATGAAGGTTTAACCAATCAATTCGGAAAAAATCTTCAGTAGAATCTATATAGTTAATATAATCACAGATAAAACTGTCATATAGATCATTAAAGACGCCCCTTGCAATTAGTACAATTTGTTCAACATATTTCTCATCTCCAAGGGCTTTTTGGAATTGATCTTCTAAAAACGCCTTCGCTTTGTCTAAATTGACACCATCATTGCTTTTCAGGAACAACGCATTCTCCCACTTGTCTTCTCTGTAAAATCTATACTTAGAATCCGATCGGAGATATTTAAGGACCTCTTCTACAATAGGTTCAATTCCCTCTATGTTCCATATTAGAGACAAATTAGAATCAGGTTCATTCTTGTCGTCAGCAACTGATTTGATATAATCAACTAAGAAATGAGGATTATTCTGTATAAGCAATAATAGTCCTTTCAGCTCATAATCAAAGTATTTTTTGAGCTTTACTTGTTGAAGATAAGTATCCTGTATCACCTTCTTAGAACTACAGGCGTTATATATTAGTTCAGAATCATGATCAGATAAAAGGATTCTTTTCCCTTTTTCGTTTAGTGAGTGAATTTGAGCTAGGATGTTATCTATGATGCATGAATCAAGGTCTCTCAAATTCTTCAGACTCGAAAGGTTTATTGTAGTTCCCGTCGAACACCCACTAATTGCGTCCAATAGTATTGCTAGATCTTCTTTTGCCAGAAATGTAATAGGAATGAATTCAAAGTATTGAATAATCCATTCTGACTTCATGTCAAAATCAGCAGATTGAATAACCGCCAAAATTCTTTTTGCTTTTATAGCAGAATTTAAATGATTGGCAAATAGGGCAATCGAAAGAAAATCTTGGAAATTGTACTGGATAATTCTTTTGAGAAAATAACATCCCAAATTAAAATTGCTCTCAAATGCCAAACTGACAATATAATTTAAGGAATTCTTTATGCTATGAATATCCTCTACACTTTTATTGTTGGATAATGAAGCATATTTAGCCAAAAAAGAATCATAACCTTGTTTCGTTTTATAAACAAAATTCTTCTTGAGTTCTAATAGCTTATATTTATGATATGCATCAATATCTCTGTAATCGCATTGATCCTTATCCCTTAGCCTATCCCATGTCAGAAGTACATAGAACTTGTATGCCTTGCATCTATATGTCATATAATAGGAATCATAATCTTTTTGGGACATACCATTTCTCTTTGCCCATCCAATGTATTTCTGAACACAAAGACAATCTTCAAAAGATTTTGAATTCAAATGTTTCTTTATTATTTCAAGAGTGTAGGGAATATCATATTGGGGTAGTTTATTATCCCTTCCCCATGAGGATGATGAGTAGTTCTTAAGTAACCAAGCAAATCTGTCAAATGAATAGTTATTTTCAACTATAGACCAGATTCCCTCCCTTATTTTGAGTATAGACTTTAGTGCAGGTACAGGATATTGATATAAACTGAATGTGTTTCTTTCAGTTAAAGGGCCAGAATAGTCAGTATGAAACGCTAAGAAAAGTTTTGCAATATACCACATGATTTGTTGACATAGCGCATCCCCTTTTTCAATTTGTTCTATCACATAATTGAGTAATTCCGACTGACGATAATGAGAAAATTCAGCGTCTTTGTGACGGTACATAAATTGCTCGTTAATGTGACGCACTAAATTTGGAGCAGAAGATGGCTTCCTTCGAACATACTCAAATGCCAAATCAATTGCACTTCTCAATTCATTTCCCACAAAAATGAAGAGTTTACTCGACAAATCAAGGATATCTGCATTGGTATTTAAAACGAAATGGCTTTTATCTTTTTCAAAATAAAAATCTGATGTAGAACACGATGGCAGGGAATAAACGGCATCGCTAATATATGCAAGTGTTTCATCCATTAAATAAGGCCAGAAATCAGACAACAGTAAGAACCTCGTTTTGGGATCCTGAACAGAGTCGTAGTAGGAAAGTAAGTCCGGAAATACTGCTTTTTCAATATTCTCAGGCCCATAGGTGTTATTGACAGGGATAATACAATCCCTAAATCTCTGATAACGCACAACATAGAAATACTTAAACAAAGTTTCAAGAGATAGCACTTTCTCTTTTATGAATGCCAAATAGAACATATACATACATAAGTTCTGTTCACTAATCTTTGCATATGTATTTTGTGGCAAATCAACAATTTCATGTCTATTTAGTACATCAATACACTCAATAAACTCAGACTGGCTAATTCCAAATGAATTAAGAATCATTTCAAGCTCCTCATTTCCTTCATATTTCAAAGGAGAGAAAAATGCTATTATTCCAGCACATTTTTTGAGTTTTTTCTTATTTTCGTATTGAATGTTGTCAATTATATTCCCATAATATGCATCAAATAATGAAGAAACGTCATTTAGAGATTGTAGATTCTGCTTCTCTATTGCAAGTTTGCCTGCCATCATGGCAATTCTGGGATTTCCTTTTGAAATAATGCTGATCTTATCGAGATAATTCTTATTCTCAATCTTGAAGCCTAATCTGACTATTTCAGAGATCTGTTCGGAGCTCATCGGATTAACTTGCAATTCAAAACAATGGTGAGGATAGCACATTGACTTTGCTTGGTCGAGCGCATAATCTCTAACAGTCATAACAATTTTCAGTTTCCCTTTTCTTATTGAGGAATAAAAACCAACGATAGAATTAAAACTACTTATCCTATTTATGTCATCCACAAAAACGATATTGTCTTCATTTAAATCAATATTGCATGTAAGATCTGTTAGCAACTCCCCTCCTTTATAAGAGATACAAAATACATGAAACTCCAGATTGTCCTTACAATACTCTGATATCGCCTGAATCGCTAGTTTTGTTTTTCCAACGCCTGGAGCACCATGTAAAAGAATAAAATCCTTTTCTTCGAGTTCCTTTTTTATGTCTCTTATCTCCTGCTCGCGATAAAGGAACACATTCGATAAAGGCGCAGCAATAGCTCCTGCAGCATTGTCATACTCTTGAACAAAAGAATCTACTGACACTATTTGCCCCGTATCCACAGGAATTCCCAAGCAGCTGAATACAAGATTCTTATGATTAATAATGAGCTCTCTTGCCAAGCAGCCTCCATCATAGATCTGATGAGGCGTATGTGTTTCCTCCGCATACTTCTGGATGGCAATTACTTCTTCTTTGTTTAATTTGTAATTTGCAAATAAGATGATGCTATTTAATTTTGATTTCTCAATTCCTTTTTCAGTTAGGCATTTTTCAAAATCTTCAATAAGTTTCTTCTCCTTTTTAGTTTCATTAGTGGAATATTCTACCATAATATACTTTCCTTCATGAGTAAGAATGAAAGTATCAGGAGTCCCTTTCGTCGTTTTTTGCTTACCATACTGGCTACCTGTACATACAAATGCACTATAATCCCGATTCCTACTTATCATGAATAGATCACCCAACTCCTGAAAAGCAGCTTGGTTCATTGCACTAATGGCATTTTCTACTTCTTGCAGACTCATAATCAATCTTTTCCTGCAAAAATAAGAAATATTTATGAGATACTTGCTTATTTTAGTATTTTTCTAATAAAAAAGCATCAAAAGCATGATTATTTCTGATGTTTTTTGTATATTTGCAGCAAAATATTCAGATTTTATCTACAGAAGTAGTGTTAGAAAGCCAAATAGAAAATAGTTTCATAAAGAAACTAACAGCAGATTTGAAGTATATCTATCGTGATGATATTCACGACAGGCAGAGTCTTGAGCGTAACTTCAGGGAGAAGTTTCAGGCATTGAACAAAGTACATCTGACAGATGCTGAGTTTACCCGATTGATGGAGGAACTTACCAATTCTGATGTCTATGCCTCTTCCAAGAGATTGCGTGAACGTAATACATTTATGCGTGAAGACGGTACACCTCTTCAATATACATTAGTCAATATCAAGGATTGGTGCAAGAATGACTACGAAGTCGTCAATCAGTTGCGAATGAACACCCGTTATAGTTCGCACCGTTATGATGTGATATTGCTGATTAACGGCTTGCCACTTGTACAAATCGAGTTAAAGACACTTGATGTCAGTCCTCGTCGTGCCATGCAACAGATCGTTGACTACAAGAATGATGTTGGCAACGGATATACAAATTCGTTGCTTTGCTTCATGCAGATGTTCATAGTCAGCAACAGGACAAACACCTACTATTTTGCTAACAATAACAGGACTCATTTCAATTTCAATGCTGCCGAGAACTATTTGCCTGTCTATCAGTGGGCAGACGAGAAGAACAAGAAGATAACCAACCTTGACGACTTCTCTGATGTCTTCTTGTCTAAATGTAAGTTGGGTGAGATGATTAGCCGTTACATGGTACTTGTTGCCAGCGAACAGAAGATATTGATGATGCGTCCTTATCAGATTTATGCTGTAAAGGCTATCATAAACTGTATCAATGAAAATCGTGGCAACGGCTATATCTGGCATACAACGGGTAGTGGAAAGACGTTGACATCTTTTAAGACTGCAACGCTGTTGAAAGACAATCCCGAAATCGACAAATGCCTGTTTGTAGTGGATCGTAAAGACCTTGACAGACAGACACGTGAGGAATTCAATAAGTTCCAAGAGGGTTGCGTAGAAGAGAATACCAATACAGATGCGCTGGTGCGCAGAATGTTGTCGGAAGATTACTCTGACAAGATTATTGTGACCACCATTCAGAAATTGGGTATCGCCTTAGATCCGCAGAATCGCGCTAACTATCAGAAACGTCTACTTCCTGTAAGAGATATGCGTGTGGTGTTTATCTTTGACGAGTGCCATCGTTCGCAGTTTGGCGAGAACCATAAGGCTATAAAAGAGTTCTTCCCAAACTCTCAGCTGTTTGGCTTTACGGGAACACCCATCTTTGAGCAGAATGCATCCTATACGCAGATAACTGGTGAAGAGGCGCAATATAAGACCACAGAAGATGTGTTTGAGAAAGAACTGCATGCCTATACTATCACCAACGCTATTGATGATAAAAACGTGCTGCGTTTCCATGTGGATTATTTTAAGCCCGATGAGAACGACATTGTTGTTGGCATTGCGAAGAAACAGGCTATTGTCAGAACAATCCTTCAAAAACATAACCATGCCACTAATGAACGTCGCTTCAATGCGCTCTTTGCAACAGGTTCTATCAATGAAGCTATTGAGTATTACCAGTTGTTCAAGAAAATGCAGGCAGAGCAGCAGGAAAAGGATGAAACTTTTGAGCCATTGAACATTGCTTGTGTGTTCTCTCCACCTGCTGAAGGGAACAGGGACATTATGCAGATTCAGGAGGATTTGCAGCAAGAGCGTATAGACAATGAGAAAGAGCCTGACCAGAAAAAGGCTGCACTCATGGCCATCATCGATGATTATAACAAACAGTATGGTACAAACTATTCTGTAGCTGAGTTTGATGCTTACTATCAGGATGTGCAGAAACGCATTAAGAGCCAGAAGTACACCAATCAAGACTATGCACATAAGAACAAGATTGACATTACGATTGTAGTGGATATGTTGCTGACAGGCTTTGATTCCAAATATCTGAATACGCTGTATGTGGATAAGAATTTGAAGTATCATGGTCTGGTGCAGGCATTCTCACGTACCAACAGAATCTTAAACGACACGAAACCATACGGAAACATCCTTGATTTCAGAGGGCAGCAGGATGCTGTTGATGAGGCTATCGCATTGTTCTCTGGCGAAAAGAATGGAGATGTTGCTCGGCAAGTATGGCTTGTGGAGCCTGCAGAAGTCATCATACAGAAATACTGCAAGGCTGTAAATGACTTGCGTAATTTCATGCATCTGCAGAATCTGGAGTTTAAACCTGAAGAGGTGGCTAACCTGAAAGGCGATGATGCCAAGGCTGGCTTCATCAACTATTTCAAGGAGGTGCAGCGATACAAGACCCAATTGGATCAATACACAGACCTCGTGAAGGTTGATAATAATGAAAATCCTTGGATGGCAAGTGAGCCCGCAGCCACAACGACATACGGTTTCAGTAATGATGATGAACTGCGTGCATTCCGTGGTGCTTACCTTGATGTGGCAAAGCAATTAAAGAAAAAGCGCGAGAATAACGATACACCAGTATCCGCAGAAATTGAGGACTTGGATTTCGAGTTTGTTCTGTTTGCGTCGGCTCTGATAGACTATGATTATATCATGGAGTTAATTAGCCGCTATGTGGGTGCTCCCTCTATGCAGAAGATGACGAAGGAGCAATTGGTAAACCTGATTTGTTCCAGTGCCAACCTCATTGATGAGCGTGAGGATATCATCGACTATATTGACGACTTGGATGCCAAAGGTGTGAACGGCAAGACAGAGAAGGAAATAGAACAGGGCTATGAACTCTTCAAAAAAGACAAGTTCACCAAAGCAATATCTTCCATTGCCGAGAAACATCACTTGGATGCTGAAGCCGTTCAGGCTTTTGTCAACGAAATCGTGGAGCGAAGAATCTTTGACGGTGAAAAACTTTACGACCTGATTGCCCCTCTGGAATTAGGCTGGAAAGATCGTGCCCGAAAGGAGGAGGAATTGATGAAAGACTTGATTCCTTTACTGAAGCGAATGGCTGGAGGACTGAAAATTTCTGGACTATCTGCTTATGAAGAATAAAGACATCTATATGCCAAAGGATAAATACTATATACCCATACGACGATTCCCACAATTTACACGAGAAAGGAGTTGGGATTATGTTAATGCTAATGAGCTATTCGAACCAATTGTTAATAAGCATCATAATTCTGATTTACCTGTTTTAGCAATCACTCAGGATCATGGTGCTATTCCTAGGAAAATGATTGACTATAATGTTATTGTCAGTGAAAAAAGTATTGCGGGTTATAAAGTTGTAGAAGTTGGCGATTTCATTATTAGTTTGAGATCGTTCCAAGGGGGTGTTGAGTATTCATCCTATAAGGGTTTATGTAGCCCAGCCTATATAGTATTACGTAAAAAAAACGACACGATTTGCAATGACTTTTATCGGCACTATTTCAAATCAAGGCAATTTATTCAAGACTTAAATCGCAACCTTGAAGGTATTAGGGATGGCAAAATGGTAAGTTATCAACAATTTTCAGAACTACTGCTACCTTATCCTTCTTTTGCTGAACAACAAAAAATCGCAGAAAGTCTTTTTTCTATTGACTCATACATCTCTTCTATTAACAAAAAAGTGGAGCAATTAAAGGCGCATAAAAAAAGCCTTTTGCAAAAATTGTTCCCTCAAAAGGGTAAAACTATTCCCGAATTTCGTTTCTCAAAGTTTAAAGGCTCAAAAGGATGGGAAGAAAAAAAGTTAGGCGATATTTTTAAACGTATAACAAATAAAAATACAACAAACAATCAAAATGTATTAACAATATCTGCCCAACATGGATTAGTAAGTCAATATGATTATTTCCATAAGAGTGTTGCTGCCTCGAATCTTTCAAACTACTATTTATTAAAAAAAGGTGATTTCGCTTACAATAAAAGTCGTTCGCAGGGTTATCCTTATGGAACAATCAAATCTTTGCAGTTATATGACGAAGGTGTCGTTTCAGCATTATACATTTGTTTTAGAATAAAGTATTGTGATATTGCTGATTCCTTTTTTGAACATTATTTCGAAACAGAATTGATAAATGAAGAAATTGGAAAGATTGCACAAGAAGGAGCAAGAAACCATGGACTATTGAATATATCAACAGATGACTTTTTTAATAAAGTCGTTTTACTTATTCCTTCTCAATTAGAACAAAAGACGATAGCAGAATGCTTATCTTCTATAGATAGAACCATCAGGTTATATTCAGAAAAAGCGTCTCAGTTAAAACAGCATAAAAAAGGAATAATGCAACAGTTATTTCCTCATTAAAAAATGAAGATATGAGCTTTATAGAAATTGCAGAGCAACTTAACAGCGAGAAAGCAGATATAATACTGATTCATGCTTTCAACTCAACAGGTAAAACAAGATTGTCTGTTGCATACAAAGATGTTACAAAAGAACAGAATGGCGGACAGCATGCTGGTGTGTATTTCAATGCCTTTAGTGAAGATCTCTTCGTTTGGGATAATGATGAAGATCATAATAATGAGAGTATGAGATTATCTGTCCTGCATAGTAGCCTTAATCAATATCATTCTTATTTATTAGAAGATATGGAGAAATCTGAGGAGGGCTTCAATGTCTACCCTAAAATCCAAAGTAAACTTGACAGATATAATCCGAATTACTTTTTTGTCATCAATACATATAAAGTTGCAGGAACGAATGAAGATGATATAGAAAAAGGAATTGATTCTATTTCTTTTTATGCTCTAGATGATGTAGAGCAAGTGCATCCAATAAAGATTTCAAGAGGTGAAGAGAGAATATTTATTTGGTGTTTCTTCTTAGCCTTATTTGATATTGAAGACTGGATAGCAGAACAAGGAGCGCATATCTTTATAGATGATCCTGTTTCCAGTCTTGACGAGCATAACCTATATATCACAGCTGATAGTATATGCGATATAATCGATCAGAATTTTGGAAAGAAAAAGATTATATTGACGACACACCATATTGGTTTATTTGCAATACTGGTAGATAGACTGACGAGTGGCGAAAAGAGTTCAAAATACAAGAATGCTATCAATGTTTTTTCTTTGAGTAAGAAAGATGGTGAACCAATCTTACAGACAAAAGATGGTGTGTTCCTATATCATCTTTTCCTCTATAAGACCTTACTTACAGCAATAGAAGAAGACAAACTCTATTTATATCATTTCGCTTTGTTGCGACTATTATTAGAAAATATTTCCTCATTCTTTGGCGTGGGAAGACCCTCATACACGTTGTCAAAAATTGGAATAGATAATATAGAAGGTACTATGAATGTCATTCATAGCTTATCACATAATGACCGATATCACTATATGGATCCTATTCCCTCAGATTCTGAAAAGGATTTATTGAAGAAAGTGGTTGAAGGAATTAGAAAAACATTTAATTTTAATGTATAGCCCTATGACTACAAGTCAACAACAAGAACTCGGAAAAACTCTATGGGGAATCGCCAACAACCTACGTGGTGCCATGATGGCAGATGATTTCCGTGACTATATGCTGTCATTCCTTTTCTGGAAATATTTGTCAGATAGCTATGTTAATGCTGCCAAAAAGGAATTGGGACAAGATTATCCTGATCTCCCCAAAGATGATACATTAGGGGCAATAACACCTTTACATATATGGTACGATAATAATCCAAAAGATATATTTCTGTTTGAAAAACAAATGAAACGTAAGGTGCATTATGTAATTGAACCAAAATATCTATGGAATAATATTGTCGAATTGGCCAGAATTCAAAGCAATGAACTGCTTCAAACATTAGAACAAGGTTTTAAATATATAGAGAATGATTCCTTTGACAGTTCGTTTAAAGGCTTGTTCTCTGAAATCAATCTGAGTTCTGAGAAGTTAGGAAAGAATTATGCTGAACGAAATGAATTGTTGACAAAGGTCATTACAACAATTGCGAATGGTTTGAAAGAGTTCTCTGCCGACAATGATTCATTAGGCGATGCTTATGAATATCTGATTGGTCAGTTTGCTGCAGGTTCAGGGCAAAAGGCTGGTGAATTCTATACGCCACAGATGATATCAACTATTCTTTCACGTATCGTCACATTGGATTGTCAAGACCCTGCTTCTGGCAAGAAGAACAGAATTAACCGTGTGCTGGACTTTGCTTGTGGTTCAGGATCGTTGTTGCTGAATGTGCGCAACCAGATGGGCGAAAGTGGCATTGGCAAGATTTATGGTCAGGAAAAGAATATTACGACCTATAACCTCTGCCGAATGAATATGTTGCTGCATGGGGTAAAGGACTCTGCTTTTGAGATTCATCACGGCGATTCACTTGCTAATGACTGGGATATATTGCAGGAGGAGAATCCTGCCAATAAAATAGATTTCGATGCAGTCGTAGCCAATCCGCCTTTCTCTCTGCGCTGGGATCCAACGGAAGACACCATCAATGACTTCCGTTTCAATCGCTATGGAGTAGCACCACGTTCTGCCGCTGACTTTGCTTTCCTTTTGCATGGTTTCCACTTCCTAAGTGAAGACGGGACAATGGCTATCATTCTGCCTCATGGCGTATTGTTCCGTGGAGGCAAAGAGTTGGCTATCAGAAAGAAACTGCTCGAAGATGACAATATCGATGCTGTTATTGGTTTGCCTGGCAATCTGTTCTATTCAACGGGTATTCCTGTTTGCATCATTGTATTAAAGAAATGTCGCAAGAATGACAAGATTCTCTTCATCAATGCCAGTTCTGACGAGCACTACGAAAAGGGTAAACGTCAGAATTATCTTCGTGATGAAGATGTCAATAAGATTGTTGAAACGTATCAATTCCGCAAAGAAGAATCGCGTTATTCCCGTCAAGTCTCTTTGCAGGAAATCAAAGAGAATGACTACAATCTCAATATCACACGTTATGTCAGTCTGGCACAGGAAGAAAAGCCTATCGACCTGCAAGAAGTACATGATAAGTTGGTTGAGATAGAAAAGGAAATCGTGAAAGCCCGCGACAAGCATAATGAATTCCTGAAAGAATTAGGTTTGCCCCCATTGGTATAAAAGTATGGCACAACTCGCTCTTATTATAGGCAATGGATTTGATTTAGACTTAGGACTACCATCTAAGTATTCTGACTTTATGGATAGCCCAGAATGGAGAAATATTCTTTCAGGTGTAAGGAGTAGTTACCATGGTGAAGAATTGAATCACTCCCTTATTTGGTATCTGCATAGAGGGGCTCGTGATTTAAATTGGTTCGATATCGAAGAAGAGATTCACGGATTCATACAAGAGCATCCCGACTGTACAGAAAACGAAGTTCGTCATATACGTAGTGATTTTGATCAACTAAAGAAGGCATTAAAGGACTACTTAAATCGTGTAACAATGAACTTTAAGGCGGCTGAGAATAAGATAGCTTGCCAACTTATTTATCACCTGACCCAATGTCCTCTTAGTATGGTTGAAATCTATTTCAATTATACAAATGCTCACATGATGTTGCAAAGGCAGACCTATTACAATCCAGGTCAATGCACTTTTACCTATGTGCATGGCAGTTTAAGAAACAATGATATTGTACTTGGTTGTGATTTATACGATAAAGAAGAAGTTAATCGGTCTTTGTCCTTTATGTACAAATACAATATGCTTAAACGGACCAATCATGTAGCTCGTCATATTTTAGAAGCAAAAGAGGTTATTTTCTTCGGGCACTCTGTAAATGAAATGGATTTCTGCTATTTTAGGGAGTTTTTTAGAGCTGCCAGTGCTTCGCCCAATCCTATTAGGCATCTGACATTTATTACTTACGATGATGAATCTGAACGTAGCATAAAAGATAATATCCGAAATCAAGGTATATCCGTTTCAGATTTGTATAGTAATCTATGGACTTTCACATTCATCCATTCAAGTAAAATATACAAAGGTGACGGAAATGAACAGCAAAAATGGAATGAGTTGTTTCAAAGAGTGTTGGCAAGGGATAGGCATGGATTATAAAACTAAACATATAATATGGGAAAAACGGTAACAACATATTTGATAGACGGAGATCCGAAAGGGACTCAATACGTGTTCATCAGCAATAAGATTTGCCAGATGTATGTTATTCCTCGTTCTAATCTTTCTATTCTGAATGAACGGCAGGAGTTGCAGACACTTGCATTTTATATCTTGTTGGGTGAGGATGAGGCAACAAAGCCAAAGGCGTATATTGGTGAGACGGAGAACTTCCGTGAGCGGGTGAAAGACCATGACAGCAAGAAAACATTTTGGCAAAAGGCATTGCTGTTTATCTCGAAAGATGCTGCTATGACAAAGGCTGATGTGCAATATTTAGAGCATCGGGCCATAGCAGAAGCAAAGACTTCAAACACTTTTGTGTTGAACGAGAACAAACAGACACCAAAGGCACCTAACCTTCCAGAATATAGAAAGGATGATATGGAGGGATTCTTTGAAGATGTGAAATTCCTCACTTCTTTTATTGGCTGCAATATCTTTGATGTGGCAAAGCCAAAAGAAGAACATCTGTTCTATACAAAGGGGCGTGGTTGTGATGCCAGAGGCTTCTATGATGCCAATGGATTCACAGTCTTAAAAGGTAGTATTATTGCCAAGTCGTCTGTTCCATCGTTTACATGGAAAGAGAAACGTGAGAATCTTCTTAATGATTATACCGTTAGCAATGGTGACAAGTTGGAATTGGAGTCAGATAAGACTTTCCCAAGCCCCAGCACAGCTGCCGACTTCTGCATAGGCAGTAGCAATAACGGTTGGCTCGTCTGGAAGGACAAAGATGGTCAAACTTTAGATGCTGTGTATAGGAAACAGTTAGAATAATTATTTGTATCTTTGCAAAATAAAGAGTTTGAAAATAAATTGGATTAACAAGAGATTTTGGGAAGATTAACAAAGAAAAATCTGTAATCCTCTGAAAATAAGAATTATAGATAAAAACGGATTAACAAAATGAACAAAAAGTAACAAAAGATATGAGGGAACAAGAGCTACATGAGTTTCTACTGGAGAACTATCCGGAAGAGAATGCCAAGTGTGAATGGAAAGAGTTCACAAATCTGAAGTACCAATTTAATGGCAAACCTAAGGATGATGTAATCTCCTATGTTTCCGCTATTGGTAAGCGTCCGAACCTTGGACCTGGCCTAATTTGGTTGAGATAAAATATTTTTC
>ERZ842401.5355-NODE-5355-length-14287-cov-9.188800_pt1 | contig 14287 bp, 11 predicted proteins | sample MGYA00521270_ERZ842401 | MGnify/ENA primary metagenome ERZ842401 (study PRJEB31892, sample SAMEA3878208) | bioreactor metagenome | biome: Moose rumen | place: Sweden | collected 2011-10 | study: EMG produced TPA metagenomics assembly of the PRJEB12797 data set... | reverse complement strand
GACTCGAACCTGGAACCTAATGATTAACAGTCATCCGCGCTGCCGATTGCGCTATGGCGGAACGCAACGAAGGAAATTTTATCTCTCACCCTTGATTTTGTCAACTCATGCTATAATTTTCTCAATAATTTTCACGGAGGATTAATTCACAATGTTATACACTTCTGCGGAAGCGTCGAAACTATTGCGCAAGTTAAATGAGGAAAAACTTTCAATCGAAAGCCGAGAAAGACAAAGTTCAACTTTCGTAGCCGCAACAACCGAAGATATTGAAGCAGTTCGGCCTGAATATGATTATACTGAAACTCAGGCGGAAATTGACGAAATCGAAGCAAAAATCCGTAAGGTCAAGCACGCAATTAACAAGTTCAACATTGAGCATGAACTTCCAGGCTTTAACATGACGATTGACCAAGTATTAATTTACATTCCTCAGCTCACGAAACGAAAAAGTAAACTCTCAGCCATGAAGGACAAGCTCCCAAGAGAAAGAAATTCTACATCAAGATTTAACGGAGCAATCGAATACACTTATGCAAATTACATGATAAAGCAGGCCAAAGAGGATTTCACAAGAATATCAGACGAACTTGCAAGAGTTCAAGTAGCACTCGACACAATTAATAACAGCGTGAGATTTGAGATTGATATATAAAAATTTTCCTTCTGAAGATAAAGGTGAAAGCTCATAACGTAATTTTTGCAGACTCTTTAATAACATGACACAGCCGTCTCTTAATGTTTAAGTTTATTGTGAGTGTTACGTTTTATTCTGCCCGTTATGTCTATCCTGTAAAGCGTTCAATGTTAATGATAGACCCCTTTTATTCGATTATTATGTTCATGAAACTCTTCACTCTAATTCAGTAAAAACTTCCGGGAGCTTAAGTATCAGGTTATAGGCTCTCTTTTTTTGTGCGTTGTCAAACTTTAGCTATAATTCATACACAAATTTTTATTCAGGAGGCTTATTCATGAGGCGTAAAATTTTGACCGGCATAATAATTTTCACGGCTTTAATCTTTGCTGGAAGTGCATATTCAGACTTCGGGAGTTTTTCGGGAAATTCTGATTACGATAGCGGCTCTCGTTCGTCGTCAGGTTCATCCGGTTCATCGTCAACTTCAAGGCCCGGTTACTCTTCTGGAACTACGACAAGGAGAACTCCAAGCTACAACACGAACACAGGCGGGAGCAATTTCGGAGTTATCCCGTTAGCGTCAGGAATTGCTGCGGGGCAACGTGATAATTCTGACTTAAGCGACGACGAAATGAGCGATGAAGATTTTAATGAATGCATGGGAGTAATTTTTGTCCTTGCAGTATTCTTTATCTTCTGGATGATTATTCGCGGCAAGAACAAGAAGAGACAACAGGAACATGCGCATATTAACATTGACCAGCCGACAAGAATACTCCGGCCAATGGAAGAATACTTAGAGCTTGACCCGGAATTTGACGAGGAGAGAATTAAAACGTTGATGTCAAATCTCTACGTTCAGATGCAGGACACTTGGCATGCAAAGGATATTTCGAGCTTGAGGCCTTACATGACGGACGCATTCTTTGCTCAGATGGACAGACAGCTTGAACAGTTCCGAAAGACCGGACGAACGGACTTTACGGAGAATATTGCTGTGCTCAACGTCGGACTTAAAGGCTGGAGACAGTCAGCGGGTAAAGATTATATTACTGTCAGCTTGACTTCACGCATAACTTCATACGTTCTCGATGATGCAACGGGGAAATTATTATCTGGCGACAAGAACCGCGAAAAATTCATGGAATATGAGATTGAGTTGACGAGAAAGAGCGGCGAAATTACCTCAGCAGAAGCCGAAGGAACGAGAACCGAGAGATGTCCACACTGCGGCGCACCGTTAAAGCTCAATGCGTCGGCACAATGCGAATATTGCGGAAGTGTTATTACGAGCGTAAATTCGGATTGGGCAATCTGCGGAATGCGCGGAATTTCTCAGAGGACGATATAATTTTTCACGTTCAGGGTACCGGGATAATTGGCCTGATACCCTGAAACTCTTTCATTTTTTCATGAATGCTTATTTCTTCTCGCTTGCAACTTAATCTTCCAGATACGAACATAATTATATAGAAACGAGACAATCCAAACGGTTAATTTTCTCGGTAATGCATGAACTCCGAAGTCTATAATTCTCGTCTTAATGCCTCTGTTGTCCTTCTGCATGGCGAAATTTCCCCAGCCTAATTTGTCGTGATAATAATTGAAGCGTTCATGTTCAGGATGATTAGTTTTCTCGTTCCAGGCTCGGTTAATCACGAAGAATAACGAAGTCATGTGAATTATTGCCGGATTTCTTAAAGCCTCGTTGACTTCCTGACGAGTGAAAAACTGTGCGGGCTTCCTAATCGTCAAAATCTCGTCATAGCTCAAGTATTGCATGGTCGTCGTTACGTTATATTTTGCGTCGAGATGCTTGATTTTCCCCTGTAACAAGACATTAAGCACTGTTTGTTCCATGAAGAAGATATAGCCTCCGTTTTCACGCACATAATTTTTCACGAGCGTATCAACTTGATTTTCCCGCCATTTTCCCAAGTCAATCAAGATTACTCCGCTGTTGCAATAAGCCGAACCCTTTTTCATCCCGAAGAGCTTATTATATTCGTCGCTCAAGCAATCCGGGACAGCCGCGCAATAATTATTCTCAAGGTCAATATTCCATAGTTCATGAAGGTCCTGCATTATAAGAATGTCGCCGTCAAGATATAATACTCGGTCAGCGTCAGTCGGCAAAAACTCGTCAAGGAATAATCGCGAATAAGAATCGAGCAGCCACTTTTTCTTAATCTGGACAATTTCAAGCCCGTTACGTTCGAGAAAATCCCCAATCGGGACAAAGAATATTTTGCGGTTATAACGTTCGGCCAATTCCGAGCATTTCTGCTTTGTCGCTTCAGTGAAACCGTTTGCGATGATGTAAATATTAATCTCACTGAAGGATTTATTGTGCTCAAAAAGTGTTAAGATTGACGTAGCTGTGATGTCGATATAATTATCCGTGCAGTGATAAGCCGCGTTTAAGACTTCCGAGTTCATGAGTTATTCTCCTTTCTTTATGCTTTCTGCTGTTCGTAAAATCCCCTGAGTGAATGAAGTTTCAGGCTTCCAGTTGACGGCTTCCGTTAATTTCTTGATTGACGGCCGAAGATTTATAAATGCGCCGTTATATTCAATTGCTCCGAAGTTGATTATGCTTTTACTGTGAAGAGCTTCATGTATATCAATAACAAATTCACGGAGGGTTTTATTATGGCCTGAAGCAAAGTTGTAAACTCCTGAGCAATTCTCGTTCTCGCAAAGTCTCAATAATCCATCGACGGCATCATCAATATACATGTAATCCCAGATTTGCCGGCATTCGTTGAGATTGATATTCTCGTCAGCAAGCATTTTTCTGACACATTGCATGATTAAAGTCTTCTTGTAATCTCCTGGCCCGTATAAGCTGAAATATCGCGGCTCAATAAATCTAATCCCGTGTTCGTCAGCAATTTCCTTAGTGTCATTAAACAACTTGAGCTTGAATTTCCCGTACTCACTTTCAGGCTTGCAAAAACTTTCTTCGGTGATAATCTCGTCATGAATGCCGTATTCCGCTTGACTTCCTGCTGAGACGAGAATTTTACAGCCCGCTTCTGTCATGCTCTTCATAGCTGCGAGATTTTGTGAGTAATTGAATTTCTGCAAGGCATAATCGTTCCGAGCTTCTCCTCGTGAACCTGACCAGGCCAGCGCGATAAAACAATCCGGAGCGTTAATCATTTCGCCGAGATGTCCGTAATCAATCATGCTTAACGCTAAAGTTTCGACGTTGGGGAATTGGCCGAAGAGATTATTATTTTCCCGCATTACGGCCGTAACTTGATGAAGCCTGCTGAAAGCTGGGATTAATCGCCTGCCGATAAAGCTGTTTGCTCCTGTTATGATTATTTTCATCTCATCACTCCTGACAAAAAATCTTTCACGACAGGGAATAATTTTTCAGCTGATAAACCGTAAAAATCCCGCAAATATTTCTGATCTCCGGTTTCATCTGAAAATTGATTATGTAATCCTGCACGATGAAGCAGAGCATGAGGAGCTTTAATCCCTGAGATTATCTCCGCAACTTCTCCGCCAAGTCCACCGATAATTTGATGTTCTTCAAGCGTGAGTAAAATTTTCGATGACAACGCGAGCTTGATAATTCCCTCTTTATCCGAAGGTTTTATGCGTGGAACGGAGAAAATTCCTGCGCTTATTCCGGCTTCATGGAGTAAATTTCTCAGCTTCACTCCCTCACATAAAATTGAACCGGCTGTGAGAATGTTAATATCTTTTCCGGCTTCACTTAACGGGGAAATTTTGTTAATGTCGATTGGGATTGCTTCAGTGTGAAAGTTTTGCTCTTTGTTTCGTGCTAGTCTGATATATGCGGGGCCGTCGTATTCGTAAGCGTCTTTGAGGCAGGCTTCAGCTTCGTATGCATCGCCAGGAACGTAAACCCTCATTCCCGGTAAAGCTCTCATAATTGCTATGTCCTCTGTTGCGTGATGAGTAATGCCTTGATTGCCGTAAACCAAGCCCCCCCCACAGATATGATATTAATATTGCATTTATGATAGCATACATCATTACGAATTTGTTCAAGGCAGCGCATAGTCGGGAAATTCGAGAGTGAGTAAGTGAAGACGATATTACCTTCAAGGGCCATTCCTGCGGCTAAAGCTGTCATGTTCTGTTCAGCAATGCCGACGTTGATAAATCTCTGCGGGAATTTTTCACGGAACGGGTCAAGAACAACGTAGCCTAAATCGCCGGTGATGAGATAAATTCTTTCGTCAACTTCTGCAAGTCTCGTCAATTCTGCGATAATTTTATCTCTCATTTTGCCGCTCCTGTTAATTCGTCAATTGCTTCCTGGTAATAATGGCTGAACGGGATTTGATAATGCCACCATAAACTATTTTCCATGAATGAAACTCCGTGCCCTTTTACCGTGTGAGCGATTATCGCTTTGGGTTTGTCATGAGTTTTTTCACGGAAGGCCGAGCGTAATTCTTCATGATTATGGCCGTCAACGTCAAGAACATTCCAGCCGAACGCTTTGAATTTTTCTGAGATTGGCGCGAGATTAATTATGTCCTTCGTGAAACCCATAGCCTGCATTTCGTTAGCGTCGATTATGACCGTGAAATTGTCGAGTTTATGCTGTGAAGCGAACATGACCATTTCCCAGATTGAGCCTTCGTTGAGTTCTCCGTCTCCGCATATAGCGTAAACGTTGTAAATTTTCGCTTTGAGTTTAGCGTTTAAGGCAATTCCGGCGGCAACTGGAGCACCATGACCGAGACTTCCTGAGGATAATTCGACTCCGGGAACTTTGCAGGAAATATGACATGACAACTTTGAACCGTTAAGGCCGAAAGTTTTTAGCTCACTTTTAGGGAAAAAGCCGAGTTCAGCAAGACACGCGTAAATTACGGCACAACAATGGCCCTTGCTGAGAATAATTCTGTCTCTGTTCTCGTCATGAGGATTTGAGGGATTAATTTTTGCGATGTCATTATAGAGAACTGCGGCAATGTCAGCGAGTGAGAAATTTCCGCCCATGTGTGAAGCCTTGCCGGTGTAAGCCATGTCCCAAGCGTCAAGGCGTATTGTGAGTGATAATTCTTCGCTGGTCATTCAATCAACCTCCTTTACTAAATGGAGATTGTATCACACAAAAAGAGGAGCCGAAGCCCCTCCTGTCATGTCTATATAAAGTTGAAGATTAATTCGCCGGATTTCACATCAACATTCACGACGCTTTTATCGCGAATTCCTCCGGCAATCATAGCCCGCGCTAATTTCGTCTCGACAGTGTGCGTGATATAACGCTTCAAAGGTCTTGCGCCGTAAACAGGATCATAGCCGGCCTCAGCAATAAACTTTATAGCCTCATCGGAAAATTTCAGCTCAATTTGTCTCTCAGCAAGTCTCTCTGATAAATGACCGAGCAAAATTCTCACAATCTCTTTCACTTCGTCCTCACTAAGAGGCTTAAACAACACAACGTCATCAACACGGTTCAAGAACTCCGGCCGGAAATGTTCACGCAACAACTGCATAACTTCCTCACGTGCACTAAGAGTTATCATTCCGCTGACTATACCGTCAAGAAGATTTTGTGAGCCTATATTACTCGTCATGATTATCACGGTATTCTTAAAGTCCACAACTCGCCCGTGCGAATCCGTAATTCTGCCGTCGTCGAGAACCTGAAGCAAAATATTAAACACGTCAGGATGAGCTTTCTCGATTTCGTCGAACAAAATTACGCTGTAAGGCCTTCGTCTCACGGCTTCGGTCAATTGGCCTCCCTCATCATAGCCGATATATCCGGGAGGTGCTCCGACTAATCGCGAGACTGAATGCTTCTCCATGTATTCGCTCATGTCAATTCTTATCATGTTGTCTTCGCTGTCGAATAACGCTTCGGCTAATGTCCGTGCAAGTTCAGTTTTTCCAACTCCGGTAGGCCCCAAGAATATAAATGAGCCAATCGGACGCTTCGGGTCTCTAATTCCGCTTCGTGCTCGCAACACTGCATCAGCAACAAGTTTTACGGCTTCATCCTGGCCAATTACGCGCTTGTGTAAAATTTCGTCGAGCTTCAATAACTTTTCGCGTTCACCTTCAAGCAAACGTGTAACAGGTATTCCCGTCCATTTGCTTACGATGTCGGCAATCTCGTCTTCAGTAACTTCCTCGCGCAATAATTTCTTGTCGTCAGCATCTTTCAGAATGTCAGACCTCTTTGCTTCCTGGCCCGCTAAAACCCTTTGCAATCTTGGGAGTTCGCTGTTCTGAAGTTCTGCCGCAAGTTCCCAATTTCCGGCAAGCTGGGCTTTCTCAATTTTCGCCTTCGTGTCCTCAATTTGTCTCCTGAAACTCTGAACGTCAGCAATCGCTTTCTTCTCGTTCTCGTATTGAGCGCGTAAAGTCTCGGCTTCGGCTTCAGCTTCCTGTAACTCCTTCTGTAAGACTTTCAAGCGTTCTTTGCTGGCTTCGTCGTCCTCATGTTTAAGCGAGATTTCCTCAATCTTCAACTGCATAACTTTTCGTGAAGCCGCGTCAAGTTCCGAAGGTTGAGAGTCAATTTCTGTTCGTATCATAGCGCAGGCTTCATCAACTAAATCTATTGCCTTGTCCGGTAAAAATCTATTCGTGATATACCTGTTCGATAACACGGCGGCAGCAACGAGAGCATTATCACGGATTACAACGCCATGATGAACCTGTAACTTTTCGCGTATTCCTCGTAAAATCGAGATTGTATCCTCAACCGTAGGCTGTTCAACGTCGACGGGCTGAAATCTTCGTGCTAATGCCGCGTCCTTCTCGATATACTTTCTATATTCATCAACCGTCGTAGCTCCAATGCAATGTAATTCTCCTCGTGCTAACATCGGCTTCAACATGTTACCGGCATCAACGGCACCTTCAGCGGCTCCGGCTCCTACGATTGTGTGAAGCTCATCAATGAATAATATAATTCTTCCGTCGCTGTTCTTAATCTCATTCAAGACGGCCTTCAATCTCTCTTCAAATTCACCGCGATATTTAGCCCCCGCAACGAGTGAACCCATATCAAGCGCAAAAACTGTTCTCTCCTTCAAGCCTTCCGGAACGTCGCCCCTGACAATTCGCTGAGCTAATCCCTCAACAATTGCTGTCTTACCAACTCCGGGATCTCCGATTAATACAGGATTATTCTTAGTCTTGCGTGATAAAATTCTTACAACTCGCCTGATTTCTTCATCTCGGCCAATTACCGGGTCAAGTTTATTATTTCTGGCGGCATCGACTAAATCCCGTCCGTATTTCTCGAGAGCCTCGTAAGTTGCTTCTGGGTCCGCACTTTGAACTCGTTGTGAACCTCTGACCTCGTTTAAAGTTTTCAAGAATTTTTCTTCGGTTATTCCGGCCTTCTCAAGAAGTTTTACGTCGCTAATCATCGCTAAGAATAAATGTTCAACTGAGATATATTCATCCTTGAGAGATTTTGCGCGTTCTTCAGCTCGGGTAAAAATGTTCTGGAGCCTGTTAGTGATGTAAATTTTTCCCTGCTCAACTCCACCGCCCGTAACTCTGGGAAGTTTTGAGAGTTCAGCTTCAACATCTCGTGCTAAAGCCGGAACGTTAATATCCATTCGCTTTAATAATTGTGTGATTAATCCCTCTGAATCCTGCAATAATGCTAATAACAAATGCAAAGCGTCAACCTGCTGATGATGATATTCACTCGCGATTGACTGTGCTTGTGCTAATGCTTCCTGGCTTTTATTCGTTAATTTATTTGCTGGCATAATTAATTTCACCTTCTCTAACCAAAATTGACTAAGTTATTTTATGAGTAACCGAAGATTTTGCAATACGTAATTTCCCTTATTGATATTAAATATTTCTGGCAATAAGAGAAAATTTTACTTGACATTTTGGCGGTAATTAATTTATTTTTTGTGCTTCTGATTTTATGCTATATAATACAAAAAACCAAACTTATTATAAGGAGAGATTTCACCATGAAAAAGATTTTTTATGCGCTTTTATTGGTCTGCGTGTCGTTTTCGTGCGCATGGGCTGATGTTGTGATTAACTCCTCGAATTTCCCTGATAACAACTTCAGATCCTACGTTCAGAATACTTTTGATTGGAACCATGATGATTTACTCACTGACGAAGAGATTGCAGCAGTCAACGAGATCAGCGTTAATGAAAACGGGATTAACTCGCTGAAGGGTATTGAATTTTTCCCAGAATTAAGAGTCTTACAAGCGTCTTGGAATAACATCGAACAAATTGATCTGTCGAAAAATTCTCATCTTCTTCACCTGAATTTAGGCAATAATTTGCTGACTGCTATTGATCTATCGAAAAATTCCGAGTTAAATAATGTCGAGCTTAATAATGATATTGATTGGGATAATCCAAATGAGGATGGCTCTTTGCATTTTTACGACGGTCCTCAAAACAAACTCACAACTTTAGACGTTACGAAAAATCTTCAGCTTGAAAGCTTATGTTTTGAGGGAAACTCGCTCAAAAAAATTGATCTCAGTAAAAATCATTCATTGCGGGATTTCTATGCTGCGGCTAATCAATTAACTACGCTTGACTTCTCAGAATGCCCGGATATTGAAAGCATTGGATGTCAGTATAATCAGATAACTTCGCTTAATATAACCGGCTGTTATGCTTTGAATTATATCGATGTTGGAGGAAATCAATTAACAAGCATTGAGATAAGCGGGCGTGAATTATTGAATGGTTTAAGTTTATGGGGCAATCCGATTACGGCTATTGATTTAACTGGATGCAGTGCTTTGGAATGGATAAATTTTGACGGTTGCCAGTTAACCAAACTTGATGTAACGATGTGCCCGAACTTGAGAGAATTGCGCTTTGACGGGAACAAGATTTCCCAAATCAATTTGTCGTCATGCCCTAACTTGGAAATTTTGACGTGTCAAGGCAATCAATTAAGCACCCTTAACTTCAGTGCATGCCCGGCTCTTCAATGGTTCAACTGCGACTACAACAAGATTACGAGTTTAATTTTTGGCAATCATCCTGAACTAAATAATTTTTCATGCGGAGGGAACAAGCTTACCACAATTAATTTATCAGGATGCCCGTCTCTTGAAAGTTTATGGGTATGGGAAAATCAGCTGACAGAGATTGATGTGAATTACTGCCCGTTTCTTGAAGTTCTCGATGTAGGCGGCAACCCGTTAACGTTCTTAAATTTAGATAATTGTCAGGCTTTGGAAAATTTATGTTGCAATAATACCCGGATGACGAATTTAGACTTGACGGGACATTCATCTTTAACACGTTTAGATTGCAATGATAACAGCCAGCTCACTAGCCTTAATTTAACTGGCTGCTCATCGCTTATAGAGATTAATGCTGTGAATAATAAGCTAGTTACCATTGACTTGACTGATTGTTCATCGTTAGAAAATCTTCAATGCCATGATAATAAATTAACGATGATTAATCTTAGCGGGTGCTCGGCTCTTGAGATTATCGGATGTTGGAACAACCAATTAACCGCCCTTGATCTGAGTGATTGTGAAGCTCTCGAAGATCTTGCCTGCCAAGATAATAAAATCGTAAATCTTGATGTTAGCGATTGTTCAGTTTTGGAATGGCTTTCTTGTGCAAATAATAAATTAACAAGCCTTAACGTCAGCGGATTAACTTCTCTTAAACAAATTAATTGTGAGGGCAATAAATTATCGACATTAGACGTTCACGGATGTTTAGCCTTACAAGAGTTATGGACACAGTGGAATTCATTAACATCATTGAAGGTCAGCGGGCTCTCTTCTTTGAGACATCTGGCCTGCAACGAGAATAAATTATCTGAACTCGACTTAAGCGGGCTTTCTTCTTTACAGCATCTCCAGGCTTGGGACAACAAATTCACGACATTAGACCTCAGACAGTGTACATCATTGCAGATGGTGGAGTGTGCTAACGGGAAATTGACATCTTTGAACGTCAGCGGCCTCTCAAAATTAAACCACTTAGATTGCAACAGCAACAAAATAACGTCATTAAGTTTAAGCGGGCTTGTGTCTCTTGTTTATTTGGACTGCTCACATAATAAATTAACGTCTTTGAACCTTAATAATCTTTCAGTTCTTGAAGAAGTACATTGTAATGATAATTTGCTTACGACAATAACTCTTACCGGCTGTGTTGTGCTCAGGCATCTTGAGTGTTATGCCAACCAGTTAAAGACTATTGACGCAGCTGACTGTGTAAATTTAGCTGATGAAAGTATTTTACGTGATGAAGGCGTAGAAATCATCCGTACGAGAACAAAGCCATCAATCACAACCGGAGCAACTCTCACAAAAGCCGCGTATAAAGTCACTTACAACGTTACTCTTGAGGCAAAAGGCACGACACCAATAACTTGGACGCTGAAATCAGGTTCGCTCCCAACCGGCCTGAAACTGACGAAATCAACTGGCAAAATTTCCGGCAAAGCCACCAAAACCGGGACTTATACGTTTAAGATTCGAGCTAGCAACATTGCAGGCTATGAAGATAAGACGTTCAAGATCATAGTAGGCAAAAAGCCGACAATAACAACTGAAGAGTTTGAGGATGGACTTACGGGAACAAAGTACAGCGCAGCACTCGCAGCTACCGGTAGCAAAACTATAACTTGGAGCAAGAAATCGGGAACTCTTCCGACAGGTCTGAGTGTGAATAAGTCAACCGGCGAAATTTCTGGAACTCCGACAAAAGACGGCGAATTTTCCTTCGTGATTAGGGCTAAGAATTCTTACGGTTATGCTGATAAGGAATTTACGATCGAAATCGGAACGAAACCATCAATCACGACCGGAGCAACTCTCAAAGCTGGCACAAAAGGTACGAAATACAGTTTAACACTAAAAGCAAAGGGAACGGCTCCTTTGACGTGGAAACAATCATCAGGTACATTACCCAGTGGTCTCAAGTTGGGGAAAACAACCGGCAAAATTACGGGCACGCCCACCAAAACAGGAACTTTTAAATTTAAGATTAAGGCGACTAATGCTTACGGCTCCAGCTCAAAGAATTTCACGCTTAAGGTTACGGCGGTATCTGCAAATTCCTCAGCACAGCTTGAAGAGACTATGAATGAAAGTATTGACGTAAACATTAACGAAATTCAGGGAAAAGAAAACGTAACACATGAACCTCAAGGGAATGTAAGCGTAAATGAAATTGTCAGTATTCCTGAAATTTTCAACACTCAAGAAGCACTTGACATTTCGAATTTTGTAATTGTTGCTGAACTTCCGGAAGTCTCTGCTGACAAAGAGGGATTATATGACTTTGACGTTACTCTGAACGATAATGCACAAGAGGGCGCGGAGTTGGTTTACATCGCGAATTCTTCAAGGCCTTCGGAAGATGACGAAATCGTTGAATTTTACGATGAAGATGGAGAAGAGATTACAACTGTTCCGGCCAATCGCAAGATCACAATTGCAATATGGATTAACAAGGACACAATTTATTCTCCTGTAATTGCCGTAAAAAAGTAAAATAAGCACAAAACTCCTCCGGCTCATGACGGGTCGGAGGAATTTTTTTTTACTCTTATGCTAACTTCTCGTAATCCTCTTTCGAGACAGCTTCACACCATTCATTAGAGGCATTTTCTCCGGCAACTTCGACGGCTAAATGTTGGAACCAAGAATTTTTTGCGGCTCCGTGCCAGTGCTTAACGTTCGCAGGAATATTCACGACATCACCGGGCTTTAATTCACGAGCAGGCTTGCCCCATTCCTGATAATATCCTCGTCCAGCTACGACGATTAAGATTTGTCCGCCTCCGTTTGAAGCATGGTGAATGTGCCAGTGATTACGACAGCCGGGCTCAAAAGTTACGTTTGCGATTACGACCTGTTCACGCGAGAGCATTGCAAGATAACTTTGACCGTCGAAATATTGTGCGTAGGCTTCGTTCTTGTCGCCGATTGGGAATGCGCTGAGATTTTCCATGAAAGATTTACTCCCCTTTGTGATAAATTGATGAAGTTTATTGTAACGCAAATTTTTCTGAATTGAGCGATGAATATTTTTCAGGCTGATTTATTATTAGTAAGGGTGATGAAAACTTGAGACGTTATGAACTTGACATGACTAAAGGGAGAATTTGGCCGGTTCTCTTAACTTTCACGATGCCGCTTCTTCTCGAAAATTTATTGCAATTATTATATTACACGACTGACAGCGTTATAGTTGGTCAATATGTCGGAATTTCCGCTCTTGCCGCCGTAAGTGCTACAACTCACATTTGCGGAATGCTCGTACGTTTCTTCAATGGGACTGCCGCCGGAGCCGGTGTCGTGATAAGCCGGAGTTTCGGAGCAGGAGACCGGGAAAAATTACGTGAGGCCGTAAAATCTACAATAATTCTTACGTCGATAGCCTGTGTGCTTTTAACTTTTATCGGAGTGAGTTTATCGCGCTGGCTGTTAGAGAAAATCTCAACTCCTCCGGATGTTCTTGAAGACGCAATAATATATCTCAAAATTTACTTCGGCGGAATTTCGGGCTTGCTATTTTACAACGTCGGCGGCGCAATTCTTCGTGCAATGGGCGACACAAAGAGGCCGTTGATATTTTTAATCGTTTGCAGTGTCATGAATATTGTGCTTGATTTAGTCTTCGTGCGAAATTTTCACTGGGGAATTGCCGGAGTTGCGATTGCTACGATACTTGCTCAGGGAATTTCGGCAGTGCTCGTAATGCTGGCTGTGTCGTCGTCAACTGGAGCTTTTCAAAACTTGCGAATGAATAATGAACTTGCTCGTGAAATTTTGAGAATTGGCCTGCCGTTCGGGCTTCAGATGGCGATAGTCGCGTTCTCGAATGTCTTCGTTCAGGGATATATTAACGTCTTCGGAACGGCTTGTATTGCGGGCTGGGGAGTTTATGTGAAACTGGATCAATACATGATGCTGCCAATTCAGAGCATGGGCCAGGCTGTTACGACTTTTGTCGGGCAGAACTTAGGAGCAGGAAAACTTGAGCGTGCAAAATCCGGGACATGGACGGCATTGTTCATGATGTTAATAATCTCTTCGGGCGTTGCGTTGATGTTATGCGTATTCGCTGAGAATTTAGCGGGGTTATTCAGTCCTGACGAGAAAGTTATTGAATACGGGAAATTATTTATTCATATGTGTACGCCGATTGCCGTAATCTGCTGCTTCAATCAAATTCTTTCAGGTTACTTGCGCGGTGATGGGAATTCAAGAATGCCGATGCTTATAACTTTATGCACTCACGTAATTTTCAGGCAGATATATTTATTCTTCATCACTAAGATTATTCCTGAGAATGTTTACGTTGTAGGCTTCGGTTATCCTGCAGGATGGATATTGTGTGCGTTTACGATGACGGTATACTATTTTTACTGGCAGAACACGAGGCAAAAAATGGCGGCTTTGAGTTCATAGCTTGGGGCATTTTTGTAATTCTTAGCTCATGCTAAAAACAAATTTACTCTCAGCTCCGGCCGTCTCGTGGGAAAAATTCGCATTCCTATGCTCCCACCTCCCGGCTACGCGCACGACACATGCCCGTGTCGTTGCCCCACCCCGCACAGGAATGCTCAAGGAGGAATTTATCATCATGGCAGTATATGAAGACTTTGCAAAATTGGACATTAGAGCAGGAACAATTATCAGCGTTGAGAAA
>ERZ842401.5354-NODE-5354-length-14287-cov-51.365655_pt1 | contig 14287 bp, 16 predicted proteins | sample MGYA00521270_ERZ842401 | MGnify/ENA primary metagenome ERZ842401 (study PRJEB31892, sample SAMEA3878208) | bioreactor metagenome | biome: Moose rumen | place: Sweden | collected 2011-10 | study: EMG produced TPA metagenomics assembly of the PRJEB12797 data set... | reverse complement strand
CAGCAGATTCAGACACTGCAAAGCAGAGGCCTGATTATTGCTGACACCAATAAGGAAGACGCTGGAGGTAATTTCGTTGGGTGAACTCTCGAAACTCTTCAATAACTTTAGCGAGTCGCAATTGAAACACGATGTTGCACATGAGTTTGGGCTGAATCAACACAAGTTCCTATCCAGTTGGCTGGAGAGTCTGACCTCGTTGCGCAATCACTGTGCCCACCATGCCAGGGTATGGAATCGGGCATACCCTCTGAAACCTGCAACGCCACAAGTGATGCCCAACAAATGGATTACAGACTTCACCTTCAGTACCTTTGCAGCATCATTACTCAAATAAACCTAAGACATGATGACAGGCTTCTCCGCCAGCCAGTATTCCATGTGCTTGGTGGTTCGCTTGCTCTTGAAGTTGAACTGGACGTCGTTGAGGGCGGTGCCAATCTTATGGAACGGGGTCTCTGGGTCAAAGTTGGGATAGCGCTGGGTCAGCAGGGAGCTGATGTCACCAAGGCTCCACCACCGGGCCTGCTCCGACTCATGAGGCCGGCGGAAGGTCTCGCCAATCATCTCCACCAGGTCGTTCAACTTCTGGAACGGCTCATTCTCCTCTATCAGCGTATTGATCTCCTCGTTGTTCAGCCAGAATCGCTCACCATGATTAAAGAGGTGCAGCGCCTGGGCGAAGAGTTGATGATGCTCCAGATTGTCCTCGAAATTGATGTTGCCAGTGACTCCCACACAGACGAAACGGCGTGAACCTGTAGGATCGACGAGCGGTTTCAACTGGTTTGTCGTGCCTATGAACGAGGTATAGCGACGATACTGCTTGATGGTCTTGCCGTAGGGCGGACGGAATTTCACATCGCTCGATGACAGGAGGTACTTCAGCACGATCTGCTGCGACGAGGTGGTCTTGTCGAACTCGTCGATGTTGATGAGGGCAAAGGAGGTCAGCGCGATGTTCAGGTCAAACTCGTTCTTGAAGTTGATCTTGTCGTTGTAGTAGTCGCGCAGTTCCGGCGGCAGCAGTATCTTGCAGAATCGCGTCTTTCCGCAACCCTGACGACCAATCAGCAGCGGCGTTAACGCATTGCCCGTCAACTGCTTATCGCTCTCGCGCCACTGTGCAACCATTCCTACGAGCCACATCCTGAGATACATCTCCCAATGAGGCTGTTGTGTAGGAACTCGCATTGCGAGTTCCTTGATATAGTCGTGTCCGTTCCACTTGGGCAGCTGGTCGAGCCAGTTGTTTACTGGGTCATACTGCTCGATGCGGGTTGAGTCGATGAAGCGGTTCATGTTTCGCTCAAAACCCTTCAGCCCCAGCTCGTTAGCCGTCAGCGTCATGGTATTTCTCACTTCCGGAGTCAGCGGCCTAAACTCCTGGCTGTCAGAGAATTTCTCCCGATACTCAGGTACGCCCGTCAGCAGATTCTGCCGCATCTCAAAGTTTGAATGAAGGAATATCTCTGTCCTCATCTGGGCGAGGGTGTCGTCAGGCACGCTTTTCAGCGGACTTATCTTGTGCTTCTTGCGATAGTCCTCCTGCTCAGCCACGCTGTAGACGGTCTCGAAGATGTGCTCCACGAGCATCCTGTCGCGATTCAGCACAGGATGCAGCATCGTCAAACCCTGAGCGTGCGCCTTGGGAATGCCCTGGTCCAGACACATCGAGGCTATCTGCATCAGCAGCGTCGCCTCCTTGTCCTCATCGGGCAGTTCGAAATAGTGCCCCATCACCGTTTCCACGATGAACGTCCAGTTCAGATGATAGGTCCGCGTGACGGTTCGCCCAGGCATCAGACGGTCCTCCTCGCGGCTAATCGCCAGTGGCTGAGGCAGTTCGTGGCTCTCGGTATCGGCATAGAACGGACGAGCATCCGCATTGAACAACATCTCCGGGTCGGCACTCATGTACACCGTCCGGTCGAGTCGCGGCTCCAGGTAGGGTATGTCGAAGCCGAACTGGTTCTGATAAGCCCTTCGCGCCGTGTTATATAGATTAAGGTGGAACTGGCGGATATCAGCCTCGCCCTTTGGCAGCCTCGATTCTTCGTTCTGCCTTCTTGTATCTTCGTTCTGCCTTCTTGCGTCTTCCTTCTGAAACAACTCGCCCCTGCACACAATCTTCACGCTACGGCCCGATCCGCCCAGGAAACACAGCATCGTCTCAGGCAGTTTCTTGGCCAACTCCCTGATTTCCACCGCTTTCTCATACGTCTGCAGGTCGTTGACCTCGAGCACGACGAGACCGTTATACGCCATCATCTGCCACTCACCTTTTCGGTTCAAATAGTCAGCCGCGAAACAAATCCTGGGCAGACGGACGCCACCCACCCATTGTACAGAAACCTGTCCGTCTGGCAATCTGTGGGGATTCATCAGATGATACAGTTCACGCGTGTGCCTGACCGCATTCTCTATCAAACCTGTTTTAATGGCATTCGCCATTGCAGCCACCTCTACGCGGTTGATGACCTCTTTCTTGCCGCTTCTTTTGAGTAATGTTACATTCATGATTTTTTCTGTCGTTATTGATTTTGCTTGCAAAGATACGAAAAAAATAGAAAATATGAAACAAAATTATTTAAAATTGCCTACATGCCTACATAAAATTACTCGTTTTGCCCTTAAATAATAGAAAATTTAATAGTTTTAGCCTACATAAAACCTACATTATACCTACATATACCCTACATAACACCTACTCACTACCAGCACTAACCCCTTTGACCTTCAGCTCCCTATCCGGCAAAATCGAAATAGGCATTTCGCACATTTTAGCATGAACGTCGTAACTAAATTCTCGAGAGAATTTGACGCTTACATCCCTTTCCGGCAATTGCTAGCAGGCGTCTAAGCAACAAATTCTCTCGAGAATTCACTTACTACTATTAACTTTGAAACTTGCAAACCCGCATCTTTCATCTTGCGAGATCCCTATGCAGACATTAAGAGTCACCAGTTCTGATATTCTTTCATATTCATGTAGGCATAATGTAGGCAGAATGTATGTTTTATGTAGGCTAAATATATAGTTATCTCGCATAAATACAGATTGTTATCAAGTATTTATGTATGCATGTATGCTAATTCGCGAATTAAGTATACATGTCAGCGAAAACCAAAGAGAATAACAAATTACATAAAATCACCTTGGAAAAATGCCGATAAGTTTGCTGCTTTGCGAATTATTTATTAACTTTGCACACAGAACAGCGGACAATCATATCGTATGGATAAGAAACAAACCTTGCTCGACATTCTCCAAGAGCAGAAAGCGATGAAGATGAAGGGCAGCATCTATCACAAGACACAGATAGACCTGACCTACAACTCGAACCATATAGAAGGCAGCCGTCTGACGCACGAACAGACGCGCTATATCTTTGAGACGAACACTATTGGCGTGACTGCTGACGAAGCGCTAAACGTGAATGACATTGTGGAGACCGTTAACCACTTCCGCTGCATCGACCTGATTATTGAAAAAGCCAAAGAACCGCTTACGGAAGAGTTGACGAAGCAGTTGCACGGCATTCTGAAGACGGGAACCAGCGACAGCCGCAAGGACTGGTTTGCCGTAGGCGACTATAAACGCCTGCCTAACGAAGTGGGTGGTGAGCAGACTTGTGAGCCGGAGCGGGTGCAAGAAAGCATGCAGCGACTCCTGGAGTGGTATAATGCCCAGCCGCAGCACACGCTGGAGGACATCCTCGACCTGCACGTCCGCTTCGAGAAGATTCACCCGTTCCAGGATGGCAACGGCCGTGTGGGGCGTCTCGTCATGTTCAAGGAGTGTCTGCACAACGGCATCGTGCCGTTTATCATCACCGACGAACTCAAGATGTTCTACTACCGCGGTCTTCGCGAATGGGGCCACATCGACGGCTACCTGACCGACACCTGCCTGACGGCACAAGACCAGTATAAGGCCGTCCTCGACTATTTCAGAATTGAATACTGACACGTCGCAAGAACAGTAATTGATAAGCCATCAAGACTGATAAGTTACCACGACTATGACTGAAGAAATAAGGGAAATCATAGACAGCGCAAAGGCTCGCGGCCTCTACGAGCAGATGCTGGATGCAGCCAAGGAGTATGTCGAGGTGCCGAAAGAAGGTTTCATTTTGTTTTAAGTAACTTTCCCTTAATGTAGTCTTGAATATCAGTGGAAGTTACATCGTAAATAGGGCATAATGTGTCGAATTGGCTATCTCTTGCAAAGAAATCACCATTTGTAATCATGGCAAGCAGATCCTTCTGCTTCAGTTTATGTCCAGAGTGTTCCAACGCAAGAGGTATCAACTCCTGAATAGCAATGCCGCTTTTGAGGATGGAATACAAGTCATAATAATCCCTGAACTTCGCACGACGAAGCATCACCTCCATTTTCAATGCACCAATAGTCTTGACATCTGCGATTCTAAGGTTGTTCTTGAAAACAATAGGCTGCATGGTACTCAGTTGCTTGCGAGGTGCTGCATAAAACGACAATTTCACTCTGTTTACCACAAACACCACATGATCAAATCCTAATATGTCTTCAGATTCTATCGTACCTATCGTGCTAAGTTCCTTCTTTATCGCTGGCCATCCAACCTCTAGTTTATCCTTTGGTCCCTGCTTCCATCGCATAAAATCAAGATCCTCACTTTGACGAGCATTCAGTTGCAAAGACAAAGCCGTTCCTCCAACAAGCACAAAAGGCTTGATGCAATCCAAATGCGTTACTGCATCAAATAATTCTGAGGTCTGTGGAGCCAATCCTTTCATCATGCCACAAGTTTCTTGTTAAGTTCCCGCGTAGCCATAGACTTAACGTAAGCCCCTGGTTTTTTCATCTTGAAATAATACCATGCAAAGAACTTGTTCAGCACATAGTACATCTCGCCCTGCGCAACTACATGCTCAATCCAAGCCTTCTTGACGAATACATACGGATAAATATCGAAAAGAATATTGATATCTTCTAAGTCAAGATGCAGCATAACCAATTCCACCAAGATGTCGTCTGGTACATCTTTGATAGAATCCTGATCATACGACCAAAAGGCATTAGCCTTTTTCAAGCGTCGTATCAGATGCTTCTTCTGTCTCTCCTTCAAATCCATATCAATGCCTCAATTTCGATGGCAAAGATACAACAAGTTTTCCAATCCGCCAAATAAGAGCGTGCAGAAAATGCTCGTTGATATAGTTTTTCTGCTCTTTTCTTTTTCATTTCGCAAACTTTTCGTATCTTTGCAAATGTAACAAATCGTTTTCAACGACTATGACAGAAGAGATAAGGGAAATCATAGACAACGCAAAGGCTCGCGGCCTCTACGAGCAGATGCTGGATGCAGCCAAGGAGTACGTCGAGGTGCCGAAAGAAGAGCGACGCGAACGCTGCTACCTCATCCACGGCAAGCAGCACGACATATTGGAAGGGGTGATTGAACTGGAGGGACTCAAACCTCATACAGGTGGCTAACACTATGTGAGTATTGTACAGCCTCTATCTTTAGCCGGGATGATGAGCGGGTAATTGGTAAAGGCATTATTGCCAAATGTCAGGTGGACGGGCGCGAACCAAGTGTAGAGAGCAACCGTCTTGCAGCAGCCAAGGGTATTGTTGACATGGCAGAAACCACTATTGGCAGTATCACCAAGTACCAATGGGATTTTGCTGTTCTCAGAATTGGTCAACTGGCATCAGAGATGAGAGTCTCGATGGGTGGGCAGTCTATAGGTGGCAGTAATGGCAATGCCGATGAGTTAACCAACTGGGATGGTACAAAAAAGAAAGGATGGAGTCTATAGCCTATTCCTTACATTGAATTAGCGGGCCTGTTAGCGAAAACAGACCCGCTAACTGCAAAATAACCATAAATAATTAGCAAAGGGGATTCGATTTTCTAACAAAATGGCGATAAATTGAGAAAAATTCACTATCTTTGCAGAAGTTATAATAATAAACTAACCGTATGGAAGATATTAATCGTCTGAAATTACTTCTCGTCGAAAAGAAGAAAACGAGCAAATGGCTGTCTGAGCAGTTGGGGATTACCCCATCTACTGTGTCTAAGTGGTGTACTAACACCTCTCAGCCTGATATTGAAACCTTGGTAAGAATATCAAGACTCTTAGATGTTGGTTTAGAGGAGTTGTTTGATAAGAAATTCATGGAATCTGTGTCATACTGATTTAACGACTAAAGTGTTTTATTCTAAATATTTATAAAAATGAAAGAAAAAAGTACTGTTATGAGAGTTTTTCTATCTATGATCTGTCTATGGTTCATGGTTGCGTGTGTTAATCAACAGAATAAAATTTTAGACGAAGAACACAAAACGTTCAATATAAATGGTGTTTCTGCTTTGGATGGATACGAATCTGTATCCAATAGTCTGAAAAATATAGGATTTACAATTGACAAGGATGGGGTGGCAGAATGCGATCTTACCTATGTTGGTAAAGATTTTACCTATTATGTCAATTACTATGCAGAAAGATTAACCAGCGAACAATCATCACAATTGACGTGTGGGTTGTTTGACAATTTACCTTCAGGATTTGCTTTTAATGGGAATGGAAAATGGAGAGTATATCTCTCATGGTACAAGTCTGGCGAAATCAATAAATGTTTAATTTCATTTGAGGATAACTTGCCATTGCCCAATGAAGATGCGGTTGAGGTCAATAAACGGTTATCGGTTTTGTTCCCTCATTCAAAGATAGGAAATTCATCTTATGGTTATAAGACCTATTATAACGACAATGGCGTGGAGGTATATTTCACAAATTCCATCACATTAGAGATGGAAAAGAAATGATTATTTGTTACTGCATAAACATATAATCTGAAACAGAAATGGGAGTCGGTATATTACAAGATAAACAGGAAAAGATTCTATATGGTTATGAACGAACAAGTTAAACCAAAGGACAACAGAAGCTTGGAACTTTGCAGAAGAGTGGTCACAACGGAATCCTTCGTAGTAGAGGCCAAAGAAATCTATGGCGACCGCTATGACTATAGCAAGGTAGAGTATAAGAATCGCGACCATAGGGTAACTGTCGTTTGTCCTATTCATGGCGATTTCCAAGTTTATGCCCGTGAGCACCTTGATGGCAAAGGGTGTCCGAAGTGCGAGAAAGGTGAAAAGTTCTTGGCTAAACTAGAAGAAAAGTTTGGCGATAAGTATGGGCTGGAACAGTTTGTTTATAATAGCTCCACGTCTCCTATTACCCTTGTTTGTCCTGAACATGGTGCCTTTTCGAGAACACCTACACAGATCTTGAATTCTTCATGGGGTTGCCCTGAATGTGCCAAAAAGGTTAATGATGATGCTCATCAGGCTGCTGTGGCAAGAAAGGAAGCTGCAAAAGCAGAAAAGCAGCGTGAAATAGATGAGATGAATGCCCAGAAGTTACAGGAATGGAAAGACGCAAGAGCTGAGCGTGAAAGAAAACGAGAGAAAGCCATGAAAGCATTCCTAGCTGGAAAGAAGCCCAGAGACTTCTTTGCTCCCTTCCAAATCTATATGCAACGAGTTAATGAGCATATTGACGTCGTCAGATATAATGCCAAATGGATAGAGCCATATTATCGCGATTACAAACTAAGCGATGAAGAGGCTCATAAACTACCTTGCTATAGAGATGGCGATGAGTATTATAGGTTCCAAGGCGAAGCACCAGATGATTTCATTAGGCAATCATTCGAAAGAGATGGATATCACACGGGTACGATTGAAGAATGCCTTTCACATCGTAGGTGTATTATCTCATTTGTGGAGAACGACCTAATTATTCAGGTAGAAAGCTTCGAGCACGAACAAGAACGCTTTGGCTATAGTAACTTTCAGGTTAAAGTGGAGCCGACAAAGAGAGATATACCTTCTTCATTCGTCAGCATCGATTTCGAGACATTATACTCTCAACGTGTTTCTGCCTGCTCGATTGGAATGGTGAAATATCGTGATGGTAAGAAAGTGGACCAATATTATTCTTTGATTCGCCCACCATTTGACTATCCAGGCAAGAGTGGACAAGTGTTGACTTGGGTGCATGGCATTTCTGAAGATGACGTAAGAAACGAAAAGACTTTTGCAGTATTATTGCCAGAGATTGAGAAATTTGTTGATGGACTTCCATTGGTAGCTCATAATGCAAGCGTGGAGAAGTGCTGTATTCGTGACATCTGCACCTACTATGAGATAGAAACAAAGTTGGACTACAACAACATTCTTGATACCCTGCCACTATCAAGAGAAGCGGAGGCTAAGACTGGTTTACAAGTAGAAGGTCAAGGCACCCATTCCTTGGATGCTGTTTGCTGTCGCTTTGATATTCCTGTTCTTAATCACCATAATGCATTGGAAGATGCAGAGATGTGCGGCAACCTTATGGTGAAGTTCCGTGAATTATTGGTCGATGGAAAATCCATTGAGAAAATCACGCCAATTCAAGAAAAGGTACAGGTTGTAAAAGAATATAAAGATGAAGTACCTTCTGATGGTGAAATTAGGCAAACTTCTTCAGAAGAGATTTCCAGTTCTAAGAGTGGCTGTCTGGGTATAATTGTCATTGGTATTATTCTTTCTTCACTTATCGCTTTTTTAAAATTATGGCCAAGCTAACCACCGAAGATTATATCAAGAAAGCCCAAAAGGTACATGGGGATAGATATGACTATTCCAAGGTGGAGTATGTGGATGCACAGACAAATGTTTGCATTATTTGTCGACAGCATGGGGAGTTCTGGCAACGCCCTTCTCACCATATTAATGGAAGAGGATGTTCTAAATGCGCTGCTGAAGCCAATGCATCCAATATGAGGCATTGGACAAGAGAAAGGTGCTTTGAGGAAGCTCAGAAATACACAGAAATGAAAGCATTTCGAACAGAATGTGAATCTGCCTATAACGCAGCATTAAAACACAAATGGCTAAAGGACTACACTTGGCTAACATACTCTATAAAAGTTACGCCAAAGAAGAAAAGACAGAATTATACTCAAACAGAAATAATCGAAAGACTTCGTTCAATATTCGGGGAACGATATAGTTATGACAAGGTAGTCTATAGAGCCATGAAGGTTCCTATTACGCTAATATGTCACGAAAAAGATAGTGACGGAGTTGAACATGGTGAGTTCTCAATGCGACCAGATAATATTTTTTCAGGCAAACAAGGCTGCCCCAAATGTTATGATGCCCGAAGGAGTCGGCTCCAACGTAAACCTGTAGAAATCTTTATTGAAGAGGCTAACAAGGTTCATGGAGGCTTATATGAATATCATAAGGTCGATTATATAAACACTAACTCTAAAGTTTGTATTGTTTGCCCAACTCATGGTGATTTTTGGCAAACTCCTTCCAATCACCTAAAGGGCAAAGGATGCCCTCATTGTTCTGGAAACGCAAAGAAGTGGAATAAGGAAACGTGTGAGCTGGAGGCTCGCAAGTACGAATACGTTTTTGATTTTAGTACTAAAGTCCCAGGTGCTTACAACAAAGCAAGAAGTAACGGATGGTTAGACGGTTACACTTGGTTAAAGAAGTTACCACCCAAAACTGCAGATTATAATAAAAATGCCAAATATATCTATGCCTATGAATTTGTCAATCAGAAAGCCGTATATGTAGGTTTGACAAATAGTATAATAAAAAGAGATTGGCAGCACCGCACTAGTAATGATTCTTCTGTATATAGATTTGCAGAAGAAAGTAAATGCGAGATTCCCCAACCAAAACAATTGGAAAGCGGAGTACCCGTACATGAAAGTGGAAATAGAGAAAAGTATTGGGTTCATTACTATAAGAATGTAGGATGGCATATACTGAATAGAGCAAAGACGGGAGAACGTGAAAGCTCTGTTGGCATTTATTATCCTGTAAAGTGGAACAAAAAAGTAATAAGGGAGAAAGCAAAGGAATGTGGCTTTGACTTGAAATTATTCATGGAGAAGTACACTGGAGCATACGAAGCAATTTTGAGTCGATATAGGGGGCTTCTTAACGAACTTTTTCCACACCGGTCAATACATACACACCACACACTTGATGATGCACTTCTTGTCGTAAACAAAGGAAGCTTCAAGAACCGCATGCATTTATATCGTGAGTGTAAGTGGGCCTATCGTGTATTACACAAAAATGGCAAGTTGGATGATGTGTTTGGAAGGCCAAAAGAATATTCAAAAGAGGAAGCCTTAAAAGAAGCAGACGATTACAGATCTATAGAACAAATAAGAGTAAAGAATCATCCCTTGTGGAATTATCTGAAGAAGAATGATCTTTTTAGGGAAGCTAAACCTACAGATGCGATGTTTCGTAGGGTTAAGACTGTTGAAGAAGCATGGGCTTTATCGCAATACTATAAGAGCGTAGCAGATTTGAGTAATCATGCGAAAAAGGCATATCGGCTTTTGAGAGAAGCTGGACTATTACGTATGAGATATCCAAATTCTTTCCATAAGCCAGTGCTTCAATATACCATTGATGGTGAGTTTTTAAAAGAATGGCCTAGTGCAACAGCTGCTTCTCATGGTTTGGGAATGAATATAAATGGCGGAATTGGGGCTGTTTGCAAGGGTAAGAAAAAAACGGCAGGAGGCTATTTGTGGAAGTACAAAGATTAGTTTAGCAGAATTGACATGACGTTATACCACTATACCACATTAAAGAATTTCTATTCAATATGGGAATCAAAGACTTTGCGGTTCTCATATAGTAAAAACACGAATGATTTCTTCGAGCGAGAAAAAACATATGTTTATGATCAGGGGAAATTTACTGAAAAAGAAAAGATTTGGGGATACTTGACTTTTGATGCAATTAGAAATCTTGTTTCGGCAGAATTGGAGAAATATCGGCAAATTAGTTTTTGTCTTGATTATAGCAAAAATATGCCAGGATATACTTCTCCTATGATGTGGGGACAATATGCACGTACAAAGGATGAAAGCGGGAAATGGCAGGATGGTGTTTGTCTCGAATTAGAAAGTGATAGATTTGAGAAACCAACAAACCTTTTCTACGAGCATAAAATCAGCTATCCCCATAAGTTAAAAGCGCCTTATCTTCATAATATAGACTTTACTAGAGAAAATGCTGCTGAACGTTTTGTAATAAAATATAAGAATTCTCTGTTTTTCACAAAGCATAAGCATTGGGAACATGAACGAGAATATCGGTATGTTAGTAAATATGAAGGTGAGATAGGTATTTCAAATGCTATTAAAGGCATATACATCCTTTATGATGATTCAACTCTAAACAGAATTGAGAATCTTATAAAAGACGATTCTCTTATTAATTTCGTTTTTATTACAGGCACTGATAATCTTCATGTTGAAGCATTAAATCTAAGGGAATACAGAGAATTAATAGAAGAAATGAAAATAATAAATGAAGGTAAAAGCTGCAATAATATTGCGAACTCCAAAAAGACTTAATGTATGAAGAAGTATTGTCCATTAACAAAGGAAATTGCTTTCGCACGGCTTGACAAGAGGCTGAGTGAGGAGGATAAAAAGGCTATCCTGAAATCAAAGGACACAATTGAGTTCCACTTCACGTTAGGGATGTGGATACGCAATACGTGGATATATGGCAATGAAGAAGAGCGAGTAAAGGCTCTGGCCAATGACCTTGGAGAAGAGATCTTTTGGGATGCTGATTCTCTCTCTTCAGCATTACTTGATGGTTATAAGAAGCATCTTAGACAAATGTCAAAACTAACTGAGAAATAAAATTATGGTATCTTCTAAAAATACAAAAAATCAGTTGTTTGAGAAACTGGGAACAGGATGGGGAGTATTCCTCTCTGCATTGACCATCTTTTCATTGGGTTTTGGAGCAGGCTGTTATGTCAAAGACACTCTAACTAAATTAGAGTTGTATGAAGATAGAGCTACGTTCAATAGCGAAATGCTTGAATATAGGACGCAGAAAGAGAAAGAAATATTTGAACTTCGTTCTACAATTAATAAATTACAATCAGATTTGTTTAATGAACAAAATAAGCAAGCTCATGAAAAGAAATAGCATACTGATCGCTTTTTTGCTGATTTCAACAGCATTTATCACATTCCTTTTATATATGAATAATGCACTTACTCATCAAATAGAAGAACGCGATGATATTATTATAAAAATGCAAAAAAGAGAATCTATTATTGATTCTTTACTTATGCCCATAAAGAGTGATACAACCTCCGTGGTATATTTCTATCGGGATGAAAAAGGAACAATAATCAGTTATAGACAATTAGATAGTTTATGCAATTATTATCAAAAACAAAATGCCATGCAGGATTTTATTATTCTCACAGCAAAAAAGAAATTCAATTTTGACTATAAGATAGCTCAACATGGTGATACACTATTGTTAGACATCTGGGATAAAAAATTCACAATTCAGACTAATGAATATGTTGATTTTAGCCAGGAATAGGAATTAGAAACTTTGGAAAAGAGAATTAGTTTGAAATAAATGTGTAACTTTGCAAACGAAATATGACGAAAGAAGAATTACAGAAAATCATAGCAATAGACGAAGGCTTCCGGATAGAACTAACCACGTCTAAAGGTGACATGGATAAATTCCAAGAGGCTATCTGTGCTTTTGCAAACGACATGCCCGGCTCAGGAAAGAAGGGCTATCTGCTAATTGGCGTATATGACAATGGTAAGATTAGCGGGATGAAGGTTGATGATGCGCTGATGAAACGCATTAGCGGCATTCGTTCTGATGGCAACATCCTGCCTCTACCCGTTATGACCACAGAAAAAGTGCAAACGGACGAAGGTGATGTATTGGTTGTGGAGGTTACTCCATCTTTTGACACACCTGTTCGCTATCGTGGTAGGACGTTTATCCGTATTGGTCCACGTCGTGACATTGCCAGTGCTGAGGAAGAAAGAATCCTCGCAGAACGATGTGCTGCAAGTCTGCCAACCTTCGACACAAGGCCATGCCGTGAAGCGACAATAGATGATATTGATACAGAAACGATAGTCAAAGAGTATCTGCCAAAGGCTATCGATGCTGAAACGCTGGCTACTGACAGTCGCTCACTAAAGGCGCAGTTAGCTTCCCTTCGACTGTTCAACATGCAATGGGATTGCCCAACATATGCAGCTCTGATCATGTTTGGCAACAATCCACGTTACTTCATGCAGGGCGATTACATCCAGTTTGTGCGTTTTCGTGGTAATGACAATGGTGGAGAGATTCTGAATGAGCGTCGTTTTGAGGGCTGCTTATATAAGGTGTTGCCACAGTTGGAGAACTTTATCCGTGATGGCATCGTAACAAAACGCCCTGTTCCTATCAGCATCCTGAGAGAAAAGGATGTGCGCAACTATCCATATAAAGTGCTACGTGAGTTGATGATGAATGCTGTCATGCATCGGGATTATCAGGCGAACATGCCAACCCGCCTCTATCAGTACGACCATCATATAGAAATCATGAACCCTGGTGGTCTCTATGGTCAGGCCCGTCCAGAAAACTTCCCTCATGTGAATGACTACCGCAATAGCGTTGTAGCAGAGATGATGAAGAACCTGAACTATGTCAACATGTTCAATCATGGGGTGAGTGAGGTGCAAGACTTGCTGAAAGAGAACCAAAGTCCTGCTGCCGAGTTCAATGTCAATCTTGTTACTGCATTTAGTGTTATAGTACGTGAACCCAAGGACGATGAAACTGCTAATGTCGGAAAAGACGGGAATGTCACCAAAGATGTCACTAAAGATGTCACTATAGACGACTTGGTGTCCCAAGTATGTCCCAAGTTGTCCCAAGTTGTCCCAAGTATGTCCCAGGTTCAAATAAAAAAATCTGCAATAGCCCTTATTGCTCTTTCGGGGAGTCCGTCATTGCCGATTTCTGCTTTGATGGAGAAAGCAGGTGAAACTAATAGAAGTAGGTTTAGAACTAATATCCTCAGTCCACTTATCGAGTCACAATTGGTAGAACCAACCCAAAAGGATTCACCACAAAGTCCCAAGCAGGAATACACATTAACGGACGAAGGGAAAGAGATTATGAAATAAAAATGATTATGGATGAGAAAACAATAAAAGAGATACTGCAGAAGGGTGAACGAGTGACACTTGAATGCAAGAAAGCGAAGGCTGAGGTGCCAAAGTCAATATGGCAGACGTATTCGGCTTTTGCCAATACTATTGGCGGCTTGATTCTGCTTGGCGTGGATGAAGACCTGCAGGAGAAGGACATCAGTAAGCGATTCACAATACTTGGTGTGGACGAACCACGCAAG
>ERZ842401.5352-NODE-5352-length-14290-cov-5.804074_pt1 | contig 14290 bp, 10 predicted proteins | sample MGYA00521270_ERZ842401 | MGnify/ENA primary metagenome ERZ842401 (study PRJEB31892, sample SAMEA3878208) | bioreactor metagenome | biome: Moose rumen | place: Sweden | collected 2011-10 | study: EMG produced TPA metagenomics assembly of the PRJEB12797 data set... | reverse complement strand
AGCCATCCGAATAACAATATCTTCAAAAAATGCCACTTTTTAAAGTGGACTCAGTTATTTAAATACTACGTTGATAAATTGCGGTTTTTCATTTAGCAGTGCCTGTTGTGCTTGATAGGCTTGAGCACGACTGTAATATTGCTCGTCGAGGAGTTCCTGTCGTTCTTGCTCAATGATGTATATGTCGGCCATGAGTTCTTGCTGAGCCTGTTCTATCTCGCCTTGTTCGCGCTCTATGTCTTGGGTGTCAACTGATTGGCTTTTTGCTGCGGGGACAGTAAGTTTCGTGTATCTTGCTTTCACTGGCTCCTGCGGGAGTTCTCTAGTGTTTTGGCTTTCTTCCTGTGCTAATGCGGTAGCTGAAGGGAGAGGTTTAGCTTCGGGGGGTTGGCTCTTGGAAGTTTCATCAGTGGCGGTAATATGTTCCTTCGGGATTTTTTCTTGGGGAATGCCTTGCTGGTGCGTCGCAACAACAATGCATATTGCCGCAACTGCCGCTGCTGCCCCTATCCACACATGACTAGCGATGTTCCATTTTTTGCTTTGAGGCTTCTCTATAGGCATCCCTTTGTCAAAGTAAGCCATCATCTCTTTGTAAGGCTCCCATTCTTCTGGAATGTCGTGAGAATTAGCGAAAAACATGCTCAATTCCTGTTCTTGTTCTAGAGAAGTCTCTCCTTGCATGAACAGGTCAACTAAAGATTCTATGTGTTTGTTGTCATTATTCATCATCGTTGGTTTCTTTTCTTAATTTCGTCAAGTAGTTTAATGCGTGCTCTTGAGAGCATGCTTCGCGCCGTGCTGCTTTCTATGCCTAAACGGCGTGCAATGTCATCGTAACCCAGGCATTCTACCTGGCGCATGTGCAGCACTGCATATTGAGTGCTGGGTAACCGTCTCATAGCCTCGTTGAGCCATGCCACTTCTTGTGATGAGATGAGAGAGTCGTCGGGGCTTATCAGTTGTGATTGCAGTTGCTTGGTGCTCACCGACATGATTGGCACGCTATGGTTGTTGCGATGCAGTGAGGCAAGGTTGTTGCGTGCCATGACCACCACGAGCGCTTTGAGAGAGTGGTAGCGGTCGAGGGTCTCGCGCAATTGCCACAATCGCAGCAGCACATCTTGTGCCACGTCTTCGGCTTGCATCAAGTCGGCACCGCACGACAAGCATGTGGCAATAGCTTTCTCTCGCAGCGAAACCGCCATTTGTTCAAATGCTCTCTCATCCATTACAATAATAAGACGCAAATGCATGCGTTTTGCGTCAATCATTAACCTTTTTTTAATAACCACATTTAAAAATGGATAGTGGATGGTGGGAGTTTGAGCAATTTTTACTAATTTTGCAAGTCATTAGCAAAACGAACAAAAACATATAACAATGAATACTAATCTAGAACTATTGCGCGAGCTGATGCGCGCCAAGGGCGTGGATGCCGTTATCATCCCAGGCACCGACCCTCATCAGAGTGAGTATGTGAGCGACTACTGGAAATTCCGCGACTGGGTGAGCGGCTTTACCGGCAGCAATGGCACGGCGGTGGTAACTTTGGATAAGGCGAGTATGTGGACCGACTCCCGCTACTTCTTGCAGGCCGAGATAGAGCTTGAGGGCAGTGGTTTTGAGCTGCAGAAGGTGGAGTATCGCGGCGAGTTGGCAACTATAATGAGTTGGCTTGCCAAGGAGATACATGAGGACGACACCCTCGCCATCGACGGTCGCCTGTTCTCGCTGATGGAAGCCAACCGCTTGGAGCAGATGTGCGGTGAGAACGGATTCCTGCTTGCCACCGATTTCTATCCTGCCGACGAGATTTGGGAAGACCGTCCCGCACGTCCCATGTCGCCCGCATTTATTCACGCTGAGGAGTATGCCGGCGAGGATGTGGAGAGCAAGCTCTCGCGCACCATGGAGAAGGTTGAGCAGAGTGGTGCCGACAGCATTCTGATTACCGCTCTCGACGAGATAGCGTGGCTGCTCAACCTGCGAGGCAGCGATGTGGATTTCACTCCTGTGGCGATAGCCTATTTCTATATGAGCGATAAAGACCGTGTCCTCTTTATCGACAGCGATAAAGTTGACCGTGAGGTAGAAAGCTACTTGTCAAGTCATAAAATAAGAGTCAAGGACTATGATGAGATTGAGAAATTCCTGGATAAACGCAACGTGAACGACACCATCATGCTCGACCCAAACAAGGTGAGCGACACGCTCGGTCAGACTTTGGAGTGCGACAAGGTGTATGGCACTTCGCCTGTCGAGGCTCTAAAGGGCATCAAGAACGAGGTGCAGATTGATGGTTTTCGTCGTGCCATGGAGCGTGACGGTGCGGCACTGGTGCGCCTGTTTATGTGGATAGAGCAGAACGCCGCCAGTGGCACCATCAATGAGATTGATGTGTGGGAGCAGGGCAAGCTGGAGCGTGCCAAGAGCGACCTCTACCGTGGCGACAGCTTCGAGATGATATGCGGCTACCGCGAGCACGGAGCCATCGTTCACTATACTGCTACTCCTGAGAGTGCCAGCACCCTGCAAGGCGAGGGCTTGCTGCTTGTTGACAGCGGCGCGCAGTACCTCGACGGCACCACCGACATCACTCGCACCGTGACTCTTGGCAACCCCACCACACAGGAGAAACATGACTTTACGCTTGTGCTCAAGGGACACCTCGCTCTGAGCCGTGCCAAGTTCCCCGTGGGCACCACTGGTGTGCAGCTCGATGCCTTCGCTCGCATGCCGTTGTGGCAAGAGGCGATGACCTACGGTCATGGCACAGGCCACGGCGTGGGTCACTTCTTGAGCTGCCATGAGGGTCCTCACAGCATACGCACTAGCCTCAACCCCGTGGCTCTCGTGCCAGGCATGGTAACCAGCAACGAGCCAGGGCTTTACAAGGAAGGCGAGTATGGCATCCGCACCGAGAATATCCTGCTCGTGGTAGAAGGTCCTAAGACCGAGGCGTTCGGCGACTTCTTAGAGTTTGAGACGTTGACGCTGTTCCCCTACGACACTCGCCTCATCGACACCGCCATGCTCACCGCTGAGGAAGTGCAGCAAATCAATGACTACCACGCAATGGTGCTAGAGCGCCTCACTCCTTACCTCAACGAAGAAGAAAAGATTTGGTTATCAGAGAAATGTGCTTCAATTAATTCATAATTCTTCTAGAAGCTATAGAAAATCTAGAACTTCTAGAAAAATTGAAAATGATATAAACAAATGGCGATAATACGAAAAGTCAGGGGTTTTACCCCCAAGATTGGTGAGGGTACTTTCCTTGCCGACAATGCAGTGGTGGTGGGCGATGTGACCATTGGCAACGAGTGCAGCATCTGGTTTGGCGCTGTGCTGCGTGGCGATGTGAACACCATCACCCTTGGCAACCGAGTTAATGTGCAGGACGGCAGTGTGTTGCACACTCTGTATCAAAAATCCACCATCGAGATTGGCGACGACGTGTCCATTGGTCACAATGTTACCATTCACGGCGCCAAAATCCATGATATGGCACTCATTGGCATGGGTAGCACTATTCTTGACCACGCCGAGATAGGGGAGGGCGCTATCGTCGCCGCCGGCAGCGTGGTGCTCAGCGGCACCAAGGTAGGACCCCACGAGCTGTGGGCTGGCTCTCCCGCCAAGTTCAAGAAGATGGTTGACCCCGCCCAGGCCAAGGAAATCAATGTGAAAATAGCAAGAAACTACCTGATGTACAGCACGTGGTACGAGGAGTAAGTTTTAAGTGGCTGCGCTGATATTATTTACATCTGATAACTTAAAACAAGTTGCAAGCAATAGGAAACTCGCTTGCAACTTGTTTGGTCTATTTTAATTCTTAATTTCTTTGGGTTTATTTATCTTCCATCCTTTGTTAAAGAATTCCTTCTTTGCGGTAAAACGAGGGCAATATTTAATCAACAGATAAATAACCGGTATTTCCAATGCCATTGTGACAATAAGAACAGAAAGCCATATCAATGTCTCATCGCTGCCAAATATTTTTTTCCCAATCATTCGAAGAATTCCGATTAAAAAATAATGGGTGCCAAGCACTATTAGTGAATAGCGTCCAAGATATGAAATAATTGGAACTGGACGTTTAACGTACTTGCAAACGAAAAACAGGGATAAAATCACCAGAGTTGTCATTCCAAAAAGCAGCAATGCGTTAGGGTAGTTGCGATGCAGCATATTAATTACTGGAGTGTTAAAATATACCCAAATTATTGTTGCGGCGGTAAGAGCCAATGTCGCTGCCAGAGGTGGCTGATATGAAATTCCTCCTCTTTTTCCAATCTCATTGCCAAGCATATAAAAAGGCATTGCTACAAATGCGATATCCAAGTAAGGCTCAAGCACATAACCTTGTTTCGCTATATAAAAACCTATTCCTCCCAATAACAATGAAGAAACTATTACTAACCAGTGAGGCAAGTGTTTAACAAAAAGATAGTAGATGATGTTTACAACAAACAGCACAAATAAGAACCACATGGGAGTGTTATTGACAATAGGATTTATTGGCAGTTTGCTGATAGCTTCTCCAGCATTAAAATGTGCCTCCAGTAAATTGCGACAAAAACAATACAGCGTGCCTAAAAGCACAAAAAATACTAATGGTACTAAGAGTGTGTTTACCTTTCGGCGCAAGAATGTGTTGAATCCGTCGTAAGTTTTAAAATTGAGGCCCGAAAGGAAAAAGAAGATAGGCATCAAAAATGTTTGATGCAACTCATGCCCTTGAGGCTTCACATGGAATGAGACAAGAAGAATTATGCACACTCCCTTTATAAAATCAAGGTATGCTATTCTTTGTTTTGTCATATTAGTTTTTATAAAAAATTTAAGTTTCTATTGTAATATTGACTATACATAAAGTGCAGTGTATCAGCTGCCCTCTAAGTTAGACCAATGGTGCAAGCCGAAACCAGCGGCAAAACTTGTTTTGACATTGGTGAGGCGTAGCCCATTGACGCTGAAAGAGCTGGATAAAGGGGGAGTATGTCAATGAGCCGACATAGGTCTATGGATGGCTTTTTCTGGAAAAATTTTCATACTCCCCCCAGCCCCCTCTATCTTAGAGGGGGGCTTTTCTCTTGATCTTCAACAATTTGATAGCTCATTTTTATTTTAGAAACTTGAGTAAAAAAGAAATAATTGATTGATGATTGAGAATTACTTATCTTGTGGTGCCTCTCACCACAAGTTTTGTGCGCACCATGCGTTTCTCGGCGCGGTTGATGAGGAGCTTGCCTTCTACCATGTCGATGAGGATGTCGGTGGCCTGGCTACCCACCTCGGCGCCGTTCTGGTGCACTGTGGTGAGCATGGGGTCGCATGAGATGGCACGCTCGCTGTCGGTGAAGCCGCACACTGCCACATCGGCGGGCACTCGCAGCCCCATCTTCTTGGCGGTGTACATGACGGCGATGGCTGTCTCGTCATTAATTGCGAAGAAGGCGTCGGGGCGGTCTTTCATCTTTAGCAACTCGGGGGTGACTTTCTCGGCCTGCTCGGGGGTGTCGCACTGCACTATGAGCCTGTCGTCGGGCTGCAAGCCATGATGATAGAGCGCGTCCTTGTAGCCGTTGAGGCGGTTCTTGGAAATCTCCATGTTGAGGTTCGACACATAAAACGCCACGCGCTTGCAGCCGGTCTCAATCATGTAGCTCACGGCTTTGTAGGCCGCCTGGTAGTCATCGACCACCACGCGGCTGGCGTTGAGGGCGGGGCAGATGCGGTCGTAGAACACTAATGGTATTCCACTGTCAACGAGCTTGATGAAGTGGTCGTAGCGCTCAGTGTCCTTGGCTTGCGAGACGATGATGCCACACACCTTGTTCTTCTTGAACGACTCGCATATCTCCACCTCGCGCTCGTAGCTCTCGCGGCTCTGCGCCACCATGATGCGGTAGCCGCGCTCCTTGGCTTTCTCCTCGATGCCGCTGAGGATGGAAGCGAAATAAAAATGCACTATCTCGGGCAGGATCACGCCTATGATTTGCGAGGGCTTCTGGCGGCTGTGGCGCAGCTGCTCGGCGATGACGTTAGGGTAGTAGTCGTGCTCGCGGGCATACTGCTGAATCATCTCGCGGCGCTTCTTGCTGATGTTGGGGCTGTTTTTCAAGGCACGCGACACTGTTGCCACGCTAACACCGAGCTGCGCGGCAATGTCTTTCATTGTCAAAGGTTGTTTCTCATTCATAATGGCAAGCTATTAGTAATTCATTTTCAGCGTGTTGCACCATAAAAACTGGCGTGTTGCTGCATTGAGAGTTCAAAGTTACAATAAATCTTAAAAAGGCTAACTCTTTAATTTCTTAAATTATCTTAATGCAAACGTTTGCGCTTCATTTAACACATAATTAAATAGCAAAAACACTTTGCTTTTATGTAAAGTAATTAATTTTGTAGTTGCAAAATTTCGCTCTGAACTTTTTGACTACAATAAACTATAGCAAATAGTTAGAAAATACCAAACATTTTTTTATTTAATAACTTAATAACAATTTAATTAAAACAAGATGAAGCAGGTAAACATTAGAATTCCCCAGAGGATTCTAGCCCTGATGATAGGACTCTTCCTATCCATCGGAGCCTACGCACAGATTACTGTGCAGGGACATGTCAAGGATGCTACTGGCGAACCTGTTATTGGTGCAACGGTTACCCAAGTTGGTACCACAAATGTGGTGGCTACCGACTTCGACGGTAACTTCACAATCACTGTGCCAAAGGGCGCCCAGCTCCAAGTTTCTTCTATCGGTCTTCAAGATCAGATTGTTACCGCCGCTCCCACTCTCGTAATCGAGATGCTCGACGACGCTCAAGTGCTCGAGAATGTGGTGGTGATTGGTTACGGTACTGTCAAGAAGAGCGACCTCACTGGTAGTGTGACTGCTCTACGCCCCGACGCCAAGAACAAGGGTGTGGTAGTGAGCGCACAGGACATGCTTAGCGGTAAAGTTGCCGGTGTGAGCGTTACCAGTGGTGACGGTGCCCCTGGTGGTAGTGCCACAATCCGCATTCGTGGTGGTTCGTCACTGAACGCCAGCAACAACCCACTCATCGTTATCGATGGTATCGCCATGGATAACAATGGCATTAGTGGTGTGGGCAACCCCCTTTCTCTCGTTAACCCACAGGATATCGAGAGCTTCAACGTGTTGAAGGACGCTTCGGCAACCGCCATCTACGGTTCGCGTGGTTCTAACGGTGTTATCATCATCACCACCAAGAAGGGCCGTCGTGGACAGACTGCTCCACAAGTGAGCTACAATGGCAACGTTACATGGAGCATGAAGAAAAAGACCATCAAGGTGATGAACGGTGATGAGTATCGCGCGTTTATCGCCAACGCTTTTGAGAACGACACCCGCAAGGAAACTGCCCTCTCGCTGCTTGGCAACGCCAACACCGACTGGCAGAAAGAGATTTACCGTACCGCCATCAGCCATGACCACAACATCACTGTTGCCGGCTCGGTTAAGGATTTCCTCCCTTACCGCTTGTCGCTCGGTTACACCGACCAGCAAGGTATCCTCAAGACTTCGGACTACAAGCGCTACACTGTAGCCGTTAACCTCAGTCCATCGCTCTTGAACGATCACCTGACTATGAACCTCAATGGCAAGCTCGCTTGGACCAAGAGCCGCTTCGCCGACACTGGCGCCGTGGGTAATGCAGTGCGCATGGATCCCACTCAGCCCATCTACAGCGATGATCCTATGTATGCCGGTGTAGGAGGCTATTTCGATTGGATGCAGATTAACACTGCCGATCCTGCTTGGCCCTACACTAAGAACACCAACGCTCCTTACAACCCCGTGGCAATGCTCGACAACCATGACAACAGCGGTAAGACCCGCTCGTTCATCGGTAGTGCCGACATCGACTATAAGATTCACGGCTTTGAGGACTTGCGTCTGCACTTGACACTCGGTGGTGACTTCACTCACGGTGAGGGTCACAACATCAGTGCCAACATCAGCAATACCAGCAACTACTGGGGCAACACCAGCTACTACACTCAGTCGAAGGAGAACCTCCAGTTGAGTACCTACGCTCAATACTATAAGGATTTCAACGACAAGCACCACTTCGACATCATGGCAGGTTACGAGTGGCAGCACAACTGGCGCAAGGAGTTTAACGAGTCGTGGGGAACTTACCCAACTAACTCGGCTCTCTACTTCAATGCTCAGGACAACGAGAAAGCTTTTGCTATCGCTCCTGGCATTTGGATTCCTGGCGCAACTTATGCTATTGGCGATCCTAAAGCTGGCGCTATCCGCGGCGAGGGCGTTTATCGCCAGAACAACGGTCTCGGCTATCGCACTGAGAACTATCTGGTATCGTTCTTCGGCCGTATGAACTACATCTACGACAGCAAGTACTACCTCACCTTCACCATGCGTTACGATGGTTCGTCACGCTTCCGTGACCACTGGGCATTATTCCCATCGGCAGCTCTTGCCTGGAACATCGCAGAGGAGGCATTTATGAAAGAAGGTCCTTTCAGCACATTGAAGCTCCGCCTCGGTTGGGGTAAGACTGGTCAGCAGGAAGGCATCGGCGACTACAACTACTTTGCCAACTACGTGATGAGCAATGGTAGCATGGGCGCGTTCTACGACCTCTTGGGCGATGGCTCAAAGGCTAAACCAAACGTGTATAACCCCGAGCTTAAGTGGGAGACCACTACCACCACCAACGTGGGTCTTGACTGGGGTGTGATGAACGGCCGCTTGACCGGTAGCATCGACTGGTACTACCGCAAGACCACCGACCTGTTGAACTGGTCGCCATTCTCGGCAATGACCAACTTCTCTAATGAGTTCTACAAGAACATTGGTTCGCTGCGCAACACAGGTATCGAATTCTCGGTTAACTGGAAAGCCATTTCTACCGACGACCTGTTGTGGACTCTTGACTACAACTTGACTTACAACAGCAATAAGATCATTGAGCTCATCACCGATGATGAGAACAATTTCATCACCACAGGTAGCATAGGCATCAATGGTCCCGCTCAAGCACATGTTGTTGGAAAACCATCTAACTCGTTCTGGGTTTATCAGCAGGTTTACGACGCCAACGGCAAGCCTATCGAGGGTCAAGTTGTTGACCGCAATGGAGATGGTGTGATTAGTCCTTCTGACCGTTACTTCTACAAGTGTCCTTGGGCTCCTGTTACTATGGGCTTCGCTTCGAAACTCGAGTGGAAGAACTGGGACTTCGGTTTCAGTCTGCGCGCAAGCATTGGCAACTACATGTTCAACAACGTGGCTCAAGGTCATCACAATGTGAGCAACGCCGCTATTCTGGAGAACGTTTCGGGTAACTACTTCAACAATCGTCCTTTGTCGGCTGTTGAAATGGGTTGGCAAACCTATGACAACGAGACAGTGTTCAGCGACTATTGGGTACAGAACGCTTCGTTCCTCAAGTGTGACAACATCACCCTGGGTTACAGCTTCAACGAGCTCTTCAAGAGCAACGGCTATCACGGCCTGGGTGGACGTGTTTATGGTACTGTTTCTAACGTATTCTGCATCACCAAGTATGATGGCATCGATCCTGAGATCTTTGGCGGTATCGGTGGCGACATCTTCCCACGTCCCATCTCGTTCATCCTTGGTTTGAGCCTGAACTTCTAATTTTTCAAGACACATTTTAATATATAACAAAATGAATAAGTATTTTAAATATATAATTTGTGCAGCTGCTGTTATCATCATGGGCTTGGGTTTGAACTCTTGTGTCAAAGACCTTGACGTGGAGCCTATCGACCCTTCTCTGAAAAATGACGTTACCGCTGAGCAGCTGTTCAACAAGTGCTATTCGGTTTTTGCCACTTCGGGTAACAACGGTGGCGACGACAACGTCGATGTTGCTGGTCTTGACGGAGGTTTCCAGCACAAGTTCCGCCAGATGTGGAACTCTAACGAGCTCACTACCGACGAGGCCATCTGCGGTTGGGGTGACGAGGGTATTTCTTCTTATTGCCACAACAGCTATGACGCTAGCCACCCAATGCTGCGTGGTTACTACTACGGACTGTGTATCGGTATCACCTTCTGCAACCAGTATCTTGATGTGTTTGGTGACTACGATGGCACAATGACCGCCGAGGTTCGCTTCTTGCGCGCCTTCCAGTTCTATCTGCTGATGGACGCCTTTGGAAACATTCCTTTCACCACCAAGATATCGGGTGACAACCCCGAGCAATACACTCGCGCTCAGGTTTATGAGTTCATTGAGAGTGAGCTTAAGGACATCATTGGTGAGGGCTCTGGCGACCAAGTGCTTAGCGATCCCGCTCCCAAGAAATATGGTCAGCAAGGCTACGGTCGCGTTGACAAGGCTGCTGCCTGGATGCTTCTTGCACGCCTCTACCTCAATGCACAAGTCTATACCGGCACTCCTCAATGGGCTGCTGCCCGCGACTATGCTAAGAAGGTGATGGATTCGCCTTACGACCTGTTCACCGATGACTACGAGGGTACAGGTGTAGATGGCATTACACGTCATTTCACAGCTTACCAAATGCTCTTCATGGGCGATAACGGCACTAACGGTGCAACTATTGAGGCTGTATTCCCAGTAATCCAAGATGGCACTCGCACTACTTCTTGGGGTGGAACAAACTTCCTGATTTGCTCTACCTTCGACAGTGACATGCATCCTTATCCCTACGACCCCACCGAGGTTAACGGCCTCTATAACAACAGCACTTGGGGTGGTAACCGTTGCCGTCCCGAGCTTATAAAGAAGTTCTTCAGCGACATTGAGGCTCCCGAAGGACATGCCTACGACGTAGTTGCCGCTGCTGGCGACGACCGTGCCCTCTTTGAGACCGAGGGTCGTCACCTCAACGTGGAGAACGAGAGTGACTTCAAGTATGGCTACGCTGTTGCTAAGTTCACAAACTTCAAGTGCGACGGTTCGAAGGGTTCGGACATCACATTTGCTGATTCTCACTTATTGTACATGCGTACTGCCGAGGCTTACTTGACCTACGCCGAGGCTGTTACCCGCTTGGGTGGCAGTGGCGCCGCTCCTGCCGACGCTGTTACCGCTATTAACGCACTGCGCGCTCGCGCTCATGCTACTGAGAAAGCATCTTACTCTCTTAACGACATCCTCGATGAGTGGAGTCGTGAGTTCTACTTTGAGGGACGTCGCCGTGTTGACCTCATCCGCTTTGGCAAGTTTGGTGGTAACACCGACTATAAGTGGCAATGGAAGGGTGGCGCTTACGCCGGCCGCGACTTCGAGGCTTACCGCAACGTATTCGCTATTCCAAATGATGACATTCTTGCTAACCCCAACCTCACACAGAACGAGGGTTACAAATAATGATAGCTAATCACTTTAAATATTAAATAAGAGATTATTATGAATAAGATATTCAAGTCGGCATTATTGCTCATGGGTGCAGTTCTCATGTTCACTTCGTGTAGCGATGACCGCGACTCTAATCCCGTGCTTCAGCAACCCGACTCGTTCGTGCTGAACACTCCAGCTTACGCCGGTCAAGCTATTGACTTGGCAAACTCTGAGACAGTGAACTTCACCTGGTCGCAACCCGACTATGGAGGCTTCCCTGTAGCTTGTGAATATACTGTTGAGGTTTCTGCCACCAATCAGTGGACTACCTCTTATGCCGAGGAGGCTGCCGACGAAAGTGGCGAGACTCAGTGCGACTACTATGCTTTTGAAAACATCTTCAGCACCTGCAACGCCGAGGTTAGCGCTAGCGAGCTGGCTAAAGCGCTTGTTGTGATTTGCAATTATGTCGATGGTCAGGTTCCTGCCGAGCAGGAAGTTTATGCCCGCGTGAAAGCCAACACTCCTGGTGCTCGTGAAGTTGTTTCTAACGTAGTGAAACTCCTTGTTACTCCTTACTACATCGAGCTCAAGCCTGCCGACCCAGTACTCTGGTACATGGTAGGTAACTGCATCGGTAGTGCCGACTGGAACGTTAATGATATTGGTACCGGTATTGTTCCATTGCTGCCCGAGCCAGGAGCCGACTTCGACAAGGACGGCAACGGTTCGCTCGTGTATGCCGGCTATTTCCCTGCCGGCGGTCAGTTCAAGTTCGTCCGTGATCCAGGCAGCTGGGACACCCAGATGAACTTCACTAACATCGATGGCAACGATGCTGGTGTTACCGATGAGGATGGCGACAACCACAACATCGGTATCCCTTCCGACGGCTACTACAAGATTACTATGAACACCGTTAATAACACCTTCTCGATGGAGAAGCTCGACGGCACATATTCTGAGTTTGACATTATCGCTATTCCTGGTGAGCACAATGGTTGGAGCACTGCCGATGACTCCATGACTGCTATGGGCAAGCGCGACAACACCGAGAACCACGAGTGGATGTCAGAAATCATTTCCTTCGACGGTGGCAAGTTCAAGTTTGCCGCCAACAACTCTTGGGATGTAAACTGGGGTGGTACCGACTTCCCATTGGGCATTGGTACACAAGGCGGTCCCGACATCGTGTCTAAGGCCGGAAGCTACAAGGTCTATTTCAATGACATTTTAGGACTCTACTATTTCCTTGCTATTGAGTAATTTATGAACCAATAAAATGAGCTTAGAGTCGGCTTCGCCGAAGTTTAGGGGTTAGAGGGGAGAGTTTAGAGACCTCTAAACACTAAACTCTAAACACTAAACTTCGCGAAGCGAACTCTACCGCTTAAAAGAAGAAATTAACACAACATGAAAAAGTTATTTTATATTTTAGGTATTGGTTTGCTCATGGCAAGCTGTACCGAGGACTTCAAGGACTGGGCCGACCCCATGAGCAACAGCGAGAACACCGCCAGCGCCAGCGCTGTGGTGGCTGCCGCTGGAGCTATCGACTTCACTACTATCACAACCGATAGCGTGCTCCTGTTCACACCCACCTACAATGCTGATGAAGGTACAACAGCGACCAACACTGTTACCATCTTCAATGCCGACAAGAGCGCCAGCCGCACCATTAACGTTGACGAGCAGGGCCGTGCCAAGACTACCGAGCTGCGCGACGTCCTTGAGGCTCTCTACGGAGTGCCTGATGATGCTATTAACGTGCCAATCAACGTGGTGACTATTCTCAAGAACAACGGTCAGGGCTTCCGCTTCAGCAGCGACATCGAGGATGCTGTGCTGATGGCTGCCGGTATGTATATCGTTCAGGGCGACGACAAGACTCCTATGGAGTTTGTAAGTGAAGGTCAATACACCCTCACCGTTCCTGCACAGGAGATGAACTTCTACTTCCTGCCATTCACCGACCTCAACAACTTTGAGGCTGGCAAGCTGGGCAGCGACGAGGAGACCGACGGTTTCATCTTTGGTGGCAATCTCGCAAAGGGTGATGCCGCCCACGTGATTTACCTCGACATTGATGAGGACTACACCCAGTATATCATCACCGTTAACACTAACGACATGACCTACGACGTTGAGGGTCTGGCCTACGCCGACATGATTTGGATGGCTGGTAACACCAACGGATGGGGAACCCCAGTAGGTTCAGGTCTTAAGAACAAGGGCTGGAAGGGTGCTCGCAACAACGATGGCGACTACTACGGCTTCATGTATCTCAACGGCGACTTCAAGTTCCGTAGCGGTAAGGACAACTGGAACGCTCCCGACTGGGGTCTCCTTGAGAGCATTGATGACTACAGTGGATATCTTGCTGCTCAAGCAGGCAATATCAACGCTCCCGAAGGCTTCTACATGGTAGAGGCTAATCTCGACGCTATGACCTATCATCTCACTCCTATCACCACTATTGGTGTGATTGGCGGCTTCAACGGCTGGGCAAGCGACTATGCTAAGCTCACCTACAACACCGCTACTGGCGCTTGGGAAGGCCGCTGCGAGATTCCTGCTGGCACCGAGTTCAAGTTCCGTGCTAACGAGAGCTGGGACATCAACTGGGGTGGCGACATCAACAACCTGGGCTATGATGGTGGTAACCTCAAGTTCGACGTTGACGGCAACTACTTCATCCAGCTCTACCTCACCTATGAGGGTGATTTCCACGCTATTTTCACTCCTGCCCTGTAAAAACGGCACGAAGTAATAAAATCCAATAAAATCAAGGCTTTTCTCAACATCGAGAAAAGCCTTGATTCTTTCTAGGCTAGGATAGGAGTAGCTAGGAATGGCTAGGAGTAGCTAGGCTAGGCTAGGAATAGCTAGGAATGGATAGGAATAGCTATGTAAAATAAACTTCAAAAAACTAATGACTAAAAAGATCGGAAGAGCA
>ERZ842401.5351-NODE-5351-length-14292-cov-4.568238_pt1 | contig 14292 bp, 13 predicted proteins | sample MGYA00521270_ERZ842401 | MGnify/ENA primary metagenome ERZ842401 (study PRJEB31892, sample SAMEA3878208) | bioreactor metagenome | biome: Moose rumen | place: Sweden | collected 2011-10 | study: EMG produced TPA metagenomics assembly of the PRJEB12797 data set... | reverse complement strand
GCTCTCGCAGGGTTTGCCCGGCATTTACGGGGATGAAATGCCGGGCTTACGGGGTCGTTGCTCCGTACTTTCGGGGTGAAAGGACGGCATTTGCGATCGTTTGCGTATACGCAAACGATTGAACGGGCCTACGCAAACGATTGAACGAGCCAGCCCAAACGGAAACGGGTCCAGGAAAATGAGATGCAACTTTAGCATATCATGGGGTGCAACTGGGGTGCACGTTTTTCAGGCAAGTTACACCCCACTGAAATGCCGATGTACAAAGGGCTGAGCGCCATTTGGGGTGCAGGGTGCACACTATTTTTTGTTTTGTCGCAGGACAAAAAGGAGAAAAGTGTCATGCTGCATCTGCATTTAGACACAGAAATACAATTTTTGAGGACAAAATTGTAAATTTTTTGTGATAAAATGTTTTTGTCTCAAATATTTTTCCTAATTTTGCACTCCAAATAAAAAACAGAAGACAAGATATCATGAAACTAATCAGACGCACCTCATTGGTGCTGGGGGCAATAGCCCTCATGGCATTCCCGTCATGCGAGAAAGAACTACTTAGTGAAGAAACAATAGAGGGAGAACCAAACAGCTCACTGACCATTATGACGCGTGCAGGCAGTGCCGAAGGTACGGTGAGCTATCCCGTCACCATCTATGTGATGGATGGCAGCGGCACCTGCACTAACAAGGAGGTGCTGACGTCTGCCGACAAGCCCCTAGCCTTGGACCTGACCGCAGGCACCTACACCGTGTATGCCATTGCCGGGGCCACGGAGACCGACTACCTGTTGCCCTCCGTGGGGAATGCAACTGCGACAAGCGAGATCAAGCTAGCCCGCAGCGCAGAGCATGCCGACCTGATGAGTGCAAAGAACTCCATAGTCTTGGAAGATGAGGAGGACGGCATGCTGACGCTGACGCTCAACCGCAAAGTCTTGAAGATGAACTCCATCGTACTAAAGAATATACCAGAGAGCGTGGATGCCATAACGGTGACGGTGCAACAGATGTATCAGTCGCTGCTGCTGAACGGTGAGTACGGAACCCAGGAGGGTGTGGAGAGCCTCACGCTATCCAAGGAGGAGGGTACTTCCACGTGGAGCCTGCCCTCTCCGTCCTACCTGTTTCCTGCCCACGGTGAGGCGACTATCACCGTGAAGATGACCAGCAGCGGTGAGACCAAGAGCGTTTCCTACACTTGCCCGGAGGCATTGGATGCCAATCACGAGGTCAGCATTGAAGGAACCTACGACAGCCACACGCCCCAGTTGCTGACCCTGCAGGGAACCATCCTCGGTGCCGTGTGGGGCACACCCGTCTCCATCAAGTTCACCTTCGACGACAGCGGTGCCCAAACGACAGAGCCTCAGTCCGGAGGCGGCAGTGACCCCGTCACCACGGAAACGGCCCCTGCCGTTAACACGCTGTACAAGGACTGCTATGTTCTGGACTCGAAAGACGATGACACTGGCAACAGTACCGTCATCACACTGCTTCATTTCAACGAGGTGGACATCACGTCGGCCGGTAAGGAGGAAAGTGCTGTCCTTGCCGAGATTGACGACGCCCTCCAGTCCGGAGCCTTTGACGTTGAGGGGCTTTCCGGCTGGCGTCTGCCGACAGAGGATGAGGTTATGAAGTTCACCCCCTACAGAATCAATGCCGTGGCAACATCATGGAGCAAGAAACTCGTTTCCAACGATTGGTATTTCCATATGTCGGGGAGCCAGTTAAAAACAGCCCTTGCTGATAATAATAATGTTAAGGCTGGTAGAGATTACACTAACAACGGCCGTCTGCGCCCAGTCACCACAGTGACGTTCAGTAAACAATAGTTTTACGAGGACCCGATGTAGAGACAAATCATGCCTAACAAAACGAGGGCCAGATCAAGGGCCTTTGCACGCAGATTCTTCTCATGGAAGAACAGGGCTCCGAAAAGGAACGACACGACAACGGACCCGCGGCGAATCATGGAGACAATGGAAATCATGGCATCGGGCAGCGAAAGGGAATAGAAATAGAGAAAATCGGCCGTGGACAGGAAAATGCTGACCCCGATAATGGCCCAGTCCCAATGGAAAGGTGTCGTCTCACGGTGCTTAGGGCACCAGAGCAGAAACAGCATGCTGAGCATCATGGCACACTGGTAGATGTTGTACCACGACTGCACCAGCATGCGGTCGAGTCCAAGACCTCCCTCCGCAACAGGGGCCATAAGGTATTTGTCGTAAAGCCCGCTGACAGCACCCAAGGCTGCAGCACCGACTATCATCCATATCCAATGGTCGTGCCTGAAGTCAATGCCCTCTTTCTTGCCACTGCGGCTGAGCAGGAAAAATGACACCACAGCCAGTGCCACGCCCAGCCACTGCCACCCGTTCAGCCGCTCGCCAAACACCAGCAGGGCTCCCACCAGCACCATCACCGGCCGCGTGGCATTGATGGGGCCGACAATAGTCAGCGGCAGATGCTTCATGCCAAAATAGCCCAGCACCCAGCTGGAGAGCACGATGACGGCCTTGAGCACCACGTATTTGTGAACCGCCCAGCCTGCTGCTCCCACGTGGAAGATGGAGCCGTCGAGCACATCGGTCTTGGCACTCAGCACTATGAGTGGCAGGAAAATGAGCGATGAGAACAGTGTGTTAAGAAACAGTATGGGAATGACGGCATTACCACGCAAGGCCTCTTTCTTCAACGAGTCGTAGCAGCCCAGAAGTGCTGCCGACATGAATGCCAATAATAGCCACATCTTATATATCCTTTTTTATGCTTTATATGTTTTCTTGTTTGTCCTTTGCCACGTCAGTACACCACGTTCTCCAGAAACAGTGCCTTGGCAGGCATTGACTCGCCAGCCTGCGTGCGACGTCCACACTCTACCACCTGCCGGAAGTCGTCGATGGACATGCGGCCACGCCCCACCTCGATGAGCGTGCCCACCACAGCCCGCACCATGTTGCGCAAAAAGCGATTGGCCGTGATTTCAAAATACCAGCTGCTGTCTGTAGTCTGGTGCCATTGGGCATGGGTCACACGGCAGCGTGTAGTCTTCACGTCGCTACCCGCCTTGCAGAAGGCTGCAAAATCGTCGTATTCCGTGAGGATGCGCCCTGCCTGATTCATGAGCTCGAAGTCAAGCGTATAGTGAATCTCCAATGAAAAATGCCGCAGGAATGGGGTCTTGCGGGTGTGAATATAGTAATGATAGGTGCGCCAAATGGCCGAGAACCGAGCATGCATGTCGGGCGCAACAGGTTCGATGCGGTCGATGCTGATGTCCTGCGGCAAGAGGTGATTCAGCTTATAGGCAAGATTAGCCATGTCGTAATCGCCGTCGTAGTCGAAGTGAGCTGCCATCACACGGGCGTGCACTCCGGCATCGGTGCGGCCTGCTCCGACCACGGTTACGGGCTGTCGCAAAAGCAGGGACAATCCGCTCTCCAACTCCTGTTGCACAGAAATGCCGTTGGGCTGGATTTGCCACCCATGATAGCGGGTGCCGTCGTAGCTGAACCAAATGAAATAGCGCATAAGTGGGGGTCAACAGTAATAAGATTGGACTAATGCCCTCAGCACGGCATAGAGCAGCGTCAGGCTGAGCACGGCCACAGGCACGTCGCAGAGTGCGGCAGTATAGTGGGCAGGACGGGTCAGACGGCAATAGAGGCGATAGACACCACAGCCTACCAGACTGCCCCATATGAGACCGACGATGATGTCGCCAGGATAGTGGACCCCCAGATACAGGCGGGTCCAACAGTTGACCAACGACCATGTGACGAGTGCCACGGTGAGCACACGCTGACGCATGAGCAGCGAGAAGAAGACGGCTATGCTGAACGTATTGGAGGCATGGGCCGAGAAAAAACCATAGTTGCCACCTCGATAGCCATCAACCGTATCCACCAGCATGCCTATCTCCGGGTCGCGTCCTGGCCGCCAGCGAGCCACCAATGGCTTGACCAGCATGTCGTCAATCGTTCCGGCAAGGAACACACACAATCCGGCAGCTGCCACCACCAAGAGGATTCGCGTTGCGGTGTCGTTGCTCTTGAGCACAGCATAGAACAGGGCAACGTAGAGTGGAATCCACGTCTTGGCATTCGTCAGCGTCATGATCAGATAGTCGATAAAAAGCGACTCGCTGCCATTTAGCACCAACAACAGTTGCTTGTCGAAATGTATGAGTTCTTCCATGCCCAAAACGTTCAATGGCCAATGGTCAAATGACCTCAATCTGCGACGTCTCCAACCAACCCTCTTTGCCATCGGCCACACGTACCTGCTTCCAGTCCTTCATGGTGCCGTCAGTGATAGTGACCCGTGTACCCTCATGCAGGATGAATAGGTCCGTACCATTTTTGGCTGGAGTACTCTTGACGGTCACTGCAGACTTGATGATAATGGCCCCCGTGTGATTGACCAGCACACGTTTCTGTTGCCAGCCAAACAGATTGCTGGCCAAGAAGACTAACAGCAGCAGGATGCCACCAAAGAAGCCCACTTTGCGAAGCCACACAGCATTAGAAAAGAGGTAAGCCAAGGCCAGCACAATGGCAATGGACAAGGCAATGAGCGCCATCCGTGCCCACCCGTCAACACTCATCATGTTGACTAACGAGCGATACCACGTGACGAAAAACATCTCCGATTCTGGTGTCACCTTGTCGATGGTCTTCGAACGGGCCATCTGCAAATTAAAACGAATGTCCTTGTCGCCCGGTGACAGCAACAGCGCACGCTCGTAATTGAGGACGGCGCGTGTGATGTTGTCCATGCGATAGTAGGCATTGCCCAAGTTGTAGTACAGGTCAGCCGAGACACCCGTCTTTAAAAGACTCTCGTAGACCTCCGCCGCCCGCTGGTAGTTTTCATGGGCATAGGCACTGTCAGCCTCGGCTTTCGTCACCACATGGACACTATCTGGCTTCGCCACTGCATGAGATGTAAAAACCCCAAGGGACACCATGAGGCTAACCAACAGACATCGCCTCACCACACCTTCTGCCTTGTTATATATTGTTCCGTTCATATACTTCACTTTACTGCCCCAATTTAGTTTTTAACCTTCTTCTTGCTTTTGTCTATCTGCGTAATGGCCGTCATGGCAGCAGCATACACTTTGTTCATATTGCCCGTAGCATCGCCTGGAGCATAACGAGCATACTCACACTCGTCCAACGCACCGATGAACTGCTGGATGGTCTCTGCAGACACGCCATAAGACTCCAATTGCTGGCTGACATTCTCACGTGACAACTGCTCGACAGGCATGTTCAACTTGTCTCCAACATAGCCCCACAAAGCACGCAGCACCTCATCGTAGAACTCATTTTGCTTGCCGGCACTCATCAGCCGGTTGGCCTTCTTCAGCCGCTTGGCAGCCACTTTGTTGGCCTTACCTGCACGCTGCTTCACCACGTTGGCATTCTCCACAGCACGGCGACGGAACACGACAAACAACGAAATGAACACAAGAGCCAGCACGGCCAGCGACGTCCAGTAGGCTGGTGAGCCGAAGAAGAACTCATCAACAGCATGCAGCTTCGTGTCGCCCGTCTTAATGTAGTGGATGTCGCTGTTCAGCAACTCCACATCCTCCTGGGCATTAAATGTAGGCACATTGGTGGAACCATCACCCTTAGCCACGTTCAGCGTAAACGACTCTGTACGCACTGTCTTATAGCTATTGGCTTGTGTGTCAAAGTATGTATACTCCACAGCAGGTATCTCAAACTTGCCCTGATGGCGAGGTACAGCCAGGAAGTCGTAGACGATGCTACCCTCCAAACCATTCGTCGTCAACTTGGTCTTGTCTGTCACCTTGGCATCATAGCGGTCAAAATCCTTTGGGAAATTGACCACAGGCTGTTTAAGCAACTTCATGTTGCCCACGCCACTCACCACCACACGCAGCTTCACGGGGTCGTTAGCCTTCACATCGGTCTGGTCTATCTGTGCAGAAATGTTGAACGAACCCACACCACCTGAGAAATTAGAGGGACGCTGAGGCAGTGGCTCCACATCAATGGTAATGCCTGGTGCTTTGATTTGCTTCTTCACCTCCACATAGCCAGAGCCACCATTAAAGAACGCCTCAAAGGGGTCAACATTACGATTTTGCTGCACTACGATGCCGTCGAACGTGATGCTGGGAATCTCCAATTTGCCCGTAGCCTGTGGAAACATCACATACTGCTGCCATGTCACCGTCTTATACTGGCGGCCATTGAACGTCTCTACCGTAAAACTTTTCTGTCGGGGCAGAGGCACCTCACGAGTGTAGAAGTTTTTCAAGTCGGGCATACTGCCACTCAGGTCAGTCAGTCCCACGACAGTATATACCTTATATGTCAGCAAAATAGGTTCCTGTTCACGAACCTTACGCTTGCTGGCCGTCACCTTCATAAACAGGTCGCTGCCTGATATGGCTGTGCCTGCCGGGCGCATATCCTGCACACTGCCTGCCCCACTCTGTTGATGACCACCCTGCTGACCATTATTACCTTGCACCTGTCCTGAAACTTTAATGTGCAGTTCGTTAGATTCCAACGTTTTACCTGCGACTGTTGCACGAGCAGGAGGAATGGTAAAGTTGCCGTTCTTAGTAGCCACCACAATATAGGTGTAGGTCACTGAGGAATTGTTGGTGGTGTGGCCATTAACCATCTGCCAACTCGATTGTGTCGATGTGCTGGGTCCCATCAACACCTCAAGTCCGTCAGGAACTTTGCCTGCCCGAAAGCCAGACACATCCTGCGTATTGACAGTATAGCTAAGCCTGAACTGCTCACCCACGGCCACCTGCGACGGTGCACGGCCAGTGATGGACTGCGCCAGCAAGGTTAAAGGCAAAAAGGCCAAGAGGCAAAAAGGTAAAAACCATTTCACCACACCTCTCACCTGATGCAATATCTCGTTTCTCATTGTTACTTCTCTGTCTTTTACTTCTTACCTGTTTTAGTCTTATATCTTACCTTCTTTTCCCACATTACCAATTCTTCTCCAGACGGCGACGGCCAGCCTGCTGTTGAGCCTTTTTCATACGCTCCTGCGTCTGCTTTTCGTCCTGAATGGCTGCATTCAGCATCTGCTCAGCGTTTTCCTTGCTCATCTGTTGGTCTTTATCTTTCTGCTCCTGTTGCTGCTTTTGGTTTTTCTTGTCCTGCTGCTCCTGTTTCTGGTCGTTTTGTTTCTGCTTGTCCTGATCTTGCTTTTGCTGGTCTTTCTGCTTGTCGTCCTGTTGTTGTTGCTGTTGTTGCTGTTGTTTTTGCTGGCGCTTGCATAGTTCCAAGTTATAGCGTGTCTGGTCATCGGCAGGGTTATTGCGCAATGCCTCCTTATAGGCCTCAATGGCTTCACTGAACATCTGATGTTGCTGGCAGATGACACCCATGTTGTGATAGGACTGTGCCCTGCGAATAGGATTTGTCTCCAGTTTAGCCGCAGCCGTGAACTGGGTGATGGCCAATGAATCTTTGCGCTGCATCATCAGAGTGTTGCCTAAGTTATAGTTAGCCTGCGGGTTACGTTCGTTTTTCTCCACTGCCTTGCGATATGAGACCTCAGCTTCGGCATTGTTGCCTGCACGGAACTGCTTGTTGCCCTGACGTACATGCTGGCGGTCTGACTGTGCTACAACTGACAAGGGTAAAAAAATCAAGAGGACAAATAGCAAAGACTTGCGTCTAAACAGGCTAACATTTTTCAGCAACGGATTACGGATTTCGAGGATACAGACTTCGAGGATTAGCAGCAACAATGCTATGATGCCCACAGCCTGAAACTGCTCGTCGTATTCGCTGTAGATAGTACTCTCTATCTCCTTCTTAGCCAGTTTGTCCAGTTCTATGTCTAACTGCTTCTGTGCATTGCTGTTGTTCTCCACGTGGATATAGGCACCACCTCCAGCCTGTGCCACCTCACGGCACATCTCCTCGTTTAGAGCTGACATCACCGTCTGCCCTGCATGGTCACGCATGTAGTCGCCATCACCCGTTGGAATGGGGGCTCCTTTGGGCGAACCCACGCCTAACACAAAGACACGCATGCCAGCAGCCTGAGCATCCTTGGCGGCCTCCAGCGCCCCACCCTCATGGTCTTCACCATCAGTGATGACGATAATAGCCTTGCCCACTCCCTCCTGATGTGTGAAACTGTGGGTGGCCATGCGGATAGCTCCGGCAATGTCTGTGCCCTGTGTGGCAATCATCGAGGGGCTGATGCTGCTCAAGAACATCTTAGCCGACACGTAGTCGCTTGTGATGGGCAACTGGACAAAGGCATCGCCAGCAAAGACAATGAGTCCGATCTTGTCGTCTGTGAAGTTGTCTGCCAGATTTTCAACCATCATCTTTGAACGGTCCAGACGACTGGGTGCCACATCCTCTGCAAGCATGGAATTGCTGATGTCCATGGCAATGATGACCTCAATGCCCGTACGTTTCTCATGACTGATTTTCGTTCCAAACTGTGGACGTGCCAACATGACAATGAGCAGCGACAGGGCTGCCAACAACAGCCAGAACTTGACAGCTGGGCGAAAACGCGAGACATCAGGCATCAGCTCACGCACCAGTTCCGGGTTGCCAAACTTACGCAGCCGTCTTTTCTGCTGACGCACCATCAGGTAACGGATAAGTAGCAGCAATGGCACCACGGCCAGCAGATACAGATATATGGGAGATTCAAATCGAAACACGATACTATTTTCTATTTAGGGATTAACAGATTTATCTATTAGAATGATTAACCATTAATTACGGCAACTTACGGAAAATGGTAATTCGCAATAGGATTTCCAATAATAGCAGGAGAACGGCGGCCAATGCGTAGGGCTGGTATGCCTCATAGCGCTTACTGAACTTCTTGACATTGAGCTTCGACTTCTCCAACTTGTCGATTTCCTGATAGATGTTTTGCAGCTCACGATTGTTGGTGGCACGATAGAAGTCGCCATCAGTAGCCCGCGCTATGTCACTAAGCGTCTTGGTGTCTATCTCAACAGGGATATTGACATACTGAATGCCGCCAGCCACAGGCATGGGGTATGGAGCTACCTTGTTGGTGCCCACGCCCACAGTGTAGACCCGCACGCCAAAACTCTTGGCTATCTCGGCCGCAGTCATGGGCGACAAGTCACCATGATTGTTGGAGCCGTCAGTAAGCAAGATGACCACGCGGCTCTTGGCTTTAGAATCTTTGAGTCGGCTGACAGCGTTAGCCAGTCCCATGCCGATGGCAGTACCGTCCTCAATACCGCCGCCACTGGGTCCGCGCTGCGCAATGTCAGTACGCACGTTTTGCAGCAGATTGAGCAACGAACCGTGGTCTGTGGTCATGGGGCACTGGGTGAATGCCTCACCAGCGAAAATAGTGAGGCCGATGTTGTCGTTGGGGCGGCCAATGACAAACTCAGACGCCACTTTCTTGGCAGCCTCAATGCGATTAGGCTTCAGGTCTTCAGCCAGCATGGAGGTGGACACGTCCATGGCCAGCATAATGTCAATGCCCTCCACTGACTCGTTTTTCCATGAGTTCTGCGTCTGCGGCCTTGCGAGTATGATGACCAGCAGCACGAAGACGGCCAGTCTGAGCAGCAGTTGCAATGGCATGAGCGTGACTTTCCATGAGCGTGGGGCATAGCGGTAGGCCGCAGTGTCGCTCATGCGCAGCGTTGGCTCGCTCTTTTTCCTGTACATCAGGTACCAAATCAGATATGGTATGACGAGGAGCAGTAGAAACAGATATTCTTTATTGGCAAATTCCATTCTTTGCGATGTTGTTTTCTTTTTTTCGTGATGACGTTATGACAAAATTGCGGTGTATCGTGATGAAGATGACTGCGCTACGAGATAAGCTGCCAGACGCTATAGACGACATAGCCAAACAGGGCCACAGCGGTGGCGGCCAGCAGCCAGATGACGCCTTTCAGGGTACGGCGCTCCTTGACGGTGCGCTGGTCTTCGGCTGACAGTTGCAGCTTCTGTTCTTCCTCCACAGGCACGTTCTCCAGTTTCGTCTGGTTGATGAAGTCAATGGCATTGACCAAGTTAGCATCGTTCTCATTAATCATGGTCGAATACTTGGCAAACTTCACGAGGTCAGCCGTCACAAACAGCTGGCGGAGCTCGTCGAGACTCTGCTTGTCATCAGCAGCCATGAGCCGCTCGATGATTTCCGAGCTGGTCATCTCCATGGCTGAGAATCCATAGCGCTCCTCGATGTACTTGCGTAACGTATCAGTGAGCTTGGTGTAGTACTCTTTCTGGTTTTCCGACGTTACCATCTTGTCAGCCTTAATCTGCTCTATTTCCTGCATGGCTTTCTGGTGAGGGAGCAGGCGCTTGGCGATTTTAATGACGGTAATGATTGGCTTGTTGTCGCGCAGCCGCAGATAGAGCCAGTAGGTTACGGCTATGAGCACCAGCATGAGCACGCTGAGCCAGAACGACGACGCCCAATCACTCCACTGGAACGGATTGTCCTGCACGTCTTTGGGGCCGAAGAACTTGTTCATCTGCGTGGTATCTACCTCCACCTCCACCACCTTCAGGGCCAGGTCGGAAGACTGTAGTTCCTTGCCGTTCACTTTCACGCGGAAGGGCGGCAGATGGTAAAGGTTGCCATCGAACGAGGTGACCGTGATGCGCATCACCTGCTGGCCGTCGGCTTCGTTGTCGGCACGCTGGGCACTGATGACCTCCACGCCTGGCACCAGCATCTGTCTGGGCTGCAACTTGGGGAACTCCACCTTCGCCTCAGCATCGGCCTGCACAGAGAGCGTGACCTCAGCCTGCTCACCTATCATCATTTCTATCGGGTCAATCGTTGCGGTGACCTGTGCCACAGCCGGCAAGACAAGCAGAGTGGCCAATGAGGCGACAAGAAACACTCTCGTCATCCAAGCACTCATCCCTGCCATGATATTTTTACAATTTCTCATTACTCTCAGACGTTGTCTCAATTTCTCATTTTAAAGAGCATCAGCAGCGACTTCACGTAATCCTCATTGGTGGCAATGGACACCATGTCCACATTGCTCTTGGTCATGGTTTCACGCAGATGCTCCTGCCGTTTGCGCCAATACCGCTCATGAGCGGCGCGCAACTTGCTGCTGGAGGTGTCGATGTACTGTTCGTAGCCCGTCTCGGCATCAACCACACGCATCAGTCCCACGTCGGGCAACTCACGGGCACGAATGTCATAGACCTGCAGGGCCACCACATCGTGCTTACGGTTGCAAATTTGCAGAGGCTGCAAAAAGTCCTGACGGTCATAGAAGTCGCTGAGCACAAATGCCGTACAACGGCGCTTGGCCACACTGGTCAGGAACTCCAAAGCCTGTCTAACATCAGTGCGTCGAGACTGAGGCTGGAAGTCCAGCATCTCGCGGATGATGTAGAGAATGTGCTTGCGGCCCTTCTTGGGGGGAATGTACTTCTCGATGCGATCAGAGAAGAACACTACGCCGATTTTATCGTTGTTCTGAATGGCAGAGAATGCGATGGTAGCTGCTATTTCCGTCACCATGTCACGCTTCATCTGTCGCTGCGTACCAAAGTCGAGCGAGCCGCTAACGTCGATGAGCAACATAACGGTGAGTTCGCGTTCCTCCTCGAACACCTTGACGTAGGGACGGTGAAAGCGGGCTGTCACATTCCAGTCAATATCACGCACGTCATCGCCATATTGATACTCACGCACCTCACTGAACGCCATGCCACGACCTTTAAAAGCCGAATGGTACTGTCCAGCAAAGACGTTAGAGCTCAGGCCACGCGCCTTGATCTCGATCTTCCGTACTTTCTTGATGATTTCGCTTGTTTCCATAGATTTTCCAGACATGCTATACATGCTAGACTTTCTATATATTCTATAGTCTATTAGGGAACCTCAACCTTGTTTATAATTTTGCTCACGATTTCCTCACTGGTCACGTTCGACGCTTCTGCCTCATAGGTCAGGCCAATGCGGTGGCGCAGTACGTCGTGGGCCACGGCACGCACGTCCTCTGGCACCACATAGCCGCGGCGCTTAATAAACGCATAGGCGCGAGCTGCCTTAGCCAGATTGATGCTGGCGCGCGGCGAACCGCCAAAACTAATCATCTCCTTCATGTCCTTCAAGCCATAACGGTCAGGATAGCGGGTGGCAAACACAATGTCGGCAATGTACTGCTCTATCTTCTCGTCGATATACACCTCGCGCACCACAGCACGGGCATTCACTATCTCGGCAGCCGTCGTCACAGGTGTCACAGTAGGCAATGCGCCTGCAATGTTCACGGAGTCAGGCCCAACTGCTAAATAGTGTCTGCCCATCAAAGGTCGATTTTCGCGCGGGCGCCGGGTTGGGCCGGGCGCTAGGCTGCGTGCGCGGGTCGTTTCAGGCGGCATCGTCCGGAATCTCCACGAAGTGGACCGACGGGCGGGCGACGGGCCCGTCCACGAAGAAGAGGACAAAAAAAGGAAGGCCGCATCCGAAGAGGTTGGCCACGAGCACCGACAGCGCGATGCTGCCCAGCGCCGTGTCGGAGAGCTTCGTCACCACGAGCCCGGCGCCGCACGTGCGCTTGTCGCGGCTGAAGAAGCGCTCCACCTCGCCCCGGTCGATGTCGTTGCGCCGCTCCTCCCGCTCCTCGGCGCGGCGCTTCTTCGCGGCCATGTCGAACTCCTCCTTCGCCTTCACGACGGCGGCGCGCGCCGCGATGTCAGCCTCCTTCAGCTTTGCCTTGATCTCGCTCTCGCTCTCCTCCTCGCGGAGGCGCATCTGCTTCTCGATGGTCTCAGCCCGCCAGCGGCCGACGAGCCCGCGCAGCGCGTAGCCGAGCAGGACGCCGAGCAACAGCAACACCGCGATGATGAGAATCGCGACGCCGTCCGAAAGGAGGCTCCACGTGCTGCTCCAGGAATCGCTGGCGAGGGCGGCAAACATGGCGTCAGCACACCGCCTTCTTCAAGAGACTGAAAAGATAGCCACGCTCCGCGACGGGCATGGAGTCGAAACCGTCGATCTTCGAACGCATCTCCGCAACGCCGGCGTCGAACGCCATTCGCGCGGGATGGAGCTCGTCCATCACGAGCGCGTTCTCCGCCGCGAGCTCGCCGAAGCGCGCGCCCACGAGGTAGGCCGTGTAGCTGAACGGCTGACCCGACCGCACGCCGGACGGACGTTCGTAGAGCGTGAAGCCGTCGCGCCCGCAGAAGACGATGCGCCCCTTGCCCGAGAATTTCTTCCGCCACTCAATCACCTCGAGCTTCGCCTCCTGGCCCGATTCGAGGCGGACCTTGTAATCGGACGTGCCCTTCTGCACGATCACGGGCGAAACGGGCAGGCCGCAGAAATAAACCGACACGCCCGGGTACGACTTCAGGTAGAGCGCGAACTTCGCCGCAAGCGTCTGCACCACCAGTTCGGGCCGCGCAAGCGACTCCACGCTGGACGTTCGCGGAACGGGCTGGCGGCTGGGCGACGTCTCGATTCCGAACCGCAACCGGTTCCTGTTCCTCGAATCAATCATGTCGGTTCGCGACCGGCTGGTTTTCAGTTATCCCAACACCGACATCGAGAAAGACGCGGAGCTGTTCCCGTCCGGCATCGTGCTGGACGTGGAGAAGTTCATCGGCAAGCACGTGCTGGACTACGACGCCCAGACGGAGGAGAAAGATAAAAAGTTCCAGGAGTTCAAGGGCTATCCGCTTCTGGAACGTGGAGAGGCGGGGCCGCGCAAGGAGGGCGAGAAGCGTCCGACCGACGACATCGTCTGGATAGTCAACGATCCTTTCGCGGGGTTGCTACCGACTTATTCCAAGGCGGCGCGGGAACTGGCATGCGCGCGCGCCGAGGGGAAGGGGGCGAAGCCTGAAGTCAAGGCGATCACTGAGGAGGAGTCAAAGCCGAGGATTGAACTTTCGGCGAAGGTTCTGGCGGAATTCCTGAAGAATCCTGTCCGTGCCGTGATGCACAATCGCTTCGGCATCAGCGTGGCGGGCTATCTTGAAACCGACCTTGATCCGGATAGTCCGCTTGGTTCCTTGGATGGCCCCGAAAAGTGGAATCTCCAGGCCAAGTGGCTCGATCCCGATGCGACCGGGGAAGTGGAAAAAGAGATCCGTCGACTGCAGCTAGCAGGAAAGATGCCCACGGGCTTCCTCGGCGAATACGCCAAAAGCGCGATCATGCAGAAGGCCGGGGCGGGACTTGACGGGATCAAGGCTTTCGTGGAGGGCTTTGACCTGTCCGACGGCAAAGACAACACGTTGCATCTTGACCACGCGGCTGAGT
>ERZ842401.5350-NODE-5350-length-14293-cov-54.805099_pt1 | contig 14293 bp, 10 predicted proteins | sample MGYA00521270_ERZ842401 | MGnify/ENA primary metagenome ERZ842401 (study PRJEB31892, sample SAMEA3878208) | bioreactor metagenome | biome: Moose rumen | place: Sweden | collected 2011-10 | study: EMG produced TPA metagenomics assembly of the PRJEB12797 data set... | reverse complement strand
TCCGCATACGGCGGATTGATATAAACCACCAGTTTCTTTCGCTTCTCAGGGTCGCGAATAATGTCTTGCAGTGATTTTGGCAGTTTCGATTTCTTTGTGACATTCCCATCTTTGTCTATCTCATCCAAAAGCGGGTCATTGAGGAAATCGAATTGGAATACATGGCTTTCCAACAGGTTGGCTCCACCTTTTTGCTTATCGCGTGCAGCGGCATTCATGGCCTCGATGCGCTGAAACATAGCCTGTACATCGGCTTTGTCAAGGGTGGATGCATAGATATTATATTTGTTGGTAAGGCCAGCTAATAGGTTGCCAGTGCCTGCACAGCAATCCCATACATAGTATTCTTCTTGCCAGTTCTCACCAAGTTCGGCTGCAATATATTGCTGACTGAGCTCTACCCAACGGGCTGGCGTAAAAAATGACCCTTTGCGTTCGCGGACATCCTGGGGCACCAACAAGTCTCGGCGGTTTACAATGTCGTCCCAGTATTCACGGCGTGGTGGACGGGCATAGCGGTTCCAGAACTGTGTGTGTGCCTGTTGATGGTCGTTGAACTGTGCCTTGGTGAAATTCTCCAGTCCAAAGTCGTTGATACGGCGGTCAAGCAGATAGTGGTCATTTTGCAGTAATACGAACAGTTTCTCACCCAGGGTGTTGTTTTCCTTTGAGAGAATATCGGCCAGATAGAAGTCTGCATCAATGATGCCAGCCTGCTTGGCTATGTCCCAGTTGATGTTGATAGTTGGCTTGACAGCTTCGAGCCATTTCAAGTAGATATGTGTGAAATTGTTCTTGTTGATGCGGATATGACGTACTCCTTGTTTGCGCAGTGTGAAGTTACGTCGGATGAAATATACAAGTTCTTTGGCATCGTGCTCGTAATTGTATATCTCTAACCCGTTGTGAAGCGCGTCAGTAAGCAGTTCCTTTAACTGCAAGAATTCCTTTGTGGTGTGGTCGCTGGGAGCAACGTTCCAGTTGAAGTCGTTTTGACGCAACACTTCCAAAATGGAAGAGTAGGGCAGGAATGCGATCTTTTCTGCATCAAAAGCACCCAAGAAAGCAGGAGGGAGAATAGTGTCCTGCGGTCGTTCTTTGCCTAAAGTGAGTATCAATTGGATAAAGGACTCATAGATGTCGTGGCTGGTGCCTTTTTTTGCCTCTGCCCAAAGTAAGGATTCAGCTTCGTTTAGGCCGAGTGGGTCTGCGGGGATTGATACGCAAAAGTCTATGCGTCCGATGATTTGCGTTGTGTCGAATGCATCGAAAAGGTCATGAGCAACTTTGTTTTTCAGCTCTTCCTCAAGAATGTTTCCGTAATATGCCATAATGTTATATCCACCCCATTTTCTTGAACTTTTCGATTTGCTCTAATTCCTCAGCGGAAGGCCCGTTTGCTTTTGAACTTCCTTTATAGTTCTGGTATTGTTGCGCCCAATTGTCCAAAAGCTTCATGACTTCTTGCGTAATGATTTCATCACGATGTTCAATGTTTCCAAGCGTCCAATCATTATCAATACTTGTAACAAGAATCCTTGTCACCTCGATATCCGACTTTTGGTATTCTGATTGCTTCTTCTTGAAATATCCATTGCTGGCAATGATGTTCAACTTCTTTTCAAATGGAGTCTTGTTGCCAATATGTTCTATCATGTCATTGACAACCTTTACTTCTACGTCTGGGAAAAAAGAACTTTGCCATTTCTGCGGCAGAATATGCTCTATCTGCCAATTGTCAGGCAATAGCTCTTCTTGGTGATTGTAGGCGTATGACTTCAGCAGCATTCTGACAATGTTTCTGTGCGCAATCTTGATTCTGTCTTTTACGGCATCCATGTCAATAGGACGGAATTCAAATTGCGGGTGTGTGTCCTTGATAATCTTGGCATTAAGCTTCATAATGTCCACCTTCACAGCATTGATTGTGGGGAAGAGTATAAAGCGGGTCATCAGTTCGCCAGCAAGCTTGTTGAGGAAAAGTAGGTACTCTTCGTCAAAATTCACATCTTTGCGATGGGCCAGATAATATGTAATGACTGGATATTTCCAGTATTCATTAGGATACGAGACCAAGGTGTCTAATGTCTTTCTTATTTTAGGATTGTTATCCCATGTCTCCTCTGGAATGTCATGGTTGGTATTGATTACCTTCCACAGGCCCAGAACAGTGTTTAAGTCATTCATCAATTCTGTGTCATAGAGTCTTTCGCATTTGCCTGCAAGGTAATACTTTCTGACACCAGGAGTCGTGGAGCTGACATCTCCTTCCTTAGCTCGCAAGAAGAACATGTAATAATAGAAGAGCCGTTGGATGCTTTCGTTTGCCTCCGCTGCTTCTTTTTCCAAAGTTTTCCATTGAGCGATAAAGCATTCTTTTTCTTCCTCCTGTAAGTGGTTGTATATTTTGGCCTTGAATATGTCTGCATCAGAAAGGGGCAATCCTCTATTATTTAAGGTAGAAAAGATGGTCAATGCTGTGTCTTGGCTGTCAGCTCCAATAGGTAAGAGAATTGCTTGGTTTAAGAGTGCGTAGATGAAGTCATATATTTGTAATGGAGACTCGCTGCAATGCTTGTCATACAATTTCTGGAAAAGCAGATAGTTCTTAGAATAATTGTCATCAGCTTTTATATCTGCCTCGCCTGTTTCAAGAATCCTCCTAAGGATTTCATTACCAGCATTATCAACGACTTTTGAAGTAAGGAGAATATCAGAGTAGTCTACTTTGCCCGTTAAGTTGTCTGTCCGCCAAATGGCGGGTTCTATTTTTCCAATGAAATTACGTGCCGCGTCTGTGTTGGCGTCATCTCCCTTGATTAATTTAGTGTAGATAGCGCGAAGCAAGAGAAACAATGAAGTAATTCTTTGCTGTCCATCAATGATTTCTTGCTCGTTGTTATCGTTCTCAAAAGAGACTATGCTACCTAAGAAATAGCTGCCGTTGTTCTTCAAACCGCCTATCGTGGTTGCAAATTCCCAAATATCTTCAAACAAGGTTTCTATTTGTTCGTCTGTCCAAGCATAGGGTCTTTGGTACTCTGGGATGACAAAGGGCTTTGTCCTACCAGTAGACAGAAGTTCAAGTACATTTTGTTTGTTTACACTTATTGTTGTTGCCATAATCTATGTTATTGTTCTCTTATGTTCACTGTTATTTTGATGCCACCAACAATTCTCTTACATCCACGTCTAGATGCTTGGCAATATCATAAAGTTGCTCTACGGATGGCTGGACTTTGTTGGTCATCCAGCGTGAGACCGTTCCAATATTACGTCCAACCTGTTCTGAGAGCCAGGTTCCTGTTTTGTCTTTCTCTGCCAAAACTGCTTTGATACGGTTGTAATGAGGATTCTCCATTGTTTCAAGTCGATTTGTATAAAATTAGGCGTTTCGTGTGCAAATTTAAGAAATTAATCGCAAAGCAACAAACTTATTGGCGTTTTTGTTGCATAATCACCTATACGCCCTATTATTTTAGGCCGAATTGCGTTAATTCTCCAAAAACCGTTGTTCTTTACAACCTTTTTTAGTAACTTTGGCTTTGCCGAACTTACTCGGCACTCAGAAAAGCTCAAATAAATTTGGCTTTTCCTTCGTTTTTTCGTAACTTTGCACGCAATAAGTAGGATAAAGACGACAAAATGAAGCTAAGAATACTAAATAAAGGGCGCCAGCCGCTGCCTGCATACGCCACTGAACAGAGCGCAGGCATGGACTTGCGCGCCAATATCGACGCCCCCATCACACTGAGGCCCATGGAGCGTCGGCTCATCCCTACAGGGCTTTACATTGCGCTGCCCGAGGGCTACGAGGCCCAGGTGCGGCCACGTAGCGGACTCGCCCTGAAGGCGGGCATCACCGTACTCAATGCTCCTGGCACTATTGATGCCGACTATCGTGGCGAGGTCGGCGTGGTGCTGGTGAACCTGTCGGACACCGACTTTGTGGTGAACGACGGCGAGCGCATAGCACAGATGGTTGTGGCCCGCTATGAGAAAGCGGAGTTGGTGGAGGTAGAAGCGCTCGACGAGACCGTCCGCGGTGAGGGCGGCTATGGGCATACAGGAGTAGAGTAGAGATGAAGGTAGTGACGAAAAGAACCCTTACGCTGTTTATGCTGGCAGTCCTCACGGCAGGACTGTGGGCCAGTGCCGTTGTGGCTGCTGAGCCTGCTGTGCCCCCACTCACCCAGGCACTGCCTTACGACGATGCTCGCCGCTACGACCTGTTGTTCATGGAAGCTATGGTGCAGCGCGAGAACGGCAATGCCGATGCGGCGTTTGACCTGCTGCAGCGTTGTCGCGAAATCAATCCGCAGGCCAGCGAGGTCTATTACTTCCTTGCACAGTACTATTCGCACCTGAAGCGTTCGGCCAAGGCACTCGACTACTTCAGACAGGCCGTCGTCCTTGAACCCCACAACGCCACTTATCTGGAGACACTGGCCCAGGCATACGTAGGGGCAGAGAAATATGTCGAGGCCGCCGAGGTGCTCGAACAGCTGTATGCCCAGGATAAGAGCCGCCAGGACCTGCTCGAGACGCTCTATCGTCTGTACGTGCAGCAGAAGGAATTTGCCAAGGCTGTCGATGTCCTGGAGCGCATCGAGGCTGTCGACGGCAAGAGCGAGCGCCTGTCGGTGTCGAAGAGCCAGCTATACCTGCAGATGGAAGACAAGCAGAGCGCCGTGCGCGAGATGGAGCAGCTGGCCGAGCAGCATCCCAGCGACATGACCTACCAGACGCTCTATGCCAACACGCTGATGATGAACGACCGTGAGGACGAGGCCCACGATCTGCTGGTGCACGTGCTGCAGCAGGAACCCGACAATGCCCGTGCCCAGCTGTCGCTGCGCACCTACTACCTGACGCAGGACGACCAGGAGCGGGCCGATTCGCTGACGCGCTGCATCCTGCTCAACCGCAATGCCGAGCAAGACGAGAAGGTGTACCTGCTGCGTCAGGAGATAGCGGCCAGCGAGCGCAGTGGTGGCGACAGCACACGCATCCTCTCCCTGTTCCACGAGATGATGGCACAGCCCGACCCTGACCCAGAGCTGGCTGAGTTCTGTGCTGCTTATATGAACCTGAAGAAGATGCCGCGCGACAGCGTGAGCCGCATGCTCGAGTTTGTCTTGCAGCTGGCACCCGACAATGCCTCGGCCCGTTTGCAGCTTGTGCAGTATGCCTGGGAGAGCAACGACGATGAGCGCGTCATCGAGCTGTGCCGTGCCGCCCGGCAGTACAACCCCGACGAGATGGCCTTCTACTACTATCAGGGCATGGCCTTCTATCGGCAGGACAACAACGACCGGGCCCTCGAGGCCTTCCGTAATGGCATCAGTGTCATCACTGCCGAGAGTTCGCCGGACATCGTGTCATCGTTCTACGAGGTCATGGGCGACCTGCTCCACCAGAAAGGGCTGGAGCGCGAGGCCTATGCCGCCTACGACTCGTGCCTGCAGTGGAAGCCCGACAACATAGGGTGCATGAACAACTATGCCTACTACCTCAGCCTCAACGGCAAGCAGCTCGACAAGGCTGAGCAGATGAGCTACCGCACCATCAAGGCCGAACCCGACAATGCCACCTATCTCGACACATACGCCTGGATACTGTTCATGCAGCAGCGCTATGGCGAGGCCCGCATCTATATAGACCAGGCGCTGCGCAACGATTCAACGGCCAGCCATGTGGTGGTGGAGCATGCCGGCGATATCTATGCCATGAGCGGCGACATCGACGGTGCCATAGAACTGTGGCAGCGTGCTCTGCGCGACGATCCGAAGAACAAGCTGCTGGCACGCAAGATAAAGCGGCGGAAGTATCAACGACAATAAAAAACATAAAGACAATATGAAAAGACTATCCCTTATCCTGAAAGTGGCAGCAGTGGCCGCCCCACTGTTGCTGTTGGGCGCCTGCGGCAGCAAGAAGAGCGTTACGAAAGACGGTGGGCAGACAGCTGTGACCACTCCAGCCGACACTGCTAATCAGGCAGCCCTGATGAAACGAATGAAGGAGAACACGCAAAAGCAGGACTTTGTCACCTCGAAGGTGAAGTTTTCCATCGAGGTGGGGCAGCTGCGGCAGAGCCTTACGGGCAACCTGAAGATGAAACGCAACGAGGTGATACGCCTGCAGCTCATGGCCTTCGGCTTCGTCGAGGCTGCACGTATGGAGTTCACCCCCGACAATGTGCTCATCATGGATCGCATTAACAAGCAGTACTTGCGCGTACCATATCATTATGTAGACTTCCTGCGCGAAAGCGGCATCAACTTCTACACCTTGCAGGCGCTGTTCTGGAACGAGCTGTTCTTGCCCAACCAGAAGAGCGTGAGTCAGGAAGACATGAGCCGCTTCAGCACCATGCACGAGGGCGACAACGTGATTGTGGGCTATGAGGACAAGAAGATGAGCATGAACTACAGCTGGCTGGTGAACAACAGCTCTGGCCGCATCAGCATGGCCAACATCTCCTATCAGGACCGGCTCAACAACAATGCCACCACACAACTGAACTGGGACTATCGTGCCTTCAGCACACTGAGCCGCAAGCCCTTCCCCAGCAACATGAACATCACTGTGACCACGCCCAAGAAGGAGCTGAAGCTGGGCCTTGAGCTGAACTATCTGGGCAACGAGTCCGACTGGGAGACCACCACACAGATTTCAGGAAAGTACAGAGAAGTGGAACTCGACGAGATTCTGCGTCGCTTCATGTCGCTCTGATATTGATATTGTTCCAACTGCCGATGAAGGAGAGAATGGCAATGAGGCGATTCGTCATGCTGTTGCTGCTGACGTGCTGCACGCTGGGCTATGCCGTAGCTCAGCGCTCAGGCACTGCGCGGCGTGCTGCCACCACACAGAAGACAACCACGCAGAAGAGGAAGACCACTACTACGCAACAGCGTAAGCCAGCTGCTACCACGCAAAAGAAGAAAACCACCACTACGCAGCAGCGCAAGACCACCACGCAGAAGAAGGGCAGCCAGCCGACGGTGAAGACCCTGCAGAGCCAGAGTCAGCGTCTGCACCAGGACACCGAGGCCAAGAAGCGGCGTGCCAAGCAGGTGGAGACCAACGTGCGGCAGGGCATGCAGACGCTGCTCATCTTGAGCAACGAGATCGATGCCAAGCGCCGCACCATCGACACCATACAGCGTGACATAACCACGCTCGATGCCGACATTGCGCTGATGAGCCGTCAGCTGGACACCCTGTCACAGGAACTCGATGACCGCAAGCAGCGCTACAAGAAGTCGCTGCGCTACATGCACCGCAACCGCAACATACAGAACCAGCTGATGTTCGTATTCAGTGCCGACAACCTCAACCAGATGTACCGCCGCATGCGCTTCAACCGCGAGTATGCCACCTTCCAGCGGGCACAGGGCGAAGCCGTGAAGCAGAAGCAGGGACAGCTCGAACAGAAGCGTGCCGAGGTGAGCGATGCCAAGCAGCAGAAGCACACACTGCTGGCTCGTGGTCAGCAGGAACGCCAGCAGTTAGAGGGCCAGCAGACCGAACAGCGCCGTCAGGTGGACCAGTTGCAGAAGGAACAGAAGACGCTCAATGCCGTCATCGCCCAGCAGCAGAAGCAGGAGGCCGACCTAAACGCCCGCATAGACCGTATGATAGCCGATGAGATTGCGCGTGCCAAGGCTCGTGCTGAGGCTGAAGCCAAGAAGAAGGCCGAGGCCGAGGCTCGCAAGAAGCGCCAAGAGGAGCTGGCCCGCAAGCGTGCTGCTGCCGAAGCTGCCCGCAAGGAGAACGAGCGGCGCATAGCCGAAGCCAAGGCTTCTGAAGAGCGAGCCAAGCGCGAAGCCCGTGCCGCAGCCCGCAAGGATGCTGCCCAGCGTGCTGCTGCCGAACGCAAGGCGCGTGAAGCCGAGGCTGCCCGTAAGAAAGCTGAACGTGAAGCCCGCGAGGAAGAGACGGCCCGCAATCGCGACATCGCCAAGACCGAGCGTGCTGCCACCGAGACCTTTACTGAGCCTGCTGCTGACCGTAAGCTGTCTGGCAGCTTCGAGAGCAACCGCGGACGCCTGCCCATGCCCATCACCGGTTCCTATCGTGTGGTGCGCAACTTTGGCAGCTATGCCGTGGAGGGCCTGAAGAACGTGCGACTCGACTCAAAGGGCATACACCTGAAAGGGCAGCCCAACGCCAAGGCACAATGTGTATTTGATGGCGAGGTGAGCGGCGTCGTACTTGTGCCAGGCACCAGCAACCACATTGTCACCGTGCGCCATGGTCGCTACATATCTGTCTACTGCAACCTTTCTTCCGTCAACGTCAGGCCCGGCCAGCGGGTGTCTGCCCGTCAGGTGCTCGGCAGTGTGGGCGATGATGGCGTCATGCAGTTCCAGCTGCGCAACTGGAAGCAGCTTCTCAACCCCATGCGCTGGCTCGGCAGATAGCGATAGGCCTGACGTCGTCTTAGCTGTGGTAGGCCTTACTTGAAGTTTTGTAAGGCATAGAGAGCCTTGAGGGCGCGGCCGGTGTTGTTGCTGAACAACCCCGCGTTGTACCAGCCAGTGCTCAGGTTGCCCGTGCAGCCCTTGGCGTTGGCTTCAGGATACCACCACGACAGGCCGTTTACCTGCGGGTGCTGGGCGAGCATGTCTATAAGGTCGTTGACAAACTTCAGCTGCCCTTGCTCCGAGTAGGGATAGTCGGCCGAGCAGTCGATGTCGCCAATGGGATATTGCGACGAGTAACCAGTCTCCACAATCTGTATTTGTTTGCCGTAGTTCTTTGCCTCGAGCTGTCGCAGTGCGGTGTCGAGAACACTGAGGTTTCCGTGGAAGTAAGGATAGTATGACAGGCCGATGACGTCGTAGTCTAGCTGTGCCGTCTGCATGCGGTCGAAGAAGTCGGTGAGCACGGCAGGCTTTGGCGTGCGCTCACTGTGAATGATGATTTTGGCCTGTGGGCACACTTCGCGGCAGGCGCGTCCGGCCTGTTTCAGCAATGCTATGAATCGGTCCCAGTTGGCTGCTGCACTGTTGGTGTAGCAGCGGTTTGCCGAGGTGCCGGCAGCGCCCCACAGCATGCCGTAGCTTATCTCGTTGCCCGTCTGTATGAAGTCGGGTGTTGCTCCGGCTGCGACAAGCTCGCTAAGGCAGTCGCGGGTATAGTCGTATATCTGGCTCTGCAACTGCTGGTCGCTCAGCTGTAGCCAGGCAGCGGGTGTCCACTGCTTGGCGGGGTCGGCCCAGGTGTCGCTGTAGTGGAAATCGAGCATCAGCTTCAGACCGGCCTGCTTGATGCGCTTGGCCAGTGAGGTGACGTAGCTGAGGTCTTGGCATACAGCCTTGTCACTGTCGTGCGACGGGTCGACGAAGAGCCTCACGCGCATGGTGTTCCATCCTTGCTGCTTCAAGAAGGTCAGCATGTCGCCGATGGCCGTACCGTTCTGGTCGGCATAGGCTGCGTGTTGCTGTTCGTACTTGGGCAGCATGGATATGTCGCCGCCCACAAAAGTTGTGACTGCCAGGCTGCTGTCGGCAGGTTGCATCTGGGTACTGTCGTTGCCCTGATTAGTGTCGTCGTTGCCCTGGTTGGCGTTGGGGTCGTCCTGGTCGTTGTCGTGTGGGTCGTTGTTGCCCTGTTCGGTGTTGGGGCGTGCCGGCTGGCTGTCGTCGTCGCCGCAGGCCGATGTGGTGATGGTCATGGTCGTCAGCATGATGAGCATGGCCACAAGTGATGTCTTGTGCATGGGCTGCTTGTTGTCGTTGTGTTTTTTTACTTCTTGTGCCTGTTGGCCCGCTGCTCGCGGTACTTGGCTTTCTGTCTGGCCGAACCGCTGCCGTGGGCGCCGGTGATATACTTTTTCTTCTTGGCTTTGGTCTTCACCTTGTCCTCGTTGGCGTTCTTACGTTCGCCTCCGCGGCCAAAGCTGATGCCGTTCTCCAAAATGTTCTGGAAATCGTCCATATAGCTTCGATGCTTAGTGGTGGAACAGTCTTACGCCAGTGAAGGCCATGGCGATGCCATACTTGTCGCACGTCATGATGACATGGTCGTCGCGCACGGAGCCGCCTGCCTGTGCAATGTACTGCACGCCGCTCTTGTGAGCCCGCTCGATGTTGTCGCCGAAGGGGAAGAAGGCGTCGCTGCCCAGACTGACGCCCGTGTTCCGGGCTATCCAGTCCAGCTTCTCCTGGCGCGTTAGCACCTCAGGCTGGCGGGTGAAGAACTGCTGCCACTGGCCGTCGCGCAGCACGTCGTCGTGCTCGTCCTCAGAGATGTAGACATCGATGGTGTTGTCTCGGTCGGCGCGGCGTATACCCTCCTTGAAGGGCAGTCCCATCACCTTCGGGTGCTGGCGCAGCCACCAGATGTCTGCCTTCTGTCCGGCCAGGCGCGTGCAGTGGATGCGGCTCTGCTGCCCGGCGCCGATGCCGATGGCCTGACCGTCCTTCACGTAGCACACCGAGTTGCTCTGCGTGTACTTCAGCGTGATGAGGGCTATCATCAGGTCGCGGCGAGCCTCTTCGCTGAAGGTCTTGTTCTGTGTGGGGATGTTCTCAAAGAGAGCAGGCGAACTCAGGTCGATCTCGTTGCGGCCCTGCTCGAAGGTCACGCCGAACACCTGCTTGCGCTCCACGGGGTCTGGACGGTAGTCGGGGTCGATGCGTATCACGTTGTACGTGCCCTTGCGCTTCTCGCGCAGAATCTGCAGGGCCTCGTCGGTGAAGTCGGGAGCAATGACGCCGTCGCTCACCTCGCGTTTCAGTATGAGCGCCGTGGTCTTGTCGCAAGTGGTGCTCAGAGCCACGAAGTCACCATAGCTCGACATGCGGTCGGCACCACGGGCACGGGCATAGGCCTGGGCGATGGTTGACTCGTCGAGACCCTCGATGTCGTCGACGAAGTATATCTTCTTCAGTGTGTCGCTCAGGGGCAGTCCTACGGCAGCGCCGGCAGGGCTCACATGCTTGAACGAGGCTGCTGCGGGCAGCCCCGTGGCCTGCTGCAGCTCTCTCACGAGCTGCCAGGCGTTCAGTGCGTCGAGGAAGTTGATGTAGCCAGGGCGGCCGTTCAACACTTCAATGGGCAGCTCGCTGCCGTCGTGCATGAAGATGCGCGAGGGTTTCTGGTTCGGATTGCATCCGTACTTCAGTGCTAATTCTTTGCCGTGCAAAGCGGTTTCATCGGTTGCTTTCATGTTATGTTTGCGGTTGTTTGATTATGCAATTCTGCTGCAAAGGTACAATATTTCCTTGACTATGCCATGCCAATGCGGCATTATTTTGGCTAAATGGTGCTAATTAGCTGCCACAGTGCGAGCTTTTGCACAGCCTTTAGCTGAGCAGCTGGCAGTAGGTCTCGATGGCGTGGCTTATCTCCGAGCGGCAGATAAACTCGTCGGCAGAGTGGCTGCGGCTGGACTGTCCCGGGCCAAGCTTGATTGAGGTAAAGGGCATCAGGGCCTGGTCGGAGAGCGTGGGCGACCCGAAGGGCTGCATGCCCAAGGCCACGCAGCGCTCCACAAGCCAGTGGTCCAGTGCGATGTGCGATGAGTGCAGACGGGTAGAGCGGGCCTTCAGTTCGCTGTGGCAGTGCTGTTGCAGGAAGTGCAGCACCTCTTCGTTGGTGTAAAGCTCGTTGGTGCGAATGTCTATGACAAAGTGCAGCAGGTCGGGCACTACGTTGTGCTGCGTGCCGCTCTCCACCTGCGTCACCTGCATCTTGGTGGGGCCGAGCAACTTGCTGACCTTCGGGAAACGGTACTGGCGCAGGAAGCACAGGTCGTCGAGAGCCTCGTAGATGGCGTTCACGCCCTCGTCGCGGGCGGCATGACCGCTGACGCCGTGGCTGTAGCCATCGACCACCATCAGCCCTTTCTCGGCCACGGCGGGCTGCATGCCGGTGGGTTCGCCCACGATGGCCAGGTCGATGGGGGGCAGCAAGGGTAGTGCCCGCACTATGCCGTCTTTGCCCGACACCTCTTCTTCGGCCGAGGCCAGATAGATGAGGTTGTGGGTGGTTGGCCGTGAAGAGTGAGCCGTGTCAGTCAGTATGCGGAACACCTGTAGCAGCGACACCAGGCCGCCACCGCAGTCGTTGGCGCCCAGCCCATAGAGGCGGTCGCCCTCGAGCGTTGGACAGAAGGGGTCGCGTGTCCACGAGGCCACAGGCTTCACCGTGTCGATGTGTGCATTGAGCAGTAGGGTGGGGCGGTCGGGCCGTATGTCGGTTGTTGTCCACACGTTGTTGCCCTCGCGCTGCCACGTCAGGCCGTAGCCGTCGAGCGCCTTGCACAGCACGTCGGCTGCCTGCTTCTCGTCGCGGCTCACCGAGGGCGTGGCAATGAGCTGGCAGAGCAACGCCACGGCGTCGTTGGTATAGTCGTTCATGTTCATGGTGCAGTGAGATGAGTTATTGCAGGCAAAGATACGCAATTTTTTGCAGATGTCTTGCATGGGTCGGGAGATTTTTGTATTTTTGCATGCAATTTTGAAACCAACGGCGATAATTACATGGCAAACATTCCACAGGAATTCAATAACTTTTTTCTGAAGGACGTGTCGTTCGTCAACCTGATGACGAAGCGCATCTTCAACGTGCTGATAGTGGCCAACCCCTACGACGCCTTCATGCTCGAGGACGACGGGCGCGTGGACGAGAAGGTGTTCGACGAATATACCGAGCTGGGCATGCGCTATCCGCCTACCTTCACCCAGGTGTCGACCACCGAAGAAGCCAACGAGGTGCTGAAGACCACCGACATCGACCTGGTGATATGTATGCCTGGCAATGCCGACAACGACGCCTTCGTGGTGGCCCGCGAGGTGAAGGAGAAGAACCCCAGCATACCCTGTGTGGTGCTGACACCCTTCAGCCACGGCATCACCCGGCGCATGCAGGACGAGGACATGTCTATCTTCGACTATGTGTTCTGCTGGCTCGGCAACACCAACCTCATCCTCTCCATCATCAAACTGATAGAGGACCGCATGAACCTGGACCACGACATTCAGGAGGCTGGCGTGCAGATGATCCTCCTCGTTGAGGACAACATCCGCTTCTACTCTTCCATACTGCCCAACCTCTACCACTATATATTAGTGCAGTCGAAGAGCTTCTCTACCGAGGCGCTCAACCCCCACGCCGCAGCACAGCGCAAGCGTGGCCGCCCCAAGGTGGTGCTGGCCACCAGCTACGAAGAGGCAATGCAGATATACGAGCGCTATCACGACAACGTGCAGGGCGTCATCTCCGACACGCGCTTCCCCATGAGCATACCCAACGGCAGGCTGGCACATGTCGAAGAGGGCGATCCAGAGGCAGGCCTGAAGCTGCTGTGCGAGATACGCCGGCGCGACGAGTTCGTGCCGCTCATACTGCAAAGCTCCGAGACGGTGAACCGCCAGAAGGCATGGGACGCAGGCTTCGACTTCATAGACAAGAACTCGAAGAAGTTCAATGTCGATCTGCGACGGCTGCTCGAGGATCACCTGGGCTTCGGCGACTTCATCTTCCGCGACCCCGACACCAAGCAGGAGGTGATGCGCGTGGCCACGCTGAAGGAGCTGCAGGACAACATCTTCAAGATTCCCCACGACTCGCTCATGCACCACATCCGGCGCAACCACATGAGCCGCTGGCTCTGTGCACGGGCCATCTTCCCCGTGTCCAACTTCCTGAAGCACGTCACTTGGCATAAGCTCCAGGACGTCGACGCCCACCGCCAGATCATCTTCGACGCCATCGTGCAGTACCGCCGCATGAAGAACATCGGCGAGGTGGCCGTCTTCGACCGTAAGAAGTTCGACCGCTTTGCCCACTTTGCCCGCATCGGCGACGGCTCGCTCGGCGGCAAGGGCCGCGGCCTGGCCTTCCTCGACAAGATCATCAAGCGCCACCCTGAGCTCAACCAGCTGCCTGGCGCCTCGGTGCAGATACCCAAGACGGTGGTGCTCTGCACCGACTTCTTCGACAACTTCATGGACGAGAACAACCTTTGGGGCATAGCGCTGAGCGATGCGCCCGACGATGAGATACTGAGCCACTTCCTCGAGGCCCAGCTGCCCGACGACCTTATCGAGGACTTCTTCATCTTTTTCGAGGCCACAAAGAAGCCCATAGCCATACGCTCATCGTCGCTCCTGGAGGACAGCCACTACCAGCCCTTCGCCGGCATCTATGCCACCTATATGATACCCTGGCTCGATGACAAGTACACCATGCTGCGCATGCTGGCCTGCGCCATCAAGAGCGTCTACGCCTCGGTCTACTACCGCGACTCCAAGGCCTACATGACCGCCACGCA
>ERZ842401.5349-NODE-5349-length-14294-cov-8.511904_pt1 | contig 14294 bp, 13 predicted proteins | sample MGYA00521270_ERZ842401 | MGnify/ENA primary metagenome ERZ842401 (study PRJEB31892, sample SAMEA3878208) | bioreactor metagenome | biome: Moose rumen | place: Sweden | collected 2011-10 | study: EMG produced TPA metagenomics assembly of the PRJEB12797 data set... | reverse complement strand
TGATATAGATGTCGTCAAGTGTGGTGTAGTAATTGCGTTTGCTCCTTCCCTCCAGAAACTGCACCTTGACTTCCGTGTCTGAGAGTTCTACTATCGACACCACGCCTGACTTGTGAAAATTCCTGTCGTGAATCTCACAGTCCAGGATAGTGTCCGTGAAATCGCAATCTTTTCTATAAAGATGTCCGAAGATGGCGATATTCTGAGGGCAGCCTTTCAGCGGAAAAGAAATTGAGAGAGAATAACTGTCCGCTCCCGTGAAGAAACTGTTCTCCGATATGAAGTCAAACGATGTGCCCTGCTTCAGCACTGCTGGCTGGTGATTGATGAGAATGACCATAAAAAACGCCACTTTTGTTTGTACAAAAGTAGCGTTTAAGTTAAATTAAATAAAAGACGTTTATTTGCCTGTCAGTTCCTGCCACTCCTTAAATGGCAGCACAAGATAGAATCCTTGGGTTGAAGCTCCATGACTCTGAATGTCTCCCTGCAATCCCTTTCTCTTCGCTTCCATAATCTGAGAGGAAGTGGCGACTGTGAAGTGCCATTGTCCTCCACATTCTTTGTTGAGACATGACGCTGCATTTTTCTGTTGTGCGTCCGTCACATAAGCCGCTTGGCTGACACTTGTATTGGCTGTATGAGCCTTTTTATTTGTAATTGCCCAATATTGATAATAAGAAACCGGAGTACGAGTGATAGCATATTTGCCGTTAATTGGAATCATGTGCTGAATCATGTTCTCAATGACCTCATTTCTTTTATCTTCATTCATTCTTTGGGCATATACTGAGCTGAGAGTACAAGCAGCCAGTATTAGTAACATGAGTTTCTTCATAATTTGTGTTTTATTTGGTGATTGGATTAAATGATTGCCACAAAGATATATATTTTATATCAATTTTATTCTCATTATGTGTAAGAATTTAATGATTTAGACCTGTTTTTAACATTTAGCGTCTGGTTTTTAACATTTAGCGTCTGGATTTGGGCGTTTTATTGCGTATCAATTTAGCATATTCGTCCTGAGCCTGCTTCATTCCGATGTCGCCAGTGACAGAGTTCACTGTGACGAACGGCTCATCAAGCCGCTGACTAAAACGAGCGAACAAGCCAGAGTGCTGTTCCTCGTTATGGATGAATTGGGAAGGAACTGGAATACCCGAAGCCGTCATGTCAGCCGCTATGCTGTCCGTGATGACCGGTGCCTCATCCTCATCGAAGGATGTGATTTCGTCTACGAAACCATATTCCTGTGCCTCCTGCGCCGTGAGCCATCCTCCTTTCTTCATAAGTGCGAGAAGATCCTCCGGGTTTTTCTGGCACTTGGAAGCATAGAGCTGCGCCACGTTCAGATCCATCTTCTCCAAGTCGGACTTCATCTGCCGGGCTTCCTTGATAATCTCAGCGAGTTTGTCCGAGTTGGCTGATGCCCACTCGAAGAAATCCACAGAGCATTTGTGGACCAGGTACATGGCAGACGAGTCCATGGTGATGCGTTTCGCACCCATGGACGCGATGGTGGCAGCCGATGCGTTCATGCCCACAAAGTGCACATGAACATTCCCATGACCACGGAATGCAGTCACGATGGAAAGCGCAGTGGCGAATGAGCCGCCAAGCGAATCGATGAGGACGTTCTCCTGAGAATCCGGATATTTGGCGAGTATGTGTGTGAAAATCCTTGATTTTATGCAAAAAATCGCATCAAAACTTATATATATGTCAAAAAAATGGTAATATATTTGTAAAAGGAACAATTACCTAATGAGACCATCAAAAAGGGAAAAACAGTCAACAACTGACACAGAGACGGAACTGATCTGTCAGATTCTTGACGGCCATCCTGAGCAATTCAGGGTGTTGGTGGACCGTTATGCTGCCTCGTTGCTTCAGATGGTCAATTATATAGTTCCGAATAAAGAGGATGCAGAAGAAGTGACGCAGGACTCATTTCTGTCCGCATTTGAAAGTCTCAGCCGGTATGACACTGAACGGTCCAGTTTCAAGACATGGCTAATGCGGATTGGATACAACACAGCTATGAAAAAATTGCGGAAACAGAAGAAAATCACATTTGTTGACATGGACAATGACCAACTTTACAGTATTGCAGAATCTGAAGTTGACGCATTACTTGGTGAAATGGAAGATGAACGGCTCATGCTTTTAGAAAAGGCCGTGGAGCAGCTTTCTCCCGACGACCAGATGATTCTCAAACTCTATTATTCAGACAATCTTCCATTGAAAGAAATTGGATATGTGACAGACCGCACAGACACCTATCTTCAATCACGTCTGCAGTGGATACGCAAAAAATTAGCAAGAACTGTTCAAACATTTGAAAACAATGACCAACGATAGAAAAAACAATGACAAGGCTCTGATCTCCGTTCTTAAAAAGAAAGAAGAACAAAGCCGGCAGACAAAGCCATCATTTGGTTTTGCTGACCGAATCATGCAGCAGGTGAAAATATCCGCACATCGGAAACAAATCAGAAATAAGAGACGAACTCTTGCAGGGATTATCACCATGACTGTAGCCGCCAGCATTTTATTGCTGGTGATGCTTAATCATGAACATCATGACGGAGATGTAATCACCAAGCCAGATATGGTTCTTAATACCCAAAATAAGAATTTGCCCCAAACTGAACATACAGAAAATCCGACCGCCCCATCAATTCAGAAGCCTCATGAGTCGACACAACAGGAAAAAATTGTGCGAACAACAAAATCAGATGGGCCGAAACTGTCATCTATCCGAAAATCATATAAGAAAGAAACATGTATGCTTCCGAATAGACAATCCGCCAATCAAACTATGCTAAGAGCAACGGTTCCTAATCCATCAATAACAGCTGGGGATTCTGAATCTCAAAAAGAATCCCCCCAACAAAATGTGACTATGGCAAAAAACCACAACGCTTATTTCCACACTCCACAAAAACTTGTCGTCGACCGAGTCCCCGAAGTCTGCATAGAATGTGATTTCCAGGAAATGGAGGCGGAAATGACAGCAATGATTAATGAACTTGAAACCCCATCAGAACCATGAGAATAATAATGACCATTCTTGCACTGTTCTGCATGAACAGCATGCTGTCGCAGACAAATATCAGAAACTGCGTAAAAAACATTGTGGAATATCTTTCCGAGCATTGTCCCTCAATGTTTTATGTTGTTGATATGAACGGCCGTAACGAGACCACTCGTGGCAGGGCAGATATTGACAACAGCATGAGCCATGCCACGGCAAAAATCCTAAACGGATTACGCACTTGTCTTGATGAGCTCCCCTACGAAAGAAAAATGACAGACGAAAAGGCTGGCGATTTATACGAGGGCAAAATAGTGATGCGCTTGAAGCCGGAGGGCAATGACACTTCAGCCTATTTCCTGATGACCTACAACCGCACCCAGATAGAGTTTAAAATCGGAATGAACAGTCCAAAGCCCCATAATTATGACAATGGAAATCCACTGGACTCAGATCTGTCGTTCGATCACGATGAGCTAACTACAGAGAAAGCCGCTCTTATTGAAAACATATATAGTCAGCTCAAACACAAATCCGACTGTCTGGTCATAGACACCGTGTTCACTAATCGTTCAGGGGGCACCTATGATTGGTTGTCAGCATCCGCGGATGCTGGAAGCCAGACAAATGCACAGGTTCTACTCCGTCCTGTAAATGACGACAAGGAAATGAGGCTTTGGTTGAGAGACATTCTCAATAGCATTGAAAAGATTGGCAGGTGCGATGAACTGACTGTAAGCATAAAGACACAATTCAAGAACAACAAAGAGACCGGCATTACCATTCTGCTAACCTACCGCACATCAGGTGTTTTCAATATTTATGATATGGCATTTCACAAAGGACATCTATGCATGGTTAGGGTAAGAGCCCACGGAGGTGAAAACAGCACAACGATTCCGAAAATATCAGATATTGTTGACCATCTCATAGGTGAGGATATTCCCCAGCATGAATTGTGGAGCAACCCGCCTGATGATTATAAAGCCATGATGGAGAATGAGATAAGTAAGCAGAAACAGAAAGTCAATGCAATGGTAGTTGACACTCTTTTCGTCAGCAATGACGACGACGGACATGTGTGGTGGTCAAGTCTCAACAAACGATGTCCAACCAGGGCAACAATAGTTATTTCTCCATCAACTTTTTCAGAATTTGAAGCAGTCTATCGGCACTCGGTTTCTTTACTGAATGGTTCACCAAACTTCAAGACATGGATCAGTGACGATGAGGATGATTATAAGATGCTTTTATTCATGTGGACTGATGAAAAAGGTCACCACCACGCATACATCGTCTGCTATGATTTGGTTTACAGGCAGATGTTTATCGAACGGTGTGACGGTGAGGAACCTGGTGATATCTGCATTCCTCACTACAATCACAAATGGTTTGAGAAATAGCAAATGACGCTTCGACGAATCTAAACCGACAACAATCAGATAAGCTTATGAGAAAAAATATTTTCCTACTGGCCATGCTGGTCAGTACAGCCTTCACTATGCCATTATCGTCAAAGGCACAGGTGCGTGAAATCACACTATGGGGACATGTGTTCGACAAGTTGACGCATCATGCTGTCAGGGATAGCAAGGCGGTGCTGATGACTGCCGACAGCACCATCATTGACAGCATCACATGCAGCTATTCCACAGGCGGCTATTATGGCACAGACGCAAACTACCATTTCCTCATTCCCCGCAAAGCCGAACGGTACATCATCCTTGTGTCCCATCCCGAATATGAGGACTGCTATGTAGACTTTGAGGTGAGGAAACCAGGACGCAACACCTATTTCGACGCACCATGGCATTTCATGACTAGGAAATTACAACAACCGGAGGCTGAAACAGACATCCTTGGTATGGAGTACAATCTGGAAGGGGTGACCGTCAAGGCCACTCGTGTGAAGATGGTCTATAAAAACGACACCATCGTTTTCGATGCCAGGGCATTCAGTCTTCCCGACGGTTCGATGCTTGACGCACTGGTGAGGCAGATGCCCGGTGTGGAACTAAAAGCAGACGGTACCATTCTCGTGAATGGAGAGAAAATCGATTATCTGACACTGAACGGGAAGGATTTCTTTAAGGGCAGAAATAAAGTGATGCTGGAAAACCTGCCTCTCTATACAGTTGAGAACGTAAAGGTGTATCGCAAATCAAGTGAGAAGAGCGAATGGCTTGGACGTGAAGTGGAACAGAAAGACTATGTGATGGATGTGCATCTTAAACGTGAGTACAACGAGGGCTACATGGTGAATGCCATTACCTCCGGCGGCACAGAGGACCGCTATTCCGACCATTTGTTCCTCATGCGGTTCACCGACGCCTCACGAATGAGCGGGTTTGTCAGTTCGAACAACCTTAATGAAAGCAATATTCCTCCTGACGAGAATGGAGACTGGAACCCAAGAAGGAATCTTGGCAACGGATTGAATAAACAGACAAGCGGCGCTTACGAACTTGCCATTGATGACAAGCACAAAAGATGGGACGAGACGCTTGACGTAATGTCGAATCACAGCAAGAAAAGTTGGGAGACCCGTGAACTGGAAGAACTGCTTTCGTTGGACGACAACCATGTCAACACCAGCAATGAGAAAGGAGGCAACAGCATCTATGACGCAGCCATAGCCAACCGCTTTAGATGGAAAAACATGTTTTCTCCCCTGAAAGTAAGCCTGGTTCAGATGATGGAATGGAAGAAAGCAGATAGTCATAACTATACGGACAAAACCAGGTTGCTTTCAGCCGACACACTTAATCATGCGACAATCAACGAATCCGGACATCGGGCCTACGATTGGAGGTTTGACTCCAAAAACACGGTAAACTACAAGACGAGATGGGGTGATGATCTTGAAGTCGGACTTAGCATATCCCACCAGATGAACAGCGGAACGAATGAGCGGTCGTTTGCATTGTACGACTATCCGATGACAGGACAGAGAGAATCCGTTGAGCGTTTATCATCGTCGCCCAGCCACTCCACTAACGTCAGGGGCAATATGGTTTACAGCATACATGCACTGAACAAGTGGAACTATGTGATAGCGGCAGACCTCAGTCATAACCACAGGAGAAATGAGAACTGTCGTTATTATGGAGATGTGCCCGACATTGACAACACGACCACTTACTCCGCTGTCAGCCGTCGGGGAGGCGGAACACTGCGCACCTACTACGACAATCAGGAAGGAGACAAATATACCTGGATTAACGTGCAACTGAATGTGACTTATACTAAGAATACCATCAGATTCCATTCAATTCCACTTGATGCCAATGCGAGAGATAAGTATTTTCTTCCATTCCTTTATGCGGATTATGTTCGTAACACCAGCCGTAAAGGATTTGAGCTGCACTTGCAATCACAGGCCAGCCATGCGGACATCGGGGAGAAAATTCCTTTCCAATACACGTTCGACCCTCTTTACAGGAACTACAACAATCCCAATCTCAGAACATCCCACACCCATGCCCTTGAATGGAAATACCGCACCACTATCCCTGAACGCCAGCAGACGCTCACATTCAATGGTAATTTCTTTTTCTCATTCAGGCAGCAAGGTACCCGGACAGCATACGACCAACAAAACGGCATGATATCGATAATGAAAGACAATGTTGACAAACTGAACTGGGCGGTGAACATGGAAGGGCATTTCAACCGCCCCATAGACAAGGCAAAGCGGCTGATACTGGATGCACACACCAGACTGAATTTTCAAAGAAACGTGGATTATGACATCGTGAAATACGACCCATCCTCTGCCATGGCGGTAAGCGATATCCTAATGTCCTCACCTTTAAGGAAAGTATGTCATTGGCTTAACACAGAGCATCTACGCCTTTCTTACCGAAACGGATCCTTTGAGGCAGGATTGGATGGAGATTTCTCTTATCGGCATGCAACAGGTGGCGGAAAAAACTTTTCAACGTTGAACGTGTTCGAATACAATTATGGTTTGAGGCTGCAATGTCAGTTGCCTTGGAAACTCCACCTGTCGGCTGATGCGAAGATTTACAGCAGACGGGGATACGAGAGTACGTTCATGAACACGGATGACTTCATCTGTAACGCATCCCTCTCACGCTCTTTTTTCAAGGAATCTGTGACTGTCAAACTTGAAGCATTTGATATCTTCCATCAGCTTAAATCCGTGGATTATCAAATCAACAGCCAGGGACGTACGGAAACATGGAGAAAGACCATCCCTTCCTATGTGATGTTCCATCTCCAATGGCGTTGGAACCACTTACCAAAAAAAAGATAAACCCATTTTATTGAACGTAATAGAAATGTAGTTAATTAGTTGAAAGTGCTTCAAAATGGGTAATCCCTGCAACTTCATCTTGGCGTTGCAGGGATGTTGCGGACAATCTTGTGCCGTTATATGTGAAATGTCATTAAAGTGGAGTAGTGTCGTTGATCAACCAAGAACTATCTATACAATAAGGAATCTATAATCGGTTACGCTCGCTCTGTCCAGCATGGCTTCCTTTGTATCGACTTCGTGTGGTGTTGAATTTCCACGAAAGGTCTATACCAATTCGTTGGGTATCTTTGTATTCGCGATATTGTGTGCGGATATTGATACCACCATAGGCTGTACGCTCAGTATATTGCGTATGTAGAATATCATTTGCCAAAATTGCAACACTGAGACTTTTGTCCTTAAAGAACTGTTTGCTAAGACGAAGGTTGATGAATCCCGTGGCCTTGGTCTGACAAGGACCAGACTCATAATAAGGTGAAAAGCTCCCAGTAACGTTCAACAGCCAAGAGCGTGAAAACGAAAACGTGTTGTCCAGCGTGAAGTTGGTAATCAATCCGTTCCATTTGTGAGTAATGCCTAAAGGATAAACATCGTCATTGCAAAAATAGAGGTCTGCCGAATAATTGAGCTGCCAAAGACCAATCTTAGGGGTGAAATTTAGCGTCACACCGTAATACTCTTGTTTGGGCGTATTGCGATAGTCCATGATGACCACACCTGGGTGGTTCACGTCATCATAAGCCGTCTGAAACGAGCGAATTGAATTCTTGAAGTATTGATAAAAGGCTTCTGCATAAAACCACTTATACGAAGAGCTCCAAGAGATATTTTGTAATGTCTGTGGTTTTAGGAAAGGATTACCCGTATCGTACTCATATTTGCTTCGGTAGTTAACCGATGAGGACAAGAGTCCATACGATGGATTGTTGCGTGAGCAGTGATAAGATAATTTGTGATTCCATTTTCCATTGTGATAAGATGCTGAAAAGCGGGGAATCAGCACAGAGTAATCAGGACTCATTTCATCATTGCGTTGTCCATCAACATCGTAGTTATTGTGTTCATTCTGCCATCGGACGCCAGCGTTGAATGACAGTTTTCCCATTTGAAAGGAGTAATTGGCAAAGAGAGACCAGATGGATGTGTGCTGTTGGATGTGACTGTCAGAAGAGAATCCACTTTGTGTGAAAATGTGTTTACGGTCAACCACCGAGGCTTCTTCGCCAAAGGTCAGTTCTCCCTTAGGAACAGGAGCCGTTACAACCAGCTTTTCTGCAACCAGCTTATTCTTTTTTATAGTTTTGCTGCTGACGGATACAGCTTTTTCGGTTCCTCCATCCATGTCCTGCACAGACTTTGCATCATAGTAGTCAGCACTGAAATCAAAATTCCATTTACCTATATTACCAATATAATAAGTATTTACGGAATGAGTCATGTTGGGGCGAGTCAAAGTGTTTGTCCTGCTATGGCCACCGTCCACTAAATATTCATCCTGCCTCGTCTGTTCGTCCATCTCCCGACATGCAGTGCTGTTGCCTAAGTAGTTGAATGCAGTATAGGTAAGACCTACCGAGTGGTGGTCATTGATATCCCAGTTACATCCGAAGTCAGCAAAGTAGTATTTCATCTTGTATAGCCAGGATGCATCTTTCTGATAATCCCAGATGGAAGTTGCTCGTAATTGGTCGTTGGCAGTTGCGTCGAATCGCGCATGTTGATCTGTCAGATAGCCACGAGCAAAGAAGTCCATGCCATTACGCAACCGATAATTTAAGGCGGTATTTACTGTTCCATAATATTCTTTGCCTTGACGGTATGCTGTAGAAAAATTTCCGCTCCAGCCTTCTCCCGCCTTTCGTGTGGTTTTCAGCCGAATGACAGAGGTGACTTCTGCTCCATATTCCGCACCCGGACTTGTTATCATTTCAACCGATAGAATCTCATCGGCACGTAAGCGGTCGAGTTCCCGTATGTCACGTATCTTTTTGTTGTTGATGTAAATTTCCGGTTTGCCGTGCCCGGCTACAGTTCCGTCGCTCATCATAAGAGGAAGATGGGTGAGCATTTCTGTGACAGAGCCGAATTGTTCCAATGGTGTTCCTTGAACTGAAACTTGCAGACCATTGTCTGTTGGAGAACAGAATCGTCGATGACCTTTTACGGTAACGCCTTTAAGTGCTTGTATTTCCGGCTGTAGTTGAATAGTTCCTATTTCGGCCTGATTGCAAGTCTTGTATATGGTCTTGTAGCCGACGTATGAGATGCGGACAAGGACACTTTCTTGTTCGCAGGGAACAACGAAATAGCCGCTTTCATTAGATACCCCACCACAGAGCAACGTTGAGTCGGTAGGATTGAGAATAACAATGTTGGCGTAAGCTATGGGTTGACTCTCCTCGTCGATAATGGTACCCGTCAGGTGGCGGTCGGTCTTATGAATACATTCCACGAAAATTTTATTTCCATCTGGGTTCTTCTTGTCAACAATCATGCGGATGGGATAGAGGCCTATTAGCTGTCGGATAGCATCGGGAACAGTCTTGCGGTTGACGGAAGCCGTGATACGGAAGTCTTCAAGTTCGTTGTAGAGAAACATAATGGAGTACTCTGACTGTTGCTCGGCAAGTTGACTTAAAACTTCAGAGAGCGGCACATTATTATAATCGCATGAGATGCGTTTCTGCGCATTTGCGCTGACAGTAAGTAGCAAGGCAAGAAAAATGATTGTAAAATATCTGTTCATTGCGTTTATCTATTATTTAACTATTCTACTACGATTTGTTTTTCCTTCAGCGTGACGGTCAGACATTCAAACTGATTGAGGTCGCTGACTATCTGCTCAATGTTTTGCTGTGGATTCCACACAAAGCGGAATCGGAGTTGTCGGGAATCTTCGTTGAGGAATATAACCTTGGCATCGTAATACGCTGCTATCTCTGGTAGCATCTTTTCAAGAGGAATGTTGTTGTAAATGAAAGGCTGCACTATGGCTGTATCTTTTGCTAACGTATCGGTGAGGACGGTTGCCGCGGATTCCGGCACGTTTTCAGTAATTTCGGTTTTTACAGACTCCTGCTTTTGGGATTGTGGAGCTTCCAGTTTTATGTATTTCCGGATGATGTGAATGGCAGCAAAGGCAATGCCCGATAGGAGTAAAACGCCGATGAAGGCTGCAGCTATCTTCATCCAGCCAGGGCCTTGTTTCTTAGACTGAAATCTTTGGTCGAATCGCTGCCAGGCAGAATTGATGTCAATTGATTGATGGGTCTGCCTAAAACGGCAGCTGCGCTTCAGTTCCACCATCAAACGATATGTCTCACGTGAATCTTCATCACAGTTGATGATGTCATAAATTTCTTGCTCAGAATATGCTGCGGGATTATCGAGCATGCCTAAGAGCTTATGGATGTTATCATTGCTTGTGTCCATTGTGATTGATGTTTTTACGGTATAACATAGAACGGATTTGCTGAATGCTCTGTTGCAGATATTTATAGACTGTGTTCTGGTTCATGTCGAGGTGTTGTGCAATTTCTTTCAACGTAAGGTCTTCGTCAAAACGCAGATAGAAGATACTGCGGTGTGGTTCCCTGAACTCGTTAACACAGGCCTGAATGGCATCCAGCCGCTCTGCAATCAGGTCGATGGGCTGCAGGTCTGTGACGTTATCAATAGGATACAGTTTCTCTACCTTCTGCTGCATTGTGTTACGGCGGATGATGTTCGTGCATCCGTGGTGTACGGCAGTCATCAAATAGGCGCGGATCCCTTTCGCCTCGGGAACAATATCTGATTCCATCAGCCGTGCAAACACATCTTGAACAATGTCTTCGGCTTCATCGTCAGCACTAAGCAAGGTCCTGGCCAGATGAAACATCTCGTTGTAGTGCTGACGGAAAAGCCTTTCAAGTATCTTTCTTTTGAGCATATCAGTTAATCGTTATTATCTACCTTTATGGAGAACTTTTATAGTATAATACAATCAAGGACAGCATTTTTTTATGGAAACACCAATTTTTTTACTTATTTCTTGTCTGTTTTCTTCAATCAGGACTGTTTTTTTACTTGAAATAAGCGAGAATGTCTCAATTCCATTCTTGCCCAATTCAGCGTTATAGGTATTACGGATTTACGTGAATGTCATTCAGAAATAGACAATATCATAACGTTTATGATTATTTTTCATATTCGTTTATACCAAGCAAAAGGAATGTTCTTGATGATGATTGCCAGCAGATGCCAACGCCGTGTAATGTATGCTTTGGATTTTTGTCTGCTGATTGCTTTACATATCTGTCTGGCAACTTTCTCCACTGGCATTACCCAGAACAGGCCTTCACCTTTTGCCATTGCCGTGTCAGCAAGACCGGGTCGAATATCTGTCACAATGATTTGCCCGCCATTCTTGAATGCTTTTTTGCGCAAGGACTCCATATAATTAATCTGATAAGCCTTCGATGCACTGTATGCCGGTGCATTGGGTTCACCACGTAATCCTCCAACCGAAGAAATGGCGACGAGATGTCCATAGCCCTGTTTCTCAAATTTACGGTAGAGTTGGTCCACCACAAATGTCCAACCAGTTATGTTGGTTTCAATAGTCGGACGCTCCTTTGAGTAATCAAGCGACTTGTTGATGTCTCCCGTGCCGGAGCACACGATAGCCAAATCTATCTGTGGAATTTCCCGGCAAAGACAATCCAACGATTTCTCTGTTTCAGAAAGGTCTGTAATATCGGCTGTTGCTGTGATGGTATGGGATGGATTATTTTGGCGGAGTTTTTCTAAAAGATGCGTCCGTCTTCCGACAATTGCAATAAGATTGTCCTTGGTGGCATAAAACTCGTAGATGGCTTTCCCGATTCCTGAGGTTGCACCAATGATAATAATGTTCATGTTTTTTTTGCAAAGGTATGAACAATTATAGGACCGATGAAGAACGGCTGGAAAAAAATTATTTTTCGGATGCGATATCTCAAATTGATTTGAGACTTTCACTGTTCAAATGTGATTTCCCTTCGGATATTGCTGATTGTTGTTGGTGTCACTCTCAAATATGAGGCTATATCCTTCAGATTGATTTGCTGTACGATTTGAGGGCAACGTTGAAGCAGGTTGCGATATCGTTCCCGAACTGTCATCCGGTAGGAATCCAGATATTGCGTATATATTTGCAGAAACAAATGCTTGTAAACATGGGCATAATCCCTATTTTCAAGAAGTGATAGCAACTGCTGTCCATTAATCAGATAAACTTCAGAGGCAGTCATTGCAACTATGGAAACAGCGGATTTTCGGTTGTCGATACAATTCGGAAAATCCCCGACAAACTCATCCTCAAAAGCAAAACCGGTGATATAGCCACGATTCTCCGTTTGGTTTTTTACTATGTACTTGAAGCACCCCTTGACCACATAACCCAACCACAGCGCTGACTCTCCCGCCTCCTCCAGCGTCTCGCCCCGCTCGAACGTCCGTCTCTCCCCGTGCTCCATGCAGTACTCTCGCAGGAACTCCAGGTCCAGTCCCTCTTTGTAGGTGTTGAAGTGCTTGTTCGTTGTCATATTCGTCAATTTCCTGATTCGTGGGTACAAAGGTAGTCATTTTTCATCACAAATCGTTTCTGTTTGTTATACCACAGCCTTGTTTTAAATAAAATTTGATTAAATTACTCGAGAAACGTCAAAAGTATGCCATACTTTCGATAAAAATGAATATCTTTGCAAGCTAAGAGATAAGAATATTTTATTCGTTAAGCAAGACATGACACAATATTTGTCTACAGAACAGACTAGGGCAATTATGACTAAGGGTTAATGGTTATGATAACAATACAAGATTTATACAATATAATAAGGAATAAGATTACTAATGAGACGCAGAAAAGAATCATTAGAAACAATATCCCTCCGCAGATAGCTGAGAGAATGTGTTCTGCTATTGATGGACAAGAGAATATGGATCACTTTATGCGGTTATTGAATGAGTATAACGAGTGGATGGTGCAACAACAGCGGCAGCAAGAAGCTGTGATAGAGTTTTTGAGGCAATATAGAAGTAGAATAGGACAATAAAGCTTCGGTCAAAGACCGTGGTTGGTTGTGGTTATAGATAAACATATTAATACCGATGAGCAGAATGATTGGATAAATATGATAACTGTGGGATTTACATAATCATATAGAAGCATCGGCTCTGAAAGGTCATCTTGGCGTAAAGGCCATAGAGCCGCACTAATCTCCCTATACGACCTTGTGGTAGTTGATTCAAAAGGCAAAGAGATGGACCTAACAAATCAGTTGGAACCTCGTATTGAGGTTGCTGTCTATACGAAACGGTCCAATGGCTTCTATATCAACACACCTGTTGGGCACTATAATCTCGACTGGGCTGTGGTATTCCATGAGGGTAGTGGCATCAAGCACATCTACTTCGTGGTTGAAACGAAAGGTTATGATAAGGATAGTCTAAAAGACTACCGTCGAGCCGAAAGCGTTAAGATAGAGTGTGCAAGTCGTCATTTTGCAACAATTTCAGATAGTCACGTCACGTACGATGTGGTAAAGAACTACGATGAGTTGTGGGATATTATCACAAAGCCATAAGAGTATAACTCAGTTCAGTAATATTATTCGGGGCGGAAACTGCGATATTTGGCAAGTTTCCGCCCGAATTGTTATATGTGGTTTCGCCTGTTATAAGACTTCAATTATTATTCCATTGGTCTTGTGGAGTCGCAAAGTTTATCGAATCCAACCTTCTATTTCTAGTTATGTACATTTCGGTAAATATAACATTCAACTGAACACAAAATCACATACCAAAGTTGAATTTCGTTAATAAACCAGCGGAATCTCCACTTTTTTCTATATTTCCGCTCGTTTTCTCACGAAAAAGTATTATCTTTGTGGCGAAATTCAAAATTAATGGATGCCATGCTGATTGGTCGAGAAAAAGAAAAACAAGTAT
>ERZ842401.5347-NODE-5347-length-14300-cov-3.840505_pt1 | contig 14300 bp, 5 predicted proteins | sample MGYA00521270_ERZ842401 | MGnify/ENA primary metagenome ERZ842401 (study PRJEB31892, sample SAMEA3878208) | bioreactor metagenome | biome: Moose rumen | place: Sweden | collected 2011-10 | study: EMG produced TPA metagenomics assembly of the PRJEB12797 data set... | reverse complement strand
ATTTCAAAAGCAGTAACCGAATATGGCGACTTATGTATGGAAATGATTGATAATGTAGAAGTTATATTCAAAGAATTTAAAGACAAAAAAATATATTTTTAGATTATATAAACATTTTTATTAACCAATTTTTAACATCATAAAAAAACTTTTATATGAACAACAACATAAAAACAGCACTTATCTCAGTTGCAATGATAATACCCACGGTTTTGGCAAGTTGTCTGTTAAAACAATCAAAACCAACAATCAATAGCAACAACCCTCAATTTGCATCATACATAAGTGGATATACACAAGGACTTGTAAGCCGTAAGTCAACAATAAAAATAAAATTGCCCGACTATGCATCTCTAAAAAAAAATGCAAACAATATTCCGCAAGATTTATTCAGTTTTAGCCCATCAATCAACGGTACGGTAAAATTAAACGATGACAACATTGTGGAATTTATCCCAAATGAATATCTCAAAAGCGGTGTCAACTATACTGGAGTATTTCACCTAAACAAAATATGCGACGTTCCACAAAATTTAGAAGATTTTACATTCAACTTTGCCGCACCTAAGCAAGATTTTATAGTAAAAATAAATAATCAAAACACCATAAACGCCCAAACTCTTGGATACCAACAAGTAGAAGGCACGGTAAATACAGCCGACGTTGAACTTATCGAAAATATACAAAAAACACTTTCTGCCAAATATAACGATAGCAATGTAGCAATAAAATGGAACAACAACTCCGACAAAAAATTCAACTTTATAATTGATAGTCTGCCACGTGGCGTAAATAGCGGCAAACTTATCATTAATTGGGATGGCTCACCAATAAAATCAGAAACTAAAGGTAAAACAGAAATAGAAATTCCTTCATCAAACGATTTTAAAATACTCGATGTAAGTGCAGAAAATCAACAAATAACACTAATGTTTTCCGACCCAATTAAAAGCAGGCAAAACTTAGCCGGATTGATAAAGTTATCCAACGAAGGCTACTACTCCAATAGTCATTTCTCCTACTCTATCAACGGCAATTGCATAAATATATACCCTTCAAATAAACATCTTGGACAAACCGAACTAAAAGTTTTTGCAGGAATACAAAACTCTCTCGGCAAAAAAATCAACGAAGACAAAGTTTTCAATGTCAACCTTTCGATAAACAAACCTCAAGTACGCACCGTAAAATCTGGTTTTATTCTTCCAGAAAGCGGAGAAGGTCTTATTTACCCATTTGAAGCCATAAACTTAAAAGCCGTTGACGTAACAATAATAAAAATTTTTGGCAACAACGTTATCCGGTATATAAAAGACTCATACAGATCAACATTTGACCAAGCCAACGAGTATGAATTAAAACCTGTTGGCGTGCCAGTTTTAAGAAAAACCATACATCTTACCAACGATTACACCGAAGATTTATCAGAATGGAAACGATATAGTTTTAATCTTGCCGACCTTATCAAACCCGAAGAAGGCGCAATTTACAACATACAAATTTCGTTTAGACGTTGTCATGCAGTAATCGACTGCACAGAATGTGAAAGTTGCCAACAAGACGAATCCATTAGTTACAACAAAGACATAGATTTGGCTAATGAAGATTGGACACCATCAGAATACAACTCCAACGATAGTTACGAAGAATACGACTACGAAGAATACGACTACGAAGAATACGATTGGCGACACAGCGATGACCCATGTTATAGTTCATATTACAGAAACGCTGGTATAAACCAAAATATCTTTGCATCTAATCTTGGAATAATTTGCAAACGAGGAAATGACAATTCCATAACCGTATTTGTAACCAACCTCTTAACAGCCGAACCAGTATCAAACGCAGAAGTAGAACTCATCAGTTACCAAGAACAGGTATTAGCAACACAAAAAACCGATAGAGAAGGCAAAATAAATTTTGGACAAAACAAACAAGCATGTTTTGCCGTAGCCAAACACGGTGATGATAGAGCATTTTTAAAACTTGCCGACGGCAACTCTTTGTCGATGAGTCAGTTTGAAATAGGCGGGACGGAACTTTCTAACGGTATGCGCGGCTACATATACGGAGAACGCGGCGTTTGGCGACCCGGCGACAGCATTCACCTAACATTTATACTCAACGAAGACGAACTAAACCCGTTGCCACAAGGACACCCAATAACTCTCGAAGTTACCAACCCTCGCGGTCAAACCATAGAAAACCGCACAATGCTAAAAAACAACCAAAATTTTTATGTATTCAATTTTGCAACAACTCAAGATGCCCCAACAGGCAACTATAACGCTAAAATAACAGTTGGAAATGCAAAATTTTTCAAAAAACTAAAAGTTGAAACTGTTAAACCCAATAGACTCAAAATAAACACTTCGTTTAACAATGAATACATCGGAAACGATGAAAAAACAGTGTGCAACATAAATTCCACATGGCTTCACGGTGCTAAAGCATCAAACCTAAGAACAACGGTAGAAGTTTCGTTGCAAAAAACACCTATAGTGTTTAAACAATGGGAAAAATACAACTTTAACAACGCAAGTCGAAACTATGAAGAAACAGAATTACACCAAATATTCGATGGAAAACTTGATGCCAACGGCAACACAAGTTTCCAAACCACACTAAAAAAAGATTTTATCACAGCAAAAGCAAACAAATACCTCGCAAAATTTATTGTAAAGGTTCACGAGCCTGGTGGCAGTTTTAGCATAGACCAAACTTCTATCGACTATTACCCTTATCAATACATGGTTGGAATTAAAACACCTGACGGAAACGATTACGGCTATCTTTCTACAGACGAAAACCAAGCCATAGACATTGTAATAGTAGATAAAGACGGAAAAACCATAAGCCAAAACCACAACGTAGAAATGAAATTCTACAAACTACAATGGAGCAGTTGGTGGGAACAAGGCAACTATATACAAACAACACAAGAAAACCTACTCAAATGCGACACCTTAACCATTAACGGCAAAGGACAATGGTCTATTCGCGCAAACTATCCAGATTGGGGACGTTATTACATAACCGCACGCGACTTAGAAACAGGATACGAATCATCTACATTCATCTACATGGATTGGCCAAGCACCTATGGACGTAGCCCAATATATAGCCAAGGTGCAACCCTTCTAAACTTATCAAGCGACAAAAAAACATACTCTGTAGGTGAAAAAATAAACATATCTATTCCAACGCCCGAAAACGGATACGCACTAATAAGCCTCGAAAATGGTAAAAGAGTAATAAGCACACAATGGATACCTACACAAAAAGGCACTACAACCTTTAGTACAACTGCAACAGAACAATTGTTGCCAGGATGCTATGTAAATGTAATGATGTTACAACCGCATTCCCAAACCATCAACGACCTTCCAATACGTATGTACGGTGTATTGCCAATCAACATTGAAGACAAAAAAACAATACTAAAACCACAAATAGAAATGCCTGCCGACATAGAAGCAGAAAGCGAAGTAAAAATAACAATCAGCGAGCAAGACAACAAAGAAATGACCTACACATTAGCAATTGTGGAAGATGGAATACTTGACATAACAAAATTTAAAACCCCAAATCCATGGTCAGCATTTTTCTCTCGCGAAGCTCTCGGTGTTAAAACTTGGGATATGTTCGACAACGTAATAGGTGCATTCGGCGGCAAAATAGAAAAAATATTTAGTATAGGTGGCGATGATGAAATTCAAAATAGTAGCAACGGACGTAAAGCAAATAGGTTTCAAACCGTAGCTATGTTTTATGGACCATTCACAATTAAAGGTGGCAAACAAACCCACACAATTAAAATGCCCAAATATATAGGGTCGGTACGCACAATGGTGGTAGCAGGAAACGGAAAAGCATTCGGTAATGCAGAAAAAACATCCACAGTTACCAAACCTCTTATGATTTATGGCAATATGCCAAGAACTCTAACACCAAACGACAAATTCAAACTTCCTGTTACAGTATTTGCAGGTAAAAACGATGTCAAAAACGTTACAGTAACAGCCAAAGCCATTGAAGGTGTAAAAATAATAGGCGAAAATTCTAAACAAATAACCTTCAACGGCAACAGCGAACAAACTCCAACATTCGACATAATTACTGACGACAAAACAGGCATAGCAAAAGTAGAAGTTACAGCTACAAGCGGTAATCACAAATCGTCGTTTATAATAGAAACAAATATCCATGATGCTGTTCCAGAAGAAGTTAGAATGTCAACCATTGCTGTTAATCCAGGTCAAACAGTAGAAATTCCTATAAACACATTTGGACGGCAAGGCACCAATAGAGCCACGGCAAATATATCTACAATGATACCGTTCAACTTTCAAGGTCGCCTCGACAACCTAATCGCATATCCGCACGGTTGTCTTGAACAAACCATCTCTAAGGCTTTTCCGCAATTATACCTTAATACAATGACACAAATTGACGAAAATGCAAAAGCCGATGCTGAACAAAATATAAAAACTGCCATTAAAAAAGTTATATCTCAACAATCATATAGCGGCGGACTAACTTATTGGCCAGGAGAAACATACACCGACAATTGGGTAACATCATACGCAGGACAATTTATGCTTGAGGCTAAGAAAAAAGGGTACGACATTCCCGATAAATTTTTCAACGCATGGAAAACCTACCAAAGAAAACAATCAGAAAATTGGTATCATAGCAATTTTGGTTCATACATGGAGCAATCATACCGACTTTACACAATGGCATTGGCAGGACAACCTCTCCTTGGCGCAATGAACAGACTAAAAGAATTGCCCAATCTCCCCGATGCTGCAAAATATCATCTTGCTGCAGCTTATAGCGCGGCAGGAAAAAAATCTGTTGCAGAAAGCATGATAAACGCCATTGCAGGATATAGTACAGGCTCGCCACAATACAACGATGGCACATACGGTTCACAAACTCGTAACATGGCTATAATACTCCAAGCTCTCACCGAAAATGGTCAGCAAGAAAAAGCTTTTAAAGTGGCTAAATATCTGTCTCAACAGTTCAACAATAATAATTTTTATAATACACAAACCACAGCATTCGTGTTGATGGCAATGAGCAAATATTACGAAAAATACAATCCAGCCGACAACATTAATGGAGTATATAGCTGGCAAGGCAAACAAAATACACTAAAAACCAACCAACCTACAGCTACCATAAACGTACCTCTAAAAAACACCAACGACAAGATTCTAAAATTCACAAACAACGGCAACGGTGTAGTTTATGTAGAATTATCCGTTAAAGGAACACCGCAAGCAGGCAAAGAAACTGTTGGCAATAATGTATTAAGTACAAAAATTAAATATACAATCGATGGAAAAGAAATATCACCATCGCAAATAAAACAAGGTACAGACTTTACTGTTGAAGTGGAAGTAACCAACAACGGTATCAAAAAATACGACAATATTTCACTTATGCAAATATTTCCTTCTGGTTGGGAAATTGTAAATGGTCGAATATTTGAAAACCCAAACAACCATAATAACTACGACAACGAAGAAGATGAGTATGAGTATGAGTATGAGTATGACTACGACAACTACAACCAACGTGCAGTAATCAGATACACTGATATTCGCGATGATAGGGTTTGCAATTATTTCAGCCTTCCAGCACACGCTAAAGCAATAATAAAAGTAAACCTAAACGCCTCATACATTGGAGAATACTATCTTCCTGGTATTGTTTGCGAAGATATGTACGACAATTCGGTTTATGCGAAAACTCAAGGTATGAAGACAATTGTAATTGAAAATTAATATTTTAAGGTAGGTTGAGAATTTGACATTACCAAAACACTTTTTCAACCTACCAAATTAAAGGGGAGTTCTAAAAATTAGATTTTTCAAGGCGTATGAAATCGAAAAAAGCGCAGTTTACTGATTGTAAATGAGCATTTTTAAGATTGAAATACAACGCAGAAAAGCAATTTTTAGCCCCCCCGTAAAATTTGGCTTATTTATTGTAAAATATTATCGGATAAAACAAAACAACAAAAATGAAACACATTCTATTAATAACAGCATTATTTATGCTTCAAGCTCTAAATTTGTCGGCTACAGAAGAAAACGTAACAATAGAAGGCGCAACAGGCAAACTATCCGCCACAATACAATGCCCAGAAATATCAGAAAAACAAAAAATACCACTTGTTGTACTTTGTCATGGTTTTGGTGGCAACAAAAACGGTAAAATAGAAAAAATGCTTGCCGATGAACTTGAAAAAAATGGCATAGCGAGCATTAGGTTCGATTTCAACGGACACGGAGAAAGCGAAGGCAAAATGGAAAACATGACCGTAGCCAACGAAATAAAAGATGCAATCGCAGTAGTAGAATACGCGCATAGTCTCAACTACGTAAAATCCATATCACTTAGCGGACACTCTCAAGGCGGTGTTGTAGCTGGTATGGCAGCAGCTGCACTTGGCAAAAAAGAAATAAAAGCATTATGCCTGATGGCTCCTGCTGCTGTACTTCGAGAAGATGCAATACGAGGATGTACATTTGGCGCAAAATACGACCCTCATAACCCTCCAGAAGTAGTTAAACTACCTAGAGGCAACAAAATTGGACGCGAATACATAAAAATTGCTTTCATGCTTGATATTTTTGGTATTTCAAAAGACTACACTGGTAGGGTTTGCCTAATTCATGGAACTGGCGACAAAATAGTACCATTTTCTTATTCAGAACATTACAAAGAAATTTATGGAGTTAATGCTGAGTTAAACATACTTGAAAATTACGACCACAGTTTTTCTCAAGACTTACCAAATGCAGTAAGAATAGCAACAGAATTTTTCAAACATCAACTATTGTAAAATATAAGCATAAAAATGTTGGGATTTGTTCCCAACATTTTTTTTATATACCACACACACAAACAAATCTTTATTAATAAGAAAAAAAACAAATAACATGTATAAAGCAAAAATTTACACAAAATAAACATAATAACCAACAAAAAAAGTGTAATTTTGCAGCGTTTTGTATAAAAAACTATAAAACAAAACAAATATAGCCTAAAACTAAAAGGAATTATGTTTAAGATAAAGTTTTCAACAGTTCACGCACCACGTTGGATGGTATTAACAATAGATGTCATCATTGTATGTGTTTCAATTCTAATTAGTTATCTACTAAGATTTAATTTTTCGTTTGCAGAAACACTTGCTACCAACCTAAGTTATGCTTTTGCATTCATACTACCTACAAGACTTGTAAGTTTTTTAATATCAAAAACATACACTGGCATAATCCGTTATACGTCCACCAATGATGTTATACGCATTGTATCAACCATAATGGCAGGTTCGGCAGCAATTATGACACTAAGTTTTCTTGCTCACCAATTTGGATTAACAGCAGGCAGACTGCCACTTACAATAATAGTTTCTGAAAGCATAATAACAATGTCCATAATGACGGTATCGAGATTTGTTGTAAAAACCCTATACCTTGAACATAACATCAATAACCACTCTGCCAAGCAAAACGTTTTAATTTATGGAGCAAACGAATTTGCTTTAACTACCAAAAGAACACTTGACCGCGATGCAGGCACAAACTACAAAGTAGTTGCTTTCATAGACAACAACAACGCTCTAACTGGCAAAAGCATAGATGGTGTAAATATTTATGACTATAATGATTTGGAGATGGTTATAGAAAAATATAACGTAGAAAACCTCATTATAGCAGGTAAAATAAGCAGCAAAACTCGAAAACAAAGCATCATTGACTTATGCTTAAACAAAAATATAAAAGTATTGTCAACCCCAACAGTAAACGAATGGACTAACGGTGAATTGTCGTTTAAACAAATACGAAACATAAAAATAGAAGATCTTTTAGAAAGAGACCCCATAAAACTTGACGAAATAAAAATTCGCAAAGATATTGTCAATAAAATAGTTATGGTTACTGGTGCAGCAGGAAGCATTGGTAGCGAAATTGTTAGACAATTAACAAAATTCAACCCACAAAAAATAATAATCTTCGACCAAGCCGAATCACCACTCTACGACCTCGAATTAGAATTACGAGAAAAACTCAATTTCTACAATTTTGAGATAGTAATAGGCGACATCACCGACGAAGTAAGATTAACAAAAACATTTGAAACATTCCATCCAGTAATAGTTTACCACGCAGCAGCTTACAAACACGTACCAATGATGGAAAACAATCCATCTCAAGCAATATCCAACAACGTTTTTGGAACAAAGTTGTTAGCAGACTTTGCCGTTAAATATAGAGTTTCAAAATTTGTAATGGTATCAACCGACAAAGCTGTTAATCCAACCAACGTAATGGGAGCATCTAAAAGAATATGCGAAATATACACTCAATCGTTAAATACACTATTCCCTACAAAATTCATAACTACAAGATTCGGCAACGTACTCGGAAGCAACGGAAGCGTAATTCCAAGATTCAAAGCACAGATAGAATCAGGAGGGCCAATTACAGTAACACACCCAGAAATAACTCGCTTTTTTATGACTATACCAGAAGCGTGTCAACTTGTTTTACAAGCAGGTACACTTGGCAACGGAGGCGAAATTTTTATATTCGACATGGGCAAATCAGTGAAAATTATAGATTTAGCAAAAAAAATGATAAAACTGTCGGGGCTTACACTCGGCAAAGATATACAAATACAATTCACTGGACTACGTCCTGGCGAAAAACTCTACGAAGAAGTGCTTAACGATAAAGAGAAAACCTTGCCAACAACACATTCACAAATAATGGTAGCAAAGGTAAGAAAATACAATTTTGCTCAAGTGTCAGCACAAATTTCAGAACTAATAGAACTTGTTAAAACTCAAGACAACTTTAAAATAGTTGCAAAGATGAAACAAATAGTTCCTGAATTTAAAAGCGAAAATTCTATCTACGAAGAACTTGATAACCAAACAACTATCAACACAAACATAGCTGAAATTAACAATGAAAAATCAACGGAAGAAGATCTAAGCCAACAGAACCTCAAACAACCAATGGTTTCTGTAATAGGCTCAAAAAATACAATGTCAATAGGTAAAAAATTTACACTTATAAGATAACATTTGCATACAAACTACTTCATTTAGCATTTGTATATCCATTTGATGATGAATTTGGTATTATTTGTTTTATCAAATTTTTGTTATTTCATCTTCAGATAGACCCGTAGCAGAAGCTATCTCTGCAATGGTCATTTTCCCAAGTGCTTTTAGAGTACGAGCAATAGCAATTGCCTTAGATTGTTCTCCTTCTACTCGTCCCTCCTCTCTGCCTTGCTTTCTACCTTTAATCTCTGCAAAGTCAATCGTATTGTAATAATCTCGATAATCTTTCAAACTATCACGATAAGCAAGCAATTCATTAGGCTTATATTTTGAAATTTCTGCAAGATTGAACAAACGCTTGAAAATTGCCTCTCGCAAAGTCTTGGGACGGTCGGCGAGATGATAAAGATTTTTCATTGCAAAAAACCACTTATCAAGCATATCCTCAAGTTCGTCTTCTCTCTTTTCAAACTTCGGCATCTCAATATTTATAAACTCCAACTTATCGCTGTAAAGTTCGGTTGGATATTCATCGTAACGCAGTTTTGCATGGGTTACGACTTCGGTGTGTTTTGGGTTCTCATCAATTATAAAATTCAGAACACCAATTACATAGACTTTTTTTAGTTCATATTTCCAATATACCTTTTTATCGTCCATCTCGCGAATATACCCCTTTTCGCCTTGTTCTTGAATTGGAAATGACGCATAATACAATGAGCGGTCTATAAAATTTATTTGCGACGCTTTTTGCATTTCAACAATAAACCTTTCGCCCTTATTGTTCTGACAATAAACATCGTAAATAGATTTTCGGTCTGACTCTACAATTGGTAATTTCTCGGTATTAAGATGCTTAACATCCTTGATTTCTTCATCGTCTTTGAATTTCAAGAGAGCATTGAGAAAACTAATTAAGAATTCCTTATTGGCTGGTGTTCCAAAAAATTTCTTAAACGCAAAATCTGTGTAAAAATTTATAAAACGTTCGTATATTCCTTCTGACGGCATGGCTATTTGGTGTTTTTGTTGATACAAAGATAAAATTATTGGTTGAAATTGCAAAATATCTTAAACTTTCAAATTCTTAATAATTTATCATTTTCTGGAAAAATATGTCAAATTTTTTAGATAAATAAAAAGGCTATCTAATAGAATAGAAACTTTTAAGACAGCCTTTGTTATGAAGGTGTAGTTGCTATTTTTGCATATAAAAAGTTGAGGGTTAAACAAAAAAATCCCTAAAAACTACCAAATACACAAAATATTATTCCTCAACCTTCTCAAGCGAAACTGCACGATAGCCATCTTGATTGCGTTTTTTATCAAATGCATCAACAAACTCTCCACGAACAACTGATTTATCAACAATCTCCTTGGCAGCAAGCAAATTGGCTGGCACAAAAACTGTAACACCATTGAATTTAACAAACCCATAGCCACCTTCTGCTATTATAATTATGCCCGCAAATGGAAAACTTTCCTGCGATGCTTTCTGTTTTGTATTTTTGTTTTTCATAAAAGTTATTTTTTGCCGTCAAAATACGTTCTTTTTTCAAAAATAATAAAATTTTTAAGCCACTTTTTTACTACTTATTTTTTTTGCAACATTTTTTTATAAATTTGCCATATAAAAAAAAACTCTGTTCAAAATAAAAACTATGCTAAAGTTTTATAAATCAAAAGATTCAACAATTTATGCGGTAAAATTCACAAAAAATCCCGCACAAACCGACATGCAGAAACTCGTTTGGTTGTTTGGCGATGCCACACCACTCGACTGCGAAAAAATAGACGGCATTTTCATTGGTCCGCGCAAGGAAATGATTACTCCTTGGAGTACCAACGCCGTAGAAATAACCCAAAACATGGGCATAGAAGGTATTGAGAGAATAGAAAAATTTATAGCCGCAGACAACGCTACACCCCAACACGATAAAATGCTCCAACGGGTGTACAATTCTATAAATCAAGATGTTTTTACAATCTCCAATCCACCAGCACCAATTATTTATATCGACAATCTCAAAGAATACAACGAAAAAGAAGGACTTGCTCTAAGCCCTAAAGAAATAGAATATCTCGAAAACCTCTCACAAACTCTCGGACGTAAACTTACAGATAGCGAAGTATTTGGTTTTTCGCAAGTTAACAGCGAACACTGCCGTCACAAAATTTTCGGTGGCACATTTGTTATTGATGGCAAAGAAAAAGAGAAATCTCTTTTTCAACTTATAAAAGACACATCAAAACAAAACCCACGAGGTCTTGTATCCGCATACGCCGACAATGTTGCATTTATAGAAGGCCCTGTGGCAGAACAATTTGCTCCATCAAATCCCGAAACAGCATCAGAATATGAAGTTAAAGATATTGAAACGGTGATTTCAATGAAAGCAGAAACACACAACTTCCCAACCACAGTAGAACCATTCAACGGTGCTGCCACTGGTAGCGGTGGAGAAATTCGCGACCGCATGGCTGGAGGAAAAGGTAGTTTCCCGATAGCAGGAACAGCTGTTTACATGACTTCGTACCCACGTCTTCAAAACGATAGACAATGGGAAAATGCTGTTCTTGAAAGAAAATGGTTATACCAAACACCATTAGAAATACTCATTAAAGCCTCAAACGGTGCAAGCGACTTTGGTAATAAATTTGGACAACCTCTCATCAACGGTAGTTTACTAACATTTGAACATTTTGAAGGCGAAAATCGCTACGGATTCGACAAAGTTATAATGCAAGCAGGCGGTGTAGGATACGCAAAAAAAGCAGATTGTCAAAAAGATACACCATCAACAGACCTACCCGTAGTGGTGCTTGGCGGCGACAACTACCGTATAGGAATGGGCGGAGGTGCTGTTTCAAGCGTGGCAACAGGTCAATACAAAAACGATATTGAACTAAATGCCGTACAAAGGTCTAACCCAGAAATGCAAAAAAGGGTTTACAACGCCATACGCGCCATTAGCGAAACCGACAAAAATCCAATAGTTTCGGTACATGACCACGGTGCTGGCGGTCATCTCAATTGTCTGTCAGAACTTGTAGAATCAACAGGTGGTCTTATTGAAATTGACAAATTGCCAGTTGGCGACCCTACACTTTCAGCTAAAGAAATAATCGGAAACGAAAGCCAAGAACGCATGGGTTTAGTAATAGGAAAAGATTCGGTTGAAAAACTCAGAAAAATAGCCGACCGTGAACGTGCTCCAATGTACGAAGTAGGCAAAACAACCGATGACATGATGTTTAAATTTACGCTAAAAGACGGAGAAACACCAATAAACCTAAAACTTGAAGACTTTTTTGGCAAACCACCAAAAACTGTAATGACCGACACAACTGTTGAAAAAAACTATGCACCAATAAAATACGACAATCAGAAATTTGATGAATACCTTAATGCTGTTCTACAAATAGAAGCCGTTGCATGCAAAGATTGGCTCACCAACAAAGTTGACCGTTCAGTAACGGGCAAAGTAGCACAACAACAAAATGTCGGCGCACTTCAACTTCCATTGGCAGATTATGGCACAGTATCTATCGACTACTCAAATACTTACGGAATAGCCACTGCATTAGGACATGCTCCTGCTGTAGCACTCATAAATCCACAAGCAGGCAGTAGATTGGCAATTGCAGAGTCTCTTACTAACATTGTATTTGCTCCATTGACAAACGGTATCAACGCCATTTCGCTAAGCGCAAACTGGATGTGGCCATGCAAAAACAAAGGCGAAGACGCAAGACTATATGCCGCAGTTGAAGCAGCATCAGATTTTGCCATAAAACTTGGAATTAATATTCCAACAGGCAAAGACTCTCTGTCAATGACTCAAAAATATCCAAGCGAAAAACCAGTAATGTCGCCTGGTACTGTAATTATAACTGCCGCTGGAGAAGTTTATAATTATAAACTTGGTGTAACTCCCGACCAAAAACCTATAGAAAACACTACTATCGCCTACATAGATTTTTCTTCATCAAAACTAAGTCTCGGTGGAAGTAGTTTTGCTCAAATAACAAATGCCATAGGGCAAGATTGTCCCGACATCAAAGATGCCGATTATTTTAAAAAAGCTTTCAACGCTGTACAAAAACTAATTGCAGAAAAACTCATACTTTCTGGACACGACATTTCGGCTGGTGGCATGATTACCACATTGTTAGAAATGATTTTTGCAACCACACAATATGGCATGGAAATAAACCTTGATTTTTCAAGTCAAGACTTATGCACCACATTGTTTGCCGAAAATCCAGGAATTATAATACAAACAGCCAACATAAAAAAAGTTGATCAAATTTTAAATTCGTTTGGCGTTAAATATTACGCAATTGGTAACACAACAAAATCGCGAAACCTAAAAATAACAAAAGAAAACCAAACAAAAATTCTCGATACCGATGCGTTAAGAGATATTTGGTACAAAACATCGTATCTTCTCGACCGTTACCAAACAGAACAAACATGCGCCGAAAAACGTTACAAAAATTACAAAAAACAACCCTTGGAATTTAAATTTCCTACATCGTTTGATGGACAACTCAAAACATACGGTATTGATTCCAAAAGACGCGAAAAAACTGGAATAAAAGCAGCCATCATTCGAGAAAAAGGTATCAACGGCGACAGAGAAATGGCTTGGGCAATGTATTTAGCAGGTTTTGATGTAAAAGACGTACACATGACCGATTTAGCAAACGGACGCGAAACCCTCGAAGATGTCAATTTCATAGTCTATTGCGGCGGTTTTTCAAATTCCGATGTCCTCGGTAGCGCAAAAGGTTGGGCTGGTGCGTTCAAATATAACGAAAAAGCCAAAAAAGCTCTTGAAAATTTCTATGCACGTCCCGACACTTTAAGCCTTGGCATTTGCAACGGATGCCAACTTATGAACGAACTTGAACTCGTGTATCCGCATAAACAAAACCATCCAAAACTAAAACACAACATCTCAGGAAAATTTGAATCAGCATTTGTCAACGTTGACATAATGCCTTCAAACTCTATTCTATTAAAATCGCTTGAAGGTAGCCGTCTTGGTGTATGGATTGCACATGGAGAAGGTCGTTTCAACCTTCCCGAACTAGAAAACCAATACATAATACCAATGAAATATTCCTATGCAGAATATCCTGGCAACCCAAACGGCTCGGATTATAACGCTGCGGCAGTAGTTTCTAACGATGG
>ERZ842401.5346-NODE-5346-length-14300-cov-5.338084_pt1 | contig 14300 bp, 14 predicted proteins | sample MGYA00521270_ERZ842401 | MGnify/ENA primary metagenome ERZ842401 (study PRJEB31892, sample SAMEA3878208) | bioreactor metagenome | biome: Moose rumen | place: Sweden | collected 2011-10 | study: EMG produced TPA metagenomics assembly of the PRJEB12797 data set... | reverse complement strand
CCTCGGCGCTCGCCTCGAAGGCGACAGGCTTCCCGATCGCGCTCGTCTCGGCGAAGCTCGCCGCTGGTATGACGATGGACGAGATTCCCTACTGGCGCGACGGAACGCTCGAGAAGTACACGCCGGACGGCGACTACGTCGTTCTCAAGTTCGCACGCTGGGCGTTCGAGAAGTTCCGCGCAGTCGAAGACAAGCTCGGCACGCAGATGAAGGCCGTCGGCGAGGTCATGTCGATCGGCAAGACCTACAAGGAGACTTTCCAGAAGGCGATTCGCGCGCTCGAGCGCGGTCGCGCTGGGCTCGGCTTTGCGAAGGACTTCCACGAGAAGTCGCTCGACGAGCTTCTGAAGCTTCTCGCCGTTCCCAACTCCGAGCGCCACTTCCAGATGTACGAGGCAATCAGGAAGGGGGCGACCGACGAGCAGATCTTCGAGCGCACCGGCGTCAAGGCGTACTTCGTCGACCAGATGCGCGAGCTCGTCGAGGAAGAAGAGAAGATTCTCGGCTACAAGGGCAAGTCGCTTCCCGACGACCTGCTCGTGCAGGCGAAGAAGGACGGCTTTTCCGACAAGTACCTCGCGCAGATTCTCAGCGTCCCCGAGAAGGACATCCGCGCGCAGCGCGACAAGATCGGATGCCGCGAGCGCTGGTTCGCCGTGCCGGTCTCGGGCGTTGAGGACAAGGCGTACTACTACTCGACCTACAACGACGTCAAGCCGAGCGAAGACCCGAAGCGCGCGAAGGCGTTTGGCGAGGCGGCGGTCACGAACAACCCGAAGAAGGTGATGATCCTCGGCGGCGGTCCGAACCGCATCGGCCAGGGCATCGAGTTCGACTACTGCTGCTGCCACGCTGCGATGGCGATGCGGAAGATGGGCTACGAGACGATCATCGTCAACTGCAACCCCGAGACGGTCTCGACCGACTACGACACTTCCGACAAGCTCTACTTCGAGCCGGTGACGGTCGAGGACGTCCTTCAGATCTACGAGGCCGAAAAGCCCATGGGCGTCATCGTCCAGTTCGGCGGGCAGACGCCGCTCAACATCGCGCGCCAGCTCCAGGAGGCCGGCTGCAAGATCCTCGGCACCTCCGTCGACTCGATCGACGACGCGGAAGACCGCGATCTCTTCCATGCGACGATGGACAAGCTCGGCATCCCGATGCCCGAGTCGATGATGGCGAGCGACATCGACGGCGCGCTCAAGTGCGCGGCGAAGCTCGGCTATCCGCTCATCATCCGCCCGTCGTTCGTTCTCGGCGGCCGCGGCATGGAGGTCATCTTCGACGAGATCATGCTCCGCGAATACGTCGACAAGGCGGTTGGCGTCACGCCTGACCGTCCGCTCTACCTCGACCGCTTCCTCTGCCACGCGATGGAGTGCGAGGCCGATGCGCTTTCCGATGGTAAGGACATCTTCATTCCGGCGATCATGCAGCATATCGAGCTCGCGGGCATCCACTCCGGCGACTCGGCCTGCGTGCTGCCGCCTGTCACGATTCCCGAGGACGCGAAGGCGACGATTCTCGACTACACGCGCAGGATTGCCGCGGAACTCAAGGTCGTCGGCCTTATGAATATGCAGTTCGCGATCGAGGACGGCAAGGTGTACGTCATCGAGGCGAACCCGCGCGCCAGCCGCACGGTCCCGCTCGTCTCCAAGGTCGGCGGCGTGCAGATGGCCGGCATCGCGACTCAGCTCATGCTCGGCGAAACCGTGAAGTCGCTTGGCCTCGACAAGAGGCACGTCGTTCCTTACTTCGGCGTCAAGGAAGCGGTGCTGCCGTTCGAGAAGTTCCCGGAGGTCGACCCTGTGCTCGGGCCTGAGATGCGCTCTACTGGCGAGGTGCTCGGTCTTGCGGACGGCTTCGGGCTCGCATACTTTAAGTCGCAGGAAGCGGCTGGACTGACGCTCCCGACGACGCCCGGCAAGATGCTCGTCTCGCTTTCCGAGAAGCACGCCGACGCGGTTTCCGCGGTGAGGCGCTTTGAGCAGCTGGGCTTCGAGGTCGTTGCGACCGAGGGCACGGCTAAGTGGCTCGTCGAACACGGCGTCAAGGCCGAGGTCATCGCCAAGATCGGCGAAGGCCGCCCTGACGTCCTCGACGCAATCAAGAACCGCGAGGTCAAGCTCATCATCAACACGCCTTCGGGCCGTCGCGACGCGCGCGCGGACGATTGCCGCATCCGCCAGGCCGCGATCAAGTACAAGGTTCCGTACCTCACCACGCTTTCTGCCGCGCAGGCCGCAGTCGAGGGCATTGCCGCCGCAATGGGCGGCAAGGGCGAGGTCAAGTCGCTGCAGGAGTACCACTCGACGATACGGTAGTAGCCCCAACGCCGTGGAATTTATGGTAAAATACACGGCATGAAACGCATTGGAATCATCGGCGCGGGGCGTTTCGGCATGAGCCTCGCGGAAACGCTCGCAAACGCGGGCGCGGAAGTGATCCTCATCGACCGCAATCGTCCGGCGATGCAGAGCGCGTCGGAGTTCGCGACGGCCCTCCAGGGCGACGCGACCCAGCCGCATGTCCTCGCGGAAGCCGGTTTCGACGAATGCGACGTAGTGGTCGTCGCTATCGGCTCCAACATCGAGGCGTCGATGATGGCGACGGCGAACTGCAAGGAGCTGGGCGTTCCCAATGTCGTCTCAAAGGCGACGAGCGAGCTCCACGGAAAGATCCTGCGGCGAATCGGCGCCGACAGCGTCGTCTATCCCGACCGCGACAGCGCCCACCGTCTTGCGCGCGCGATTTCGAACCATGACGTCGTTGACTTCCTCGAGGTTACGGAGGGATATTCCATCGCCGAGATCGACGTGCCAGATGATTCCCGCGGGAAGACGCTCGCCGAAGCCGATCTCCGCAAGAAATCGGGGATAACAGTCCTTTGCATACGCCGCGCCGGTGCCGACTCCAACAAGCCGCGCAACGTCGTGATTCCCCAGCCGACCGACAAGCTCGAGCCGGACGACAAGCTCGTAGTGTTCGGCGAGACGCGCAAGATAGACGCGCTGTCGTGAGTCGCTTCGTCATACAGGGCAGGAGGACGATTTCCGGAACGCACCGCGTGTCCGGCAACAAGAACGCGGCGCTTCCTATGATCGCCGCCACTCTTCTCACCCCCGAGCCAGTGACGATCTGCAACGTTCCCGACATAGCCGACGTCGCGGCAATGCTCGACGCGGCGAAGTCCTTTGGCGCGAAGGTGACGCGCGACGCGAAGGCGGGCACGGTGACGCTTTGCACTCCCAAGGTCAAGACGGCGAAAATCGACGCTGCGCTTGCCGCGAAGATCAGGACGAGCTTCCTTTTCGCGGGGCCGCTCCTCGCCCGCGTCGGACGCGCGTCTCTGCCGCCGCCCGGGGGCGACCAGATCGGACACCGACGCCTCGACACCCATTTTGCCGGCTTCCGCTCGCTTGGCGCGAAGACGGTCGCTGGCAGGAAGACGCTTCGCTTCAAGGGCGAGCTCAAGGGCGCGAAGATTCTTCTCGACGAGGCGTCGGTCACTGCGACCGAGAACATCCTCATGGCGTCCGTCCTCGCGCGCGGACGCACGGTCATCTTCAACGCGGCGTGTGAGCCGCATATCGTCGATCTCGCGACGATGCTAAATGCCATGGGCGCGAAGGTCGCTGGCGCCGGCACGAATCGCATCGAGGTTGAGGGGGTGGAGTCGCTGCACGGCTGCGAGGCGGCGGTTGGATGCGACTACATCGAGGCGGGGAGCTACATCGTCGCTGCGGCGGTGACGGGCGGCGAGCTCACGCTTACCGGCGTCGACCCCGCTCCATTCGAGATTCTCGAAGGGGCGTTTGCGCGCTTCGGCGTGACGTGGACGATAGACGCAAAGGAGCGGACTCTCCGCTACGTTCCGAAGAAGCGCCTCAAGATGAAATACGATCTCGGCGACGCGATTCCGTCCGTGGCGGACGGCACCTGGCCTGCGTTTCCGTCGGACCTCATGTCGATTCTGATAGTGCTTGCGACGCAGACGCGCGGCACTTGCCTTTTCTTCGAGAAGATGTTCGAGTCGCGACTGTACTTTGTCGACCACCTGCGGCAGATGGGCGCGAAGATCGTGCAGTGCGACCCGCATCGCGTCGTCGTGACGGGGCCTTCGCAGCTCTGCGGCGGAACGGTGACTTCGCCCGACATCCGTGCCGGCATCTCACTCGTTATTGCCGCGCTCGCCGCGAAGGGCGAGTCGACGATTCTCGGTGCAGAGACCGTCGACCGCGGCTATGTCGCCGTCGAGACGGAGCTTTCGCGGCTTGGCGCAGGCATTGTCCGCAAGGCGTAAGTAGCGATTTGAAAACAAGGAGGCGTTAATATGGTCTGCAGAAGGGGGTTCATCGGCAACGCGATGGCGTTTGCCGCGTTGGGCGGATGCATTTCTTCTAGCGAGCAAAAGGCGGAGGGCTTCGCGGCTCCACGCCTTGAGTTCGGAGACGACGGGGAGTTTCGTTTCCTGCAGCTTGCAGATCTCCATCTGAAGCCGGCCGACGGCCAGCTCCATCCGCGCGTCGAAAAGACGCTTCGCGCCGCCTTCGCAAAGTTCCGTCCGTCGCTTCTCGTCCTCACTGGCGACAATGTCAGCGGGCAGGACGGCGACGTGAACGCGCGCGGCGGCTTTGAGACGACGGTCGATCCGCTGATCGGCCTTTTCCGCGAACACCGCATTCCCTTCTGCGTGACATTCGGCAATCACGACTCGGAGAAGAAGGGCGCGGACCGCTTCTCCCGCCAGGAGCAGTACGACTACTACAAGGCGAAGGGCGGAGAGTTCTTCGTCGACCACGACGTTCCGGAACTGCACGGCGTCGGCAGCGGCTTTGTCTCGCTGTGCCGACGCGGCAAATCTGCCGCGTCGTTCAACATCTTCGTGATGGATTCCGGCGACTATCCTTCTGGGAGCTACCACAACTCTGGATACGACGGATGCTATGCCGATCAGATCGCGTGGTACGAGCGCGTCTCAGGCAAGACGCCGTGCCTCTGGTTCCAGCACATCATAGTTCCTGACGTGAATGTCCACGGGCTGTTTGTCGAGGCGCCGCCGGTCGACAACCCGAAGGCGAAGGACGGTCCCGAGGCGGGCTATACGATGATGTGGCCGGACGGCAAGAAGCGCATGCTTCTCGCTCCAGGCGTAAAGGGTGTTCTCAAGGAGCACACCTGCCCGCCAAACTGGTCGGTCTACCGCGACGCGAATCACGTCTACGAAGGCCGCACGCTCTACGACAGCTGGCGCAAGATGGGCAACATGAAGGGCGCGTTTTTCGGGCACGACCACATGAACACGTTCTGCGGGAAAGACGAAAACGGCATTTGCCTAGGAATGACGAAGTGCTGCTCGCTCTGGACGTATCACGACAACAATCCCGGCGTTCGCGCGTTTACCGTCCGCCACGACGGAACCTATGATACCGAAATCTTCACGGAAGCGGACATATAGGATGCTTAAGGTTGCGCGTACGGCTTATACAGCCCAGTGACATTTTCGCCGCGCGCGTGCATTCTCCCTTGTGATGACAACGGAGAATGGAGAGTTTTACGGGCACCTGGCGCGGCGAATCCTTTTTGTGGCGGCGGCGACTGGCGTGTATGGCGCGGTCTTGGCCGTGTGGCGCTCGCCGCTGATGGCGGCGTATGTGGCGGCGAAGCTTCCGATGGTGTTCGTCGGCGCGACGCTCATTGTCTCGCTTTTCTGCTGGATGGTTGCTCTCGCTATGGGCGCGGGGCTAAGGTATCGCGAAGTCCTTGAGGCCGTTTTCTTCGCGATGTCCGTCGCCGGGGCGATTCTCCTCGCGGCGGCGCCGGTCGTACTCTTCTTTGTCTTCTCCGCCGCGCCGGATTCCGGCACGCGCGAGACGATGCGTCTCGCGCATGCGACGATGATGCTTGCGCACATCGTCGTGATGGGTAGCGCCGGGACCGTCGGGGTCGCGCTTCTCTACAGGAGTCTCAAGAGGCGCGTTCCGGCGGATTGTCGTCTCGTTCTCATGATGTGCATCTGGCTCGCGGCGTTTGCAGTCGTCGGATGCCAGCTTGGATGGATCATGCGCCCGCTTGTCGGGAGCCCCAACATCTCCGTCGAGTTCCTCCGTTCCGATGCGCTCGACAGCAATTTCCTTGAATCGCTTTTCACACAGATCATTCCACACCTAATTAACGGAGGAGTAGTAAAATGAACAATGAGAAAACACCAGGTCTTGGCGAGCTGCTGCGCGCGCCGAGCGAGGTCATGGGCTTTGCGGACGGCAAGGCGCAATATTGGCGGTTGGCCGCGTTCCTTTCGTTCGTGACGGTGGTTGGATGTGCGCTGTTCGGATTTGCCGTCGGGTCGTTCGTTGACCTAAAGGTCGCTGCGCTCGACGCAGCGAAGATGATCGGCATTGCGGCGTTTTCGTTTGCCCTTTGCTTTCCGACGCTGTATGTCTTCGCGACGATCAGCGGATCGAAGCTCTCGGCATCGCGGCTTGCCGTCCTCGGTCTCGTCTGCACGGCGACATTTGGTTGCCTTCTCGCGGCGTTGTCGCCGATTTTGTGGCTATTCTCCGTGTCGACGGAAAATGCCGCGTTCATCGTCGTCCTGTCTTGCATCCTCGCCGCGCTGGCGCTTGCTTTCGTGACGCGCCCGATCGCCGCCGCCGTGCGCAAGGGAATCGTCGCGAACGTCGTCGGGTTAAAGGCATGGCTCGTCGGCTTTGCCGTCGTCGCGCTCCAGACTGTCACGCTTGTCCGTCCGATGCTCGCGCCAATTGGCACGCCGCGCACCCCCTCTGGCAAGTGCTTCTTCCTCATGCACTTCGGCGAGTCGATTGCGGATGAATTTCGCTCTTCGGCACGATGAGCGTCTTTGCTTTATGAAAGCGGGGAACGCGGAGTCGTACGGGCGTCTGGCGCGGTGGATGCTCCGTTGCGTCGCTGGCATGATATGCGCCTTGTCGTGCTGGCAGTTCGCAAGGCTATTATGGCCTGAAATTGCATTCACCCTCCATGTTTTCCAAAAGGAGTTTGCGGAGTATGATTTTAACAGAGTCATTGCGGGAGCGGCTATGGATCAAAGTGGGCTTACTAAGATTGCGGTCATCATTCTTCTGATAGAGGCCTGGACTATTTTCAATTGGCATATGTGCGGACTGATTTCGCGGTGGCGAATATGGCGGCTTGCGCACACATCTTTTTTCCTGATTGCCTTTGCGCTGCCGCTCATGTTGTCGATGTGGTTCACTTGGGAGTTATGGCGATATATTCTCGTCATGGGAATTACCGTTAATCGCGTAAAAGCCGTGCTCCTTGCGATTCTGTTTTTCTTCTCTCCGGCGTTTTGTGCGGTTAAATGGATTGTCGGCCGGATGCCGCGGACAAAGAACTTGCGAGCGGCTGTGATTTGCCTTTTCGTGGCGCTTGCTGTCGTTTTAGGGATCAATGTTGCCGCACGGCGGTCGCTCGCCAGCCATCCGCGTCCGACCATCTGTGAACCATACGGCGTTTCCGTGCCTCCTGCGCGGTGATGGGAAAAGGACTTCAACCTGGGGGCAAGTGAATTGGCTCTTTGCGCTCTTAACCATAAGTTTGGTATAATGCCGCCGTGCTGTTATGTTGAAGGCTATGCTTGAGACTGGAAGACAGATTGGGCCCTATCGCATCGTGCGTCCGCTCGGGAAGGGTGGAATGGCCGAGGTGTACGAGGTCGAGAACGAGCGGCTCGGGGCGCACTTTGCGCTGAAGGCGTTCACGCTCGACCACGGCGAAGTCGAGTTCCTGCGCAAGCGATTCCAGGTCGAAGGACGGCTCCTCGCGCGTTTGTCGCATCCGCGCATCGTGCGCGTCTACGACATGGACGTCGACGCGGAGACCGGCCTCCCTTACTATGTCATGGACCTCGTCCTCGACGAGTCGGGGCGTCCGCGCTCGCTGAAGGACGCGCTCGAAAGCGGCGAGGCGACGGAGGAGCTTGCGGCGAACTGGTACGAAGATCTCCGCGAGGGACTGGAATACATCCACGCGATGGGCGTCGTCCATCGCGACGTCACGCTGGAGAACGTTCTTGTCGGCTCGGACGGACGCGCGGTGCTTTCCGACTTCGGCGTCTCGAAGATCCTGCCGCGCGACCTTCGTGCGGAACTGAAAGAGACTGTCAACACGTTCGTTCGCGGCGAGAAGCCCTTGATGGGCAAGTCGTTCTATATTGCGCCCGAAGTCGCGGACGGAGGCGACGAGTCCGCGGCGTCCGACTTCTATTCGCTCGGCGTGATGATGCTACGCCTTCTCACGCAGGTGTGGTACGCGCCCGGCGTTAAACTGGACGACCTGCTCCTTCCGCTCGACCCACAGTGGCGGCGTCTCCTCCCGGCGCTTCTCGCCGAGAAGCCGACTGAGCGCAGATTGCTCGCCTGGCGGAAGCCGGACAAAAATCCGTTTAGGTCGCTCGTCACGGCTGGCGGCGGTGGAAACGACGTCATGCTGCGCATTCGCTTTCCGCACTGGATCCTCGCTGGGATAATGCTCTTCGCCGCAGCGGCGTTTGCGGCAGTCGCGATCTACGCGGCGTACGAGCGCGGGCAGCGCAAGATGGCGGAGCGCGAGCTAAGGGAACTGCGCGAGAAAGTGTCTGTGCTGGAGGCGAAATGAGCGCATTCCCCGAGACACCCGCGACGCTTCTCGTCAAGCTCGCCGCGCAGGTGACGGGCGAAGACGAGGCGAACTGGGTGCGGTTCGCAGACCTCTATGTCCCAGCAATACGCGAGTTTGCGCGGCGACGTGGTGACGGACGCGATGTGGACGACGTAGTGCAGGAAGTGCTTGCCGGGCTCGTGCGCATTTTCCGCGGCAACAAGTTCACCGTACGCGAAGGAAAGGGGAACTTCCGCGCTTACCTCGCGAAGATGATTCGTAGCCAGCTCTACATGGCGTATCGCCGCGAAAAGGCGCGGGGACTCGGGCTCAACGTTCCGATCGACGACGTGGAGCCGAGTGTTCCAGCGGACAGCGTGACTGCGGCGATGGACGCGGAGTGGGCGATGGCGCGGCACCGCGCTGCCGAGGAGCATGTTCTTACGAAGACGCTCGTCTCCGACCTCAACAAGCGCCTCTACCGGGCGTACGTCGTCGAGGAACGTCCCATCGACGAGGTTGCGCGCGAGTTCGGCGTCACGCGCAACCAGGTGAGCCAGGCGAAGACGCGCATTGGCCGCATGGTCGCCGCGATAGAAGGCGTGTAAGAAGGTGTGACATGGACACGGTGAGCAAGGAGAAGCGGTCGAAGATAATGTCGGCGATACATTCGCGCGACACGCTGCCGGAAGTCGTCGTTCGCAAGATGCTCTGGGAGAACGGCTACCGCTTTCGCGTCTGCGACAAGCGCATCGCGGGCCATCCCGACATCGTGATTCCGAAGTGCCGCGCACTAATCGAGGTTCGGGGATGCTTCTGGCACCAGCATGGGTGGGAGTGGGATGGTCGCAAGCTCGTGCAGACATCGGTCTGTCCAACTGCGACGCGGCCGAAATCAAACCGCGCGTTCTGGAACGCGAAGTTCCGGCGCAACGTCCGTCGCGACGCGGAGCACGAAAAGACGTGGACTGCGGACGGCTGGAACCTCATCGTCATCTGGGAATGCGGTCTCAAGACGGCGAAGGAGCGTGAAAAGACGTTCGCCTTTGTCCTCAAGAATCTTGCGAAGTGGGGGAAGCAGTAACATTGCCAAGGAGCGGCGCATTTGCCGCGGAATGTGGTATAATGTTAGCAAATCCAATGGAGGGTTGGCTCACATGAAACGAATTGCAGTTGCGTGTCTTTTGGCGGCTCTTGCCGTCGCCACAGTATACGGCAAGCCCGTTACGGGAAGCTCGAGTGCATCGAGCAGTATTTCGATAGAGGAAATGTCCTCTTCGGACATAGAGAAGGCCTTTGGGGGAAGTGGCTTCGGCGCCAGCTTTGGCGGCAAGGGCTTTAGCTTCGGCCAGGGCGTTGCGAGCTACACCGGGAAGCCGTCCGTCGTCCTCAAGGAGTGCTGCGTCTACCCGCCTATCGGCACGAACGTTCCGAGCTCTGCGACCTTCGACAGGTTCAAGTACGGGCGCAAGGGATATTTCACGGCCACGTACATCGTCCTTGCGCAGAACATCGTGGACATAGACCTTGAGAATCTTGTCGTCGAATCGATAACCGACGGTTCGGGCAAGGACTACACCAAGAAGAAGAACGGCGACGCCAACTGGGAGGTTGAGCCGTTTCGCTCGGCCGTGAACCGCGAAGGCGGATTCGCGACGTTCATGCTGTGCGGCGGCGGCAATGCGTGGGCGAAGTCGCTCCCGAAGGTAAAGGGCAAGGTCACGGTCACTGTCGCCGACAAGATGGCGACGAAGGAGCTGTCCGGCAAGATTTCGTCCGGCAAGATCGGCGAAGGCGAATACTCCTACAAGGTCAAGCTCGCCTCCAACTTGATGAGCGACGAGAAGTCGCTGGAGGTTTCGCCGGCCGGAAGCAAGTCCGACTGCGAACTGGAGGTCTTCTGCGGGGACAAGAAGCTCGACAGCACGGGCAGCTTTTCGATGAACGGAAAGAAGTCCTATACCTTCAAGAAGCCCGACGGCGACGACATCGTGATCAAGGTCAAGTACCCAGAAGGTGCCAAGAAGCTTGTCGTACCGTTCGGCTGAACTGCCGAAACGGACAGATGCCCGCCCGATCTTGCCGCGCCAAGACCGGGCATGTTTTTCGGCTGCCTGGGATGATTCCGGCTGCCGCTACTGGTTGATCGTCACGTTCGAGTTGACGATGGTGACCGACTTCTGCTCGACTGTCGCTGGCGCGGACTGCGCGACGGCTACGGTTGAGAGCGTGCCGAAGTTCGACCAGCAGCTGATCGGGCTTTTGTGCGCGCGTTCGCGCTCCAGCTCGAACCTGATCGCATCCGCGCGCGCCGCGCTTATCTTGGCGTGGATGTTGTTCACGGGTTTCGGAGCTTCGCGGCGGATTTCGCCCGTGTTCTTTCTGTAGGTGTCGTGGAACGAGTCGTTTGGCGACGAGAATGCGCTTCTGCGCGGACCCGAATGCTGCATACGCGGGAGCTGGGTCCCGCTTTGCTGGACATGGTGCCCACGTCCGCCGGCGCCCTCTCCACGCGGCGTGGGGCCGCGCTCTCCGGGCATCGCAGAAGCGGCGATTGCGATTGCAGCAAAAGCTGCGGCGAGAAATTTCTTCCTGTTGTCCATAATGCACCTCCTTCTTGTGTTTCTGTTCTGATAGGCGGCCATTCTCGGAAAATCTGACAGTGATAATGCTCGCGGCGCATCTGCCGCGGATTTGGTATAATGTCAGCATTATCAAGCATATACTTGTGAACTATCAGTCAAGGAACGGAAAGGAATCACGAATGAAGAAAATGCTGATGGCGTTTGCGCTGTGCGCATCGATGATGCTGCTTGGGCAGGACAATCCGCCGGAAGGGATGGACACGCTTTCATTCCCTCTGGCGACATTTGAATGCATCTTCCCGGCAAATCATGACGACGAGACGGACGAGGAGAGGACGAAACGTATGGCCGAGGAGGAAGCTGAGCAGAAGGAATGGGATAAACAGACGGAACGAAAATGGAAGGCTCGGTTTTCAGAAGAAGGGCTTAAGCTCACATGGCCGGAGGGATCTTCCGTTGTGAGACGCCGCGACGGGTTGACGGACTATCTGCGCGTCACCAATACACCTGATAATCTTGTGAAGATCGTCAAGTATTTTAATGAGTTGGAAAATTGGCAGGTTCTAAATCTGCTCGAATGCAACGTGCGGCTGGTCGGTGCGGGACGCGAAGCACTCAAGGCGGTCGGATTCGAGGATTCAAGCCATGTCTCCGATGCGGCCGCTCTCTGCAAAAAACTTTTGGATCGTGACGACGTTGACCTTATTGATTCATCCCACGTCGTTGTGCGCTCGGGTGCAGAATATGTGACGAAGGCCGTGACTGAATACATTTATCCAACGGATTTTGATCTGAAAATCGAGTCGCCTGTCTCAACAAACAGTCAATCAACCGCTTTTACCAACAGTCTGCATTCTCAGAACTGCGTGCTGTCTGCGGTAGAGCCAACAAAATTTACGATGAGAGAGGTCGGCTCCATCGTCCAGATGACGCCGACATTGACACTAGACTGTCGACTTGTTGATCTTGAGCTCATTGTGCAGTTCGTATCCGATCCGATCTGGAAGGACTACGGCGTGAAGGCCCCTTTGGCGACGCCTTCACGGTATGACCTGCCAATGGAGCAGCCGTTTTTCCCTGTTAGAAGTGTTGACGTCAAGACAACTGTCAAGCCAGGTCGGACGATGGTGTTTGTCGGCGGTGGACTTTCGCAGAAGGAGTCGGGAAACAAGACTTTGCTCGTATTTGTGACGGTGAACGGCGTCTCGGCGGATATTCAGTGACACGCGGCGCATCTGCCGCGGATTTGGTATAATGTTGCGCATGAAAATATGCGCCATGAAAAACGCCATACTCGTCTTTGTCGGCCTTGTGGCCGGGATTGCGGCAGCCAACGAGCCGCATGCGAAGGGTCGCCTTACTCTCTCGTTCAAGGAGAGCGACCCAGTCGGTGACTTTGCCGAAATGAAGCGCAGGGTTCCCTCCTCCTTCGACGACAAGGACGACGCAGGCAAGGACAAGCCCTACAACGTCTCGGAGCGCACGTACTCCGTCGAGGTGCCTGAGTCCTACGACAAGGGCAAACCTGCTCCGCTCTTCGTGTGGATAAGCGCCACGGATGGAGGCGGGATGCAGGGTCAGCTGCGAGAGTCGCTTGCGAAGCGCGGATTCATATACGCGGGCGCAAACGGCACGGGAAACGAAATCTGGCCGCCGATACGCTTTCGCGCCGCCATCGACGCCGTCTTCAACCTGAAGAAGCTGTACAACATCGACCCCAAGCAGATTTTCATCGCGGGGAACTCGGGTGGCGGACGCTGCGCGTCGATGGTCTCGATAACATATCCGGATGTGTTTACCGGCGGCGGATTCTATGTCATCGGATGCAACTTCTGGGACAATCTTCCTGCCGAGAAGCCTGGGCACCGCTATCCTGGCTTTCTTCCGAAGCGGGACAAAAAGCTCTTTGACGTCGCCAAGAAGCACTATTACGTGTTCCTCACGGGTTCAAAGGACTTCAACCGCGACGGGACCATCAAGGCCTACTACGGCTACGGCAAGGATGGTTTCCGCAACTGCTTCTACAACGAGACCGACGGACTTGGGCACGCAACGCCCCCTGCCGCCGACATCGAAAAGGCGTTTGCGTTTCTGGACCGTTCGCTGCATGCCGATGCCTTCGCCGCCTGCGAGCAGGCCGCGAAGGCCGTCAAGGCGAAGCGATATGCCGACGCGGCGAAGAAGCTCGGGCCGTTCCGCGGCACATGCGCCGCAGTGGACGACAAGTGGGGCGAATTGGTCGCGCTCGCGGACTCCGAGACCGAGAAGATCACGTCGAACGCCGCGCTCAAGCCGAAGCTAAGGAAACTGAAGCTTCAGGGCATCGTCTCGAAGTTCGGGCCCGTCCTCGGCGAGAAGGCGAAAAAAGCCCTTGCCGAGCAGGCGGAGTAGTTTCGTCCGCACCGCGATGTCGCCTCGCGCGGCGCATCCGCCGCGGATTTGGTATAATGTCAAGCATGGAAATCGACGTAAAGTCCGCGGTGGCCGAGATTGAGTCCACCACAGATCTGCTTGAGCGCGCGCTCAAGCTTTCCGGTCTTGTCACGACGATGTTCCAGCGCAGGGGCTTTCCGCTTGTGGTCGTCGGCGGGAGTGCGGTCGAGTTTTACACCGAGGGCGGATACATGTCGGGCGACATCGACTTCTGTCGAAGGTCGCTTAAGGCGATTCCGCCGCGTGTCATGCAGGAGGTAATTGCGGAGCTTGGCGGAAAGGGCGTGTCCCGGAGCTGGATGGTATGCGGGCTCTGCGTCGATCTTCTTGGCCTGCTGGAGTGCGAGACCGCCCTGCCGATGCGCGAGCTTGAGACTCCGTACGGAGTGGTCAAGATCATTCCGCCGGAGCTCGCGCTTGTGGAGCGCATTCTCATTGCGAACTATCCGCCGTCGGTGGAACTTGCCGCGACAGCGCGCAAGATGATGGTCGCGGCCGTGAACGACTCTCGCTTCGACTGGGTTGAGGCGGAACGTCTTGCGGCACTTCCAGACTTCGGCGTCCTCGCCGAGCTGCGTGCACTCAGGGAGGATGTCTCGAATGGCTGATGCGGCAGAGCGAAAGGTCGTCCGCATGACATGGGACGAGTGGCGC
>ERZ842401.5344-NODE-5344-length-14302-cov-2.969046_pt1 | contig 14302 bp, 7 predicted proteins | sample MGYA00521270_ERZ842401 | MGnify/ENA primary metagenome ERZ842401 (study PRJEB31892, sample SAMEA3878208) | bioreactor metagenome | biome: Moose rumen | place: Sweden | collected 2011-10 | study: EMG produced TPA metagenomics assembly of the PRJEB12797 data set... | reverse complement strand
ACGTGCTTAACAACTTGAAATTCCGTATCAGTTATGGTGTTACAGGTCAGCAAGATGGTATTGGCAACTACAACTATTTGCCAATATACTCTCAAAGTGCACAATTCTATCAATATTTATGGAACGGCACACCGATTTATACTTATCTACCTTCCGCATACGACGAAAACCTCAAGTGGGAAACCACAACTACATATAACGTCGGTATGGACTTCGGATTTGTGGGCGACAGGCTGACCTTCTCAGTTGATGCTTACAAGAGGGATACGAAAGACCTTATCAACTACATCCCTGCCCCTGCGGGTTCCAACCTGACGAACTTCCTGACCACCAATATCGGTGACCTTGAGAACATGGGTGTTGAGGTTGACCTCAATGCAGTTCTCATCGAGAAGCCCAACACAAGTTGGACATTCGGTGTCAACGCCGCTTATAACCATAACGAGATCACCAAACTGACTGCATCTCCTGATGACCATTCCGGTGTTGAGACCGGTGGAATCTCCGGTGGTACCGGTAACATGGTCCAGATGCACCAGGTCGGTCATCCTACTTCAGCGTTCTATGTATTCCAGCAGGTTTACGATCAGGCCGGCAAGCCTATCGATGGAGCTTATGTCGACCTTGACGGAAACGAAGTCATTGACGACAATGACCGCTATTTCTTCCACAAACCCGCTGCAGATGTGACCGTCGGTCTTAATACAACCTTCTCTTGGAAGAACTGGACCGCAGCCCTTTCAGGACACGGCAGCTTCGGCAACTGGGTATACAATAACGTCGCTTCCAATCAGGAAATGACCGCTGACCTTTGGACCAACAGCTTCGTGAGCAACCGTCTCACCTCCGCTTTTGATTCAGAGTTCGCACAGGCACGTTACCGCTCAGACTACTACGTGCGCAACGCTTCCTTCTTCAAGTTCGACAACTTCACCCTCAGCCGCAACTTCCCTAACATCTTCGGTTGGGCAGAGAACCTGTCGATCAATGTCTTCGGTACAGTCCAGAACATCTACACCATCACCAAGTACGACGGCCTCGATCCTGAAGTTTATGGAGGTATCGACGGAGAGATATATCCTCGTCCGAGAACCTACATCCTTGGTGTCAAGGTTAACTTCTAATATGGAGGACAGACTATTATGAAAACAGTAAAATATATACTCAGCGCTTTCGTGGTTCTCGCAGGAATCAGCCTCACTTCATGCGTGAAGGATCTTGACGTGGTTCCTATCGATCCGAACCTCAACACCGCAGACAAGCAGCTCAACACGGAGGCTGACTACCTGAACGTCCTCGCAGGAGTTTACACAGGTTTTGCGACTTCCGGTTACTATGGTCCGAACGGTGATCCTTCAATCTCCGGTCTTGACGGTGGAGCCAGCCAGTACCTCAGGGGACTTTTCAACCTCAACGAACTTCCCACCGATGAGGCAGCCAATAACTGGAATGACCAGACCATCAAGGATTTCCATGCCATGTCATGGACAACCTCTGATGTGTTCATCTACGCTTTCTATTCAAGGGTCAACCTTCAGATATCCCTTTGCAACGAGTTCATCCGTCAGGCAAAGAACTTCGGCGGTCTTGACGCTCTTATCGCTGAGGCCAGGGCTCTTAGGGCGATGTCCTATCTGCACGCGATCGACAACTTCGGCAATGTTCCCTTCAGTGATGAGAACCTTGTGATCGGTGTTGATGTTCCCGAGCAGATTTCACGTGCCGAACTCTTCTCCTTCATCGAGAGCGAGTGCAAGGACCTCATCAACGGAAACGACCTTCCTGCAGCACGTGCCGCACAGTACGGACGTATCGACAAGGGCGGAGTCAAGATGATTCTTGCAAAGCTTTACCTTAACGCAGGTGTCTATACCGGAACTCCCAGATGGGATGACTGCGCAGACGTCCTCAACAGCATCATGGCTGACGGCTACACCCTGCATCCTGTCTACTCCGACCTCTTCGGTGCCGATAACGACATCTGCACTGACGAAATCATCTTCGCCATCGAGCAGGATGGTGTCGACACCCAGAGCTACGGCGCAACAAACTATATCATATTCGGTTCCACTGGTGACGGTGTGAACGCTGCTGAAATGGGTATCTCCTCTGGTTGGGGCGGTCTCCGTGCAACGGATACCTTCTACAACACATTTGAGGACGGTGATGCCCGTAAGATGTTCAGCGACGATGACTTCCATAAGGGACCTATCACCGATGTAAGTGATTTCACAGCAGGTGGACACCCTTCAATGAAATTCAGGAACATCACTTCTACCGGCCAGTCTGGTAAAGAAGCTGGTTTCGTGGATACCGATTTCCCGGTCTTCCGTTATGCCGACGCCCTTCTGATGCTTGCCGAATGCGGCCTCAACGGTTCTTCCAAGGTTACCGCCTCCGCAGCTCAGAATTACTTCAACCAGGTCCGCGCACGTGCCGGCCTCGGTGAACTTGAACTTACTGCAGACAATCTTATCGCCGAAAGAGGCCGAGAGCTCTATCACGAGTGCTGGAGAAGAAGCGATCTTATCCGTTTCGGAAAGTTCACTTCATCTGAATTCACATGGGATCTGAAACCCGCAACAGTCGATTCCCACAGGGCTCTTTATCCAATCCCTACACAGGATATGACCAGTAGCGGTAAGCTTACCCAGAATCCCGGTTATTAATAGATTAAACCGACTACATCATGAAAAAGATATTCAATGCGATATTGGCCGGTGCGGTGGCCCTTGCGGCTCTCTCCTGTACTCAGGAGGAGATGGTGACCTTCAATCCTACAGATCAGGTCGCCCCTATTCTCAACGCGCCTTCAAGTGAAGCTGTCACTCTTACCGAGGACGGTACTCTTGCCGCATTCACTTTCACTCCGGCCAGCTACGGTGTTCCTGCTGCTATCAGCTACACTCTTTACGCTGACGTCGTTTCTTCTGATTTCGCTAATGAGAAGGTTCTCGGTTCCACCAAGTCCCCTTCCAAAGAAATCGTTGTAAAGGCGAAGGCCCTCAATAACTTGCTCATCAGCGCCGAGAAGGAAGTCGGTGCGGAGGCTCCTGTATACCTCAGACTGAAATCTGAGTGGATGGGAGAAAGCTCAGCCGTGGCTGGTGGTGCGTATGCTCTGTATTCCAATGTCGTTACCCTCAACGCCATCCCTTATCAGGCCGAGAAGGAATATGCCAAGGTTTGGCTTCCCGGTACCGCCAACGGTTGGGACCACAAGTCTTGCGAATACCTCTTCAATTTCGATGATGACGACGTGAAGTTCGAAGCCGTGACCGATTTCGGTGAGGATCATGCATCAAATGCTTTCAAAGTTACTGGTGACGCCAGTTGGGATGACGCTACAGGAAACTGGGGCTGCACCGCAACCGCTTCTGAAGCTGCATCGGTCCAGCTCGAAAACGGTATCAATGACAACATCGCCGTTTACACCAAGAACCGTTTCTATCACTTCACTTTCGACAAATCCTCTCTTATCCTCAAGAAGGACTACTCCTTCGATCAGGTAGGTGTCATCGGACTTAACGGTGACTGGAACAATGATATCGTCATGAACTGGCACACAGCCAAGCAGCGTTTCTATGTCGATGTCGATGTCGATTCCGCAACAGAATTCAAGTTCCGTCTTGATGCCGCTTGGGACACCAACTGGGGTGGAGACCTTGATCATCTGACAAATGGTGGCGATAACATTCCCATCGATGCCGGTCAGTACAGGATTTACCTGAACCTCAACGATCTCGACGGTGTTACTGCTGAAATCAACGCCGGCATGTACGGAAAGGAAGAAGGCGACAAGGAGGTTGAACCTGAACCCGAACCTACTTACACGGGATGGGGTATCATCGGTGACTTCAACTCTTGGGGCGGCGATGCCGAAATGACCCAGGACGGAAACACCTGGATCGGCTATGTCACCATTACCGAAACCGGTGGTATCAAACTCCGTAAGGATGCTGACTGGACCGAGAACTACGGTGGTACAATGACGGCTCTTGGAGAGCCTTTCGAGGCTGTTCCCGGAGGTGACAACATCACCGTCGATCCCGGATTCTACAAGATCGTTCTCGATCTGGATGCTCTTACCATCACTATTTCTGACGGAACAGTATGGAGCCTCATCGGAGCCTTCAACTCCTGGGGTGGAGATGTCGACATGGTACTTACTGACGGCAAGTGGGTAAGCCCTGCTACGAACATCACAGCAGGAGGCCTCAAGATCCGCAAGAATCACTCTTGGGATGAGAACCGTGGCGGTACTATGGAGTCCGTCGGAGTAGCTTTCGACGCCGTTGCAGGCGGTGACGATATCGTCATTCCTGAGGACGGTATCTACGTTGTCACTTACGATCCCGATCCTGAAACCATCCTTATCGAAGCCGCCGGTTGGGGTGTTGTAGGAACCATCAACTCCTGGGGTTCCTCTCCCGACCTCGTGATGAAGGAGGAAGACGGATGGCTTGTTCGCAAGAATCTCGCCCTCACCGACTCAGACCAGATCAAGATCCGTTATCAGAATGACTGGAGTAAGGGTGATTATGGCGCACGTACAGCTGTCGGTGTTCCCGTGAAGGCTGAAAAGGCAGGTTCCAATATCGCTCCCGGAGCCGGGACCTTCGATGTTTACTTTGATGCTGATAATGAGGTCATCTACATCGTCACTGCCGGTGACCGCCTCGATTACTGGGGAGTCGTCGGAACCATCAACGGATGGGGTGCGTCAAGGGATTTCATCATGTATGACAACGGAAAGGGATATGCCGTCCATGAAGGACTCGTCCTTGCCGAAGGTGACGAAATCAAGCTCAGGAAGAATTCCGATTGGGGAGTCAATCGTGGCGGTTCTTGGGCAGTGAATGAGGCCATCTCCGTGACTCAGGAAGGAAGCAACCTTGTATGTGCAGCAGAAGGCACATATGACATTTATTTCGATGAAGAGAATGACCTTCTCTATATTAAGACAGAAGGCGACGAAGAGGATGATACCGTCTACAACGATTATATCTATCTTGTCGGCGCGGATACCAATTGGGGAGATTCCCCGATCGCTATGCCGTCAGTGAAGAATGGCGAGGACAACACTTCTGTTTATAAGATATTCGCATACCTTACCGGAGAGTTCAAGTTCAAGCCCAACGCTGACAATTGGGACGGCGACTGGGAGCCGGGTAGTGAAGCCGGTACGATTACAGAGAGCGGCGAAGGCAATTTCCCTGCACCTGATCCCGGATACTATATGGTAACCGTTGACATCAAGGCCCTTACTTATGAACTTACGATGATCAACTCCATCGGAGTCATAGGACCGGCCCAGGAAGGTTCATGGGATACCGATACCGATATGACTTGGGACGGAGAGAACATGGTATGGACAATAACCATAGAACTTTCCGCAGACGAGTTCAAGTTAAGGGCCAACGACGATTGGGGAATCAACTGGGGAGCAAATGGTGACGAAACGACGGCCATTACTCTCGGACAGGAAATGGATACCAAGATGGGTGGTCCCAACTTCTCCATCGATGAGGCTGGCAAGTACACCATCGTGCTCAATGCCCAGGTTGACGGCCTTGGAACCGTGAAGGTGACCAAAGCTGAGTAAAATATCTTGAGAAGGAGACGGGTTTCTTGAGGATTCCCGTCCCTTCTTCGCTATGGGCTGGAGACCCTGACCGGTCTTCAGTCCGCCAATTAAGGAAAAGATTACCGATATGAATAGATACATCCATCTGTTTGCGGCAGCACTCATCGCTGCCTTGCTGCTGTTCGGATGCGACGGCAAAGACAAACCCAAAGAGGAGACCCTCACCCTTTCTGTCAGTCCTACTTCAGTGACCTTTGACGCCAAAGCGACCTCGGCCCAGGCAGTTTCTGTTGTCACCAAGGCCTCATGGTCGGCCTCTTCTTCTGAGTCATGGCTGACAATATCTCCTTCGAGCGGAACGGGTAACGGGATACTTTCTTTAAGCGCGACACCGAATAGCGGATCTTCTTCAAGAAGCGCTACGGTGACCGTAAAGGACTCTGACGGGAAACTCTCCGCTGCGGTCCAGGTCACCCAGAACGCCAGTGAGGTGAAGACGCTTGTCGCCAATCCCAAGGCTTTTGACGGGACCAAGAGGTCTGATCTTACATATCAGCTTCTCATCTACAGCTTCAAGGATGGAGTCAGAGGAGATGGTGTAGGGGACTTCAAAGGAATCGAGCAGAAGCTCGACTATCTTGATGATTTGGGCGTGACGGCACTTTGGCTTTCTCCAGCCCATCCGACACCGTCGTATCATGCTTACGATGTCGACGATTACGGTAAACTCAATCCTTTGTACAGCACATCAAACACTACTGACAGCGCAGAGGAGGATTTCAAAAGCCTTATCGATGCCGCCCATGCGAAGGGTATAAAGATTTATATGGACTATGTCCTTAACCATTCCGGAAAGGGGACAGAGTGGTTCCAGCAGGCGACCTCCGATCCCGATAGCCCCTACAAGAACTACTACGTGTTCTCGGACGATCCTGATGCTGATATCGCTGCAGGGAAGATTGACAATTTCGGAGGAGCGTCGACTCCCGGAATGGGAGGATGGTATCCGGTCACATACGGAGAGAAGGGATATACCGGAAAACTGCACTTTAAACTGGACTGGACCGGTTCTACCAAGAAAATAACCGTTACCGAGACTACCGATGCCGCCCAGACTTCCAACTCTTCCGCTTCTAAGTGGCTTTGGATAGGAAAGAACGCCACGTCAGTAGGCCTCTATGAGACTTCGACGAACATCTTTGAAATCACCCTCAATGTCGATACTGATTGGGGCTTCCTTGTGAGGACTTCTTCTTCAAGTTGGGGTGCCGGTACAAAGTGGGGGGCTCCTTCGGGAAGCGGACCGATTGTCCTCGGTACGCCTTTCACTCTTGCTTCCAATTCTTCAGGAGATCCTGCCGACATCACCTTCGGCGGAAGCACGTCGTACTATTTCGGATCATTCGGGGACTCAATGCCGGATCTCAATTACGGCAAATATACTGATGTCACCGACTCTCCGGTATTCAATGATATTGCCGCCACTGCTGACCATTGGCTTGAACTCGGCGTTGACGGATTCCGCCTGGATGCGGTTGTCTGGATATATCAGGAGCAGATTGCGGCTAATCAGGCCTTCCTTTCCGCATGGTATGAAAGGCTCAATACAAAGTACCATGATCTTGGCAGAGACGGCGACATCTTCATGGTAGGCGAAGCGTGGAAGGGTCATGGAGAGGAGAAACAGTATTATAAGGGCCTTATTTCGAACTTCGAATTCGATTACTGGGGAGTTCTTAGCAATGCCCTCAAGAACCGCAATGCCAGCAATTACGTTAACTCCGTAATGATGTACAACACTGACCATAGGGCCGTCCGTTCCGATGCGATCACTTCCCTTATGATGACTAACCATGACCAGAACAGGGCAGCTGGTGACCTCAACAAAAACGTGACTCTCGAAAAGCAGGCCGCCGCCATGCTCCTTACTTCCCAGGGCAAGCCTTTCGTCTACCAGGGCGAAGAACTCGGGTATTGGGGCGTGAAGGACAATGGTGACGAATATGTCCGCACTCCGATAATGTGGGACAAGGCCGGCAAGGACGTCGCCAAGAACGGAGTCAACGGGAAGGTCGACAATACTATGCTCTCCTCGTCCATCTCGGTTGAAGCCCAGGATGCCGATGATTCTTCACTCCTTAACGTGTACAGGACTTTCGCACGTCTCAGGAACACCTATCCTGCGCTTGCTGCCGGAACCATGTCAAAGGTGTCCTACATATCGGATACTGCCGTTGCCGCTTGGTATATGACCGCTGCTGACGGATCAAAGATGCTGGTTATCCATAACCTCGCAGGAGGAGAGAAGACATTCAACGTCAACGACTCCATGGAAAAGGTAGCCGGACTTTTGGGAACCGCAACCTCCGACGGCAGCAAACTTACTCTAGGGGCCAACAGCTCCATCGTGTTTGAACTATAGTTTTTGTGGCGCTTTACAGTTTTTGAATTCTGTCTTATGAAAAGAATCGTTCTGGCTGCAGCAGCAGCACTCTTGCTTATCCTTCCCGGTTGCAACGGAAAGAAAAACGCTGTTCCCGAGCAGCATCCTCATTGGACCTACAATACGGTCATCTATGAAGTCAACACAAGGCAGTTTTCTCCAGAAGGGACCTTCGCCGGAGTCGAGGCCCAGCTGCCCCGTCTTAAGGACCTTGGCGTTGACATCCTTTGGTTCATGCCCATTTATGAAATCGGTGAGGTGGAGAGAAAAGGATCCCTCGGATCATATTATGCGATTTCCGACTACACCAAAGTGAATCCCGAGTTCGGTACGATGGCGGACTTCGAGTCCCTGCTCGGCAAAGCCCATGAACTTGGATTCAAGGTCATTCTCGACTGGGTCGCTAACCAGACGGCTCCGGACAACGTATGGATGACTGACAAGCCAGCCGACTTCTATGAAAGGGATGCCGAAGGGAACGCCATCTATGAGTATGACTGGACCGATACCCGCAGTCTCAATTACGAGAACGAGCAGGTATGGTGGGCGCAGGACGAGTGCATGAGGTTCTGGCTCGAAAAAGGAGTTGACGGATTCAGGTGCGACGCTGCCGCTGAAATGCCTTCAAAGTTCTGGAAAGCCATCCTTCCCAAGATGAAAACCGATTATCCTGATATTTATCTTCTGGCGGAAGCGGAGAGCACTGAACTTATCGACCCCAAGGAGACTTTCGACGCATCTTATGCCTGGAAGCTCCATCACCTTATGAACGAAATCGCCCAAGGCAAGAAGACATCTTCTGACCTTAAGGCTTATGTCGCTGAGGATGACGTCGAGTTCGGAAAGACCAATTTCCGCATGATGTTCACTTCCAACCATGATGAGAATTCCTGGAGCGGCTCCGAGTTCGAGAGGATGGGAGATGCCGCAAATGCAATGGCAGTGCTCTGCTTCACTCTTCCCAAGGGTCAGCCCCTTGTGTATACCGGACAGGAAGTCGGAGTCACAAGAAGGATCGAGTTCTTCGAGAAGGATCCCGTCACAGACTGGGCAGCCAATCAGTATACGGCCTTCTTCAAGGATCTCATCAACTTCCGTCACGCCAATGCCAAGGTTCTTGCTCCCGGGGAGCAGGGTGCTCCGATCGAGTATCTTGAGAACGACAATCCCGATGTGTTCGCCTTCTCTAGAGGAAAAGGCAAGAATAAGATAGTCGTCGTAGTGAACCTTTCATCCGAGCCTGCCACAGCCCATATAAAGCTTGACGGAAAATACTGTTCCGCATTCGGCGCTCAGGAGTATTCTCCAAAAGCGGAGTCTTTTGAACTGGGCGCTTGGCAGTACTGCCTTATGTCGAAGAAGAAATAATTCGTTATGAAAAAAGTACTTCCTTTTATGGCTGCAGCCATGATCATATCTTCCTGCGGGAATTCTCCCGAAATTGACGTTTCTTCAGTCCCTGATGCGACCTCGTCCGATATTGTGAGGGTTGAGCCCCTCAGCTGGTGGACCGGAATGAAGATGCCTCTTCAGCTCCTTGTCGGAGGAGACAACATCTCCGCATGCGACAAAGTTGAGATATCGGGAGGAGACGGAGTCAAGGTTACGGGAATCCATAAAGCCGACAGCCCCGACTACCTGTTCGTGGACGTGGAGGTTTCTTCCTCGGCCAAGGCCGGCACATACTATCTCGTGTTCTCCGGTGAAGGGAAGTCGTTCAAGTACGCTTACCGCCTCGACGACCGCAAGAAGGACTCCGCCCAAAGGAAGGGCTTCTCTACTGCGGATATGATATACCTGGTTTTTCCGGACAGGTTCGCAAACGGTGACCCTTCGAACGATTCCACTCCGGATACGGCCGACAAGGCAGACAGGGAGGCGTACCTTGGCCGTCATGGCGGGGACATCCAGGGAATAATCGACCATCTCGATTATATCTCCGAACTTGGAGCCACAGCTATCTGGTGCACTCCGCTTCTTCTTGACGACGAACCGAGAGTGTCCTATCACGGATACGCTTGTGCCGATTATTATCATATCGACCCAAGGTTCGGTTCCAATGAACTCTACCGTGAGTTTGTCAGCAAGGCACACGAGAAGGGAATCAAGGTTATCATGGACATAGTCACCAACCATTGCGGCGGAGCCCATTGGTGGATGAAGGACATGCCTTTCAAGGACTGGGTCCACACCTTCCCCGAATACACCAGGACCAATGTCCTTTTCTCGACCAACATGGATCCCAATGCCTCCAAGAGCGAGCTCGCCCTTCAGGAGAGCGGCTGGTTCGACACCTCGATGCCGGATATGAATCTTGACAATTCATATCTTTTGAGGTATTTCCAGCAGTGGGCCATCTGGTGGACCGAGTGGGCTGATCTTGACGGCCTTAGGGTAGACACATATCCGTACAACGAGAAGGAACCCATGAGCAAGTGGTGTGAGGCGGTAATGAATGAATACCCCGACTACAACATAGTCGGAGAATGCTGGACCTCCTCTTATCCCCAGCTGGCCTATTGGCAGGGCGGAAACCTCAACAAGGACGGCTTCAACTCAAACCTTCCTTCCATAATGGACTTCCCTCTTCAGGAAGCCATGACAGCAGCGTTCTGCGAAGATGGGGATAACCCTGAGTGGGGAAGGGGACTGACAAGGGTGTATGACTGCCTGTCTCACGATTTCGTGTACCATGACCTTTCGAAGATGATGATCTTCATAGCCAACCATGACCATTCCAGAATGGGAGACACGTGGAATCACGACCCCTCAAAAATGAAGATGGCCATTACACTTATGGCTACGATGAGGGGTATCCCTCAGCTCTACAATGGTGACGAGATGATGTTCTCATGCCGTAAGGGCAGCTGGGATGACGGAGCGAAGAGGATCGACTTCCCCGGCGGATGGAAAGAGGACAAGACCAACCTCTTCACATCTGAAGGAAGGGCGGCGGCCGGAAAGACCGAAGAAGCCGACTACTCGAGCGCTGCGGATCTGCACGACTACACTTCAAAACTCTTCACCTGGAGAAAGGACAAGGAGGTCATCCATAACGGAAAGACCATGCACTTCCTCGGAAGCAGGGACAATTCCTACGCATTCTTCCGTTACAATGACACGGATGCCGTTTTCGTGTTCCTGAACAATTCCCATCATGACATGGTCATTCCGTGGGCTTCATATTCGGAGATCGCTCCCTCATCTGTGACCGGAAAGGATGTCCTTACGGGAAAGGATGTCACTCTCGGCAACGATGTTGTGGTCCCTGCGATGAGCTCGATAGTCGTAGAATACAAAAGGTAAGCAGGAAAGAGAATCAATATGAGATTTCAAGGAATAATGGCCGCAGTTGCGGCCCTCGCTTCACTGGTTTCATGCGGAAACAACAACTCAAGGGTGACTTCTCTGGAAGGGGAACTGCTCAAAAGCCCTAATGGCAACCTTGAGATGTTATTCTCCGTGAAGGACGGAGTCCCCATGTACAGTCTTGAGTACGGGGAGAACACCGTAGCTGTCGCCCCCTCCCGTCTCGGCTTTGAACTTCTCGGTGACAATCCCGACTTTCAGTCCGGTTTCACGATGGAGACGTTGGACCGTTCCTCATTTGATGAGACTTGGGAACCCGTTTGGGGAGAGGAGTCAAGCATTGAAAACAATTACAATGAGATGCTTGTCCATCTCACCCAGAAGGCCACCGGCCGTAAAATGAACATCCGTTTCAGATTGTATGACGACGGACTCGGCTTCCGGTACGAATTCCCTCTGGAGAACACCCTTTCATATTTCAACATAAAGGAAGAACTCACCGAGTTCGTCATGACAGGTGACCATACCGCATGGTGGATTTCCGGGGACTATGACACCCAGGAGTACAACTACACCGAGAGCCGCCTTTCCGAAATCGGAGGCATCTCCAAGAGCATGAGGCTCGGCAATGCTTCAGCAACCAGTTTCTCTGACTTCGGAGTCCAGACTTCCCTTCAGATGAAAACCGATGCCGGACTCTATATCAATATCCATGAGGCTGAAGTCGTGAACTACCCTACGACCAATCTGGATTTCAATCCCCGTACGATGGTCTTCAGTACATGGCTTACTCCTGATGCCGAAGGAGTGAAAGGGAGGATGCAGGCTCCCTGCAATACTCCATGGAGGACCGTCATGGTGACGGACAGTGCGACTAAGGTCCTCGCTTCAAGGCTTATCTACAATCTCAACGAGCCTTGTGCCCTGGAGGACGTCTCCTGGATCCATCCCGTCAAATATATGGGAGTATGGTGGGAGATGATAACCAACAAGAGCTCCTGGTCTTATACCGATGACTACCCTTCGGTCCAGCTCGGTGTGACTGATTATTCCAAGTCGAAGCCTCACGGCAGACACGGTGCCAACAACGAGAATGTCCGCAGGTATATTGATTTTGCAGCGGAGAACGGATTCGACGCGCTTCTTATCGAAGGATGGAACGAAGGATGGGAAGACTGGTACGGTCACCAGAAGGATTACGTGTTTGACTTCGTCACGCCTTATCCCGACTTTGACCTTCCCGCCCTTAACGCTTATGCCCACTCGAAGGGAATCCGCCTCGTGATGCACCATGAGACTTCATCCTCGACGGTCAATTACGAGAGGCATATGGAAGCGGCCTATGACCTTATGAACAAGTACGGATATGATGCGGTCAAGAGCGGATACGTCGGAAACATCATCCCTTATGGTGAGCATCATTACAGCCAGCCTCTCATCAACCATTATCTGCTTGCGATAAAGAAGGCTGCAGAACACCATATCATGGTCAATGCCCATGAGGCCGTAAGACCCACCGGGCTTGCAAGGACGTACCCGAACCTTATCGGGAACGAATCCGCAATGGGGACCGAGTACCGGGCCAGCATCAACCCCGGTCATGCGACCATTCTGCCTTTTACACGTCTTCAGGGAGGCCCGATGGATTATACTCCTGGAATCTTCGAGATGGACATGAGCAAACTCAATCCCAACGAGAGCGGACATATGAAGATGACCATCGGAAACCAGCTCGGAATCTACGTCACATTCTACTCTCCTTTGCAGATGGCGGCCGACCTTCCTGAGCATTATGCTCCCCATATGGATGCCTTCCAATTCATAAAGGATGTCGCAGTAGACTGGGACAAGAGCCTTTACCTTATGGCCGAGCCCGGGGCTTACATTGTGACGGCCCGTCACCCGAAACTCTCTACTCTCAATGCTTCACAGGAAGGAGTGGCTTCTCTTCCCGACGGAAAGAAGAACGCCGTTTCCGGAGCCGCGAAGTTCGTGTATGCTCTTGCGGAGAATGCCACTGCAGCCGATTTGGCGAAAGCCAGGGCCCATGATGTATGGTATGTCGGAGGAATCACCGATGAAAACGAAAGGACTGTCAGTGTCGCACTTGATTTCCTGAAAGATGGAGTGAAGTATGAAGCCACTCTTTATGCGGATGCTGAAGACGCCGACTATGAGACCAATCCGAAGGCCTACAAGATCACGAAGATGACGGTCGACTCATCATCGGTTCTCGAGGTCAGGATGGCCAGGAGCGGAGGTTTCGCCTTGAGCTTGCGGGAGATATTCTAGAATTCACCGGACCCGACAGAAACACAGAAAAATAGTGACCGCCACTTTCTTCCCAGAGAGTGGCGGCCTTTTGTCAGCTAGTTGATAATAGATTGAAATTGTGGTATTCTTCTTTACCTTGTCACTTGGACACTCTGCTTTCCGTAATAGTCCTGTCCGTCGTAGATGATGTGCCTTTCCAGGACAGGAGCCTTGTCCATGCTCCAAGAGTATTTGTTGTAAATCGTAATCGTGTCTGAAGTCCCGTCTCCCCAGTCTATGACGAGCGGAATGTTTTCGAGGGTCCTCGACCCTGAAATCTGACCGAAAACAAGCACATGCGGCTCATCGTTGGCATCTTTCATTGTCCATAGCGAAATCCCGTTTTTGGGAGAAGAGTCCCTAAGGTAAGTCGACCCCAGGAATGCGGCCGATATCACATTGGAGGAGATGTTGCTTGTCTTAGTAGGATCCAGCATGTTGTTGCCGTCATTGTCGGATACTGTTATGCGGACCTCTATCGGGAGAGGACCGTCAACCCAGGATGTGTATTCCTTGCTTTCGCATCCCCACAGGATGAGAACGCACAGGATCGTTCCGAAAATGTATGAAAGACTTCTGTTCATCCGGCCTTTAAGCCTCTTATAAGTAATAGACTATCACAAAGATGCTTTTTTGTGGCAAAATGTTGC
>ERZ842401.5343-NODE-5343-length-14305-cov-4.661614_pt1 | contig 14305 bp, 6 predicted proteins | sample MGYA00521270_ERZ842401 | MGnify/ENA primary metagenome ERZ842401 (study PRJEB31892, sample SAMEA3878208) | bioreactor metagenome | biome: Moose rumen | place: Sweden | collected 2011-10 | study: EMG produced TPA metagenomics assembly of the PRJEB12797 data set... | reverse complement strand
CGTATCCGATGCATGGGGCCGGAGCAGCAGATACGGTATGCGGGGATATTGCTCGACATCGCGGACGGGACGCAGCGGGACTTCGATGAACTGATCATGGAGAAGCGCGGGACAACGTGCTGGATTCACTTCGCGGTGAGACCCAAGGAGAATCGGCGACGCATCAGGTTCGACATGAGATGAATGAGAGGGGGAATCCCGCTGCTGCACGACGGTGGCGGGATTTTTGCGGAGAAATGTGTGAGTGTTTCAGAATAAATTTGTAACTTTGCGCCCGATTATGCTAACGACAGCCGACAACGACCAGAAAAAGACGCTTAACGACAGAGGCATCTGTGTGGTGATTCCGACGTACAATAACGGCGGGACCATCGCTGATGTGGTGCGTCGGACGCTGGCGCAGTGCGGCGACGTGATCGTGGTCGACGACGGGTGTACCGACGAGACGGCCCGCCTGCTGTCTGCCATCGAGGGCATCAGCGTGGTGACGCTGGGGCGGAACCGAGGCAAGGGCATCGCCCTCAGGGAAGGCTTCCGACGGGCGCTGGCGATGGGCTTCTCGTATGCCATCACGCTCGACGGCGACGGCCAGCACTATCCTGAGGACATCCCGCTGCTGCTGGCGGCAAACCAGGCTCACCCCGGGGCGCTCATCGTGGGCAGCCGACGGCTGGAGGGCGTGGAGAGGTCGAAAGGCAGCGTGTTTGCCAACAGGTTCTCCAACTTCTGGTTCTGGGTGCAGACGGGTCGCCGACTGCCCGACACGCAGACGGGCTACCGGCTCTATCCGCTGAAGAAGCTGCGCGGGCTGAGTCTGCTGACCTCGCGCTACGAGGCCGAGCTGGAACTGATGGTGCTGGCCTCGTGGCACGGGGTGGAGCTGGTGCCGACGCCCGTGAGCGTGTATTATCCGCCTCAGGAGGCACGCGTGAGCCACTTCCGTCCCCTCAGGGACTTCGCCAGGATCTCGCTGCTCAACACGGTGCTGTGCGTGCTGGCGGTGGTCTACGGTCTGCCGCTGCGGCTGTGGCGGTGGCTGATGACATTTCTGCGGACCGCCTATTCGCTGCTGTTCTTCAGCGTGCTGATGCTGCTGGTGATCAATCCGGCCGTGTGGCTCTACGTGAAGCTGCGCGGCGACTATACGGTGCCGACGACGGACAAGGAGCGGCGGACGGCTGACCGACTGCACCAGATCATCTACCACGCCTCGCGATTCATTATGCTCAGGCACGGGATTCCGGGGGTGCGGTTTTCCTATGACGTGGCTGATGGCGTAGGCTTCGACCGCCCGCGGGTGGTGATCTGCAACCATCAGTCGCACTTGGACCTGGCCTGCCAGCTGATCTTCACGCCGAAGATCGTGTTCCTGACCAACGACTGGGTGTGGCGGAATCCCTTCTACGGCTTCCTCATCCGCCATGCGGAGTACTACCCCGTTCACGACGGCATCGACGAACTGCTGCCCAGGCTCCGCTCGCTGGTGGAGCGAGGCTTCTCGATAGCCGTCTATCCGGAGGGCACGCGGTCGAGTGACGGCCGCATCGGGCGGTTCCATCAGGGGGCCTTCTACATCGCGGAGCAGCTGGGGCTGGAGGTGCTGCCGATGTATCTCTGCGGTCCGGGCAGGATCCTGCGCAAGAAGAGCTATTCGCTGCACAAGGGGGCCATCCATTTAGAGGTAGGCGAGCCTGTCAGCCGTGAGCAGCTGCAGGCGATGGGCGAACTGAGGCAACAGGCATCGGCGATGCGGCGACACTACATACGAAAATACGAGACAATGATGAACAAATTCATGAAGGTGATAGTCATATCACTATTCACTATTCACTATTCACTATTGCCCACTTCCGCCCGGCAGAAGCTGACGCCCTACCCGGTGGAAGGCAGCGGCCATCCTGCAGTGATCGTCTGTCCCGGCGGCAGCTACTTCTGGCACGCCACAGAGACTGAGGGGCACATGGTGGCCCGTTGGCTGCAGCAACAGGGTATTGCTGCCTTTGTGCTGTACTATCGCACGGCCTATGTGCCCGCCTTTATCACCCGCTATCGCTACGTGCTGCGCGGCACCCGCTATCCTGACGCCCAGGACGACCTGCTGGAAGCCCTGCGCCATGTGCGGGCCCATGCGGATGAATACGGTGTCGACAGCAGCAGGGTAGGGGTGATGGGCTTTTCGGCGGGAGGCCATTTGGTGATGTCGGCGGCAGAAGTGTTCGACAGGAGCGACTGGCCCGCCTTCATTGCCCCCATATACCCTGTGGTGACGATGTTGGACGCCTGCGTCCACAAGCGTTCCCGCAGAGGGCTGCTGGGAGAGAGCAGGGTGCACAATGAGAAGCTGCTCGACTCGCTCTCGCTGGAGCGACACGTGCCTGACGGCTGTCCCCCCGTGTTCCTCGTGAACTGCAAGGACGACCCCATCGTGGACTATCGCAACAGCGTGCTGCTCGACTCGGCGCTGACTGCCCACCGCGTGCCGCACGTCTATCTGCAGTATCAGACGGGCGGGCATGGGTTCGGTGCCTCCGACGAAAAGGGCACCGCAGAGAGCCGCCAGTGGCGCACGGCCTTCTTGGAATGGATTCGAGGGGTATTGGGAATTAAAAATTAAAAATTAAAAATGACGATAAGAGAGTCGAAGTTTGACGACATTCGCCCTTATTACGAGGAAGAGATTCCCGAGGCGATGCGGCGTATTGCCAAAAGCAACGCTTTCCCGCTTCTGGCGACCTACGTCTATCCCGACGAACCCGTCGAGCAGGTGCGGCAGCGCATTGCGGGCTACAGGACCATACACGATTTCCAGATGGAGGCAATGCGTATGGTGAACCAGCGCATCATCGCCCAGAGCATCACGGAGTTCAGCTGTAGCGGCATAGAGCGCCTGCGGCCCGACGAGAGCTATCTCTACGTGAGCAACCACCGCGACATCATGCTCGACAGCAGCCTGCTGCAGTATTACCTCGTGACCCAGGGCTTCGACACGACGGAGATCACCTTCGGGGTCAACCTGATGATGAACCAGCTGTTGATCGACATCGGCAAATCCAACAAGATGTTTAGGGTGGAGCGTCCGGGCGGCAGCATCAAGGAATTCTACCAGGCGTCGATGCACTTGTCGGAATATATCCGTCACACCATCACCGAAAAGCACCAGAGCGTGTGGATCGCCCAGCGCAACGGTCGGACGAAGGACGGTGTGGACGCTACAGACCAAGGCATCGTCAAGATGTTCTGCATGAGTGAGCCGAAGGACAAGATCAAGGCGCTGGGCGACCTGCATATCGTGCCCGTGTCCGTCAGCTATGAGTGGGAGACGTGCGACATCCTCAAGGCTCTGGAACTCTATCAGGGCCAGTTCGCGAAGTACGTCAAGAAGCCGGGCGAAGACCTGAACAGCATCCTCACGGGCATCCTGCAGCACAAGGGGAGAGTCCACTTCGAACTCTGTGAGCCCATCACGGAGGAGGAACTGGCCCTGTATGACGACCTGACGAGCAACGAGTACCACAAGGCGGTGGCTCAGCTCATCGACAGCCGCATCCGACCAGCCTACCGTCTCTATCCCAACAACTATATCGCCCATGATCTCCGCTATGGCAGTACGCGCTTCAGCGGATTCTATACGCAGGAGGAGCGCGACGCCTTCGTCAGTCGCCTGGGCAGGCTGGATCGCTACGATACTTGTGACCTGGACCAGCTGAGGGACATCTTCCTGGGCATCTATGCTAACCCTGTGGAGAACAGATGAGCGTATGGCGACGGCGGGAATAGTACTCAGGATATACGACGTGATGGCGCGACACCGAAGGCTGCTGCTCCTCTCCTTCATCGGGGTGACGCTCCTGATGCTGGGACTGGTGCTGCGTCTTGACTTCCGGGAGGACATCTCCGACTTCCTGCCGCTCGACAGTCTGCGGCAACAGGAGCTGAAACTCTATCAGGACGTGTCGGGAGCCAGCCGGATCGTCGCCATCTTCGAGGGTGAGTCGCCCGATTCGACGGTGGCAGCCATAGAGCACTTTGTGGAACAGCTGGAGGAGTGTGACACAGCCCGACTGGTGGGCAGCATCATGGCTCAGGCCGATGTATCGCTGGCAGAGCAGACGGCGCAGTTCGTCTACGACCATATTCCCTACTTCCTGGAAGCTGCCGACTATCGGCGGATGGACAGTCTGCTGGCTTCAGGGGACTATGTCTCCACCCAGTTGCAGGCGGACCGTGAGATGCTGATGCTCCCCACCGGAGGGCTGATGTCGGCGAATGTGGAGCGTGACCCGCTGAACCTCTTCTCGCCCGTCATGGGTGCCCTCCAGCAGGCTCCCTCAGTCCCTTACGAACTCTATGAGGGCTACATCTTCCTGCCCGGCATGCATCGGGCCATCGTGACGATAGACAGTCCTTTCGGCAACAGCGAGACCAAGGACAATGCCCGTCTGCTGGAGCTTCTGCAGACCTGTGCCGTCGATTCTCCGCTTCCTGTATCCTTTGTCGGGGGGCCTGTGATAGCCGTAGGAAATGCCAGGCAGATCAAGGCCGACAGCATCCTCTCCGTAGCGATTGCCGTGGTGCTGATCCTGCTGTTGCTCTATTTCTCGTTCCGTAGCATCCGCAACCTGTTGCTTATCGTCGTGGCCATCGGGTGGGGGTGGATATTCGCCTTGGGCTGTCTGTCGCTTGTCCATCGTGAGGTGTCTATCATCGTCATCGGCATCTCTTCCGTCATTCTGGGCATCGCGGTCAACTATCCGTTGCATCTCATCTCCCACCTCAGTCATACGCCTGACATCCGTCAGACACTTCGTGAGATTGCCAAACCCCTCGTGGTGGGCAATATTACTACCGTAGGTGCCTTCCTGGCGCTGGTGCCCCTGCAGTCTGTCGCCCTGCGGGATCTGGGACTCTTCAGTGCTTTCCTGCTCATCGGCACCATTCTCTTCGTGCTGCTCTGGATGCCGCACGTGGTGAATCTTTCGGCGAATCAGGGGAATCAGAGGGACGTGATCTCGTCGGCTTTGCCGAGGATCAAGCGACCTGCCCCCCTGATTCGCTCCTTCCTCGCTGTCGTCATTCTGTTGCTGACCCTCTTCTTCGGCTACTACAGCCTGAATACCTCCTTCGATACCGACCTGAACCACATCAACTACATGACCAATCAGCAGAAAGCCGATATGGCCGTCCTGCAAGGCGAGGATGGTCTGACTGGGGAACCGTCGCTCTCTTCAACGCGCTTCCTGCTCTCCGACAGCGTCCAGAGAGAGCGGCTTTCCTTGTGGCAGAGATGGGGGGAAGCGCATCGCGGCCCCATTCTGGAGCAGCTGAAGGTGGAAGGTCCGAGGGCAGGCTTTGCCGAAGGCTCCTTCGACGGTTTCAGCGCTATTCTCGCTGCCAATTATCAGCCCCAGCCGCTGACCTTTTTCCGAGGGCTGCCGCCCACCTTGCTGATGCAGAACATCGACGTGAAGGGACTCAACAGCGCCATACTCAACAGCCTCTCCGATAACTTCAACTATATCGGGTGGGCCTGCGGACTGATCGTGTTCTGCTTCCTCTGGTTCTCCTTCCGCAGTCTGTTCCTGGCGGTGCTGTCGTTTCTGCCGATGGCCGTCAGCTGGGTGTGGATACTCGGCATCATGGATCTCTGCGGCATCCAGTTCAATATCGTCAACATCATCCTCGCCACGTTCATCTTCGGACAGGGCGACGACTACACCATCTTTATGACCGAGGGAGCCGTCTACGAGGTTGTCCATCGTCGTCCGATGCTGGCGTCCTATCGCAGAGCTATCCTTCTCTCGGCCCTCATCATGTTCATCGGCATAGGATCGTTGATTGTGGCCCGTCATCCGGCCCTCCACTCGCTGGCCGAGGTCACCATCGTGGGCATGTCGGCAGTGGTGCTGATGGCCCTTGTGCTTCCCCCGATGCTCTTCCGCTGGTTCGTCTGGGTAAGGAAGAAATATAAAATGAAAAATTAAAAATTAAAAATGAAAATTAAAAACACAAGCCGATAGAGCTATTACCGAAAAATAGTTGTATCTTTGTGCCGATGTTATATCATTGAACATTGAAAATTTGTAAGGTAATAATATGGATAAGACAAAATGCTTGATTATCGGTAGTGGCCCCGCAGGTTATACCGCAGCCATCTACGCCAGTCGTGCCAACCTTGCTCCCATCGAGTATAGCGGCATACAGCCCGGCGGTCAGCTGACGCAGACCACCGAAGTAGAGAATTTCCCCGGCTACCCTCAGGGTGTGGACGGTAACCAGATGATGATGGACCTCAGGGAGCAGGCCGAGCGCTTCGGCACAGACATCCGTGATGGCAGCATCGTGAAGGTGGACTTCTCCAAGGCCCCTTACGTATGTACTGCAGAGGACGGCACGGAGATAGAGGCTGACACCGTCATCATCGCCACAGGTGCCTCGGCCAAGTATCTTGGTCTTGACGATGAGCGCAAGTACAACGGCCAGGGAGTCTCTGCCTGTGCCACCTGCGACGGTTTCTTCTATCGCAAGAAGACTGTAGCTGTGGTGGGCGGTGGCGATACGGCCTGTGAGGATGCCCTCTATCTGGCTGGTCTGGCCAAGAAGGTGTATATGATTGTGCGCAAGCCCTTCCTGCGGGCCTCACAGGTGATGCAGCAGCGCGTGATGGAACGTGAGAACATCGAGATACTCTTCGAGCACAACACCCTCGGCCTCTACGGTGAGAACGGGGTGGAGGGCGCCCATCTGGTGAAGCGCAAGGGAGAGCCCGACGAGCAGCTGGTGGATATCCAGATTGACGGCTTCTTCCTGGCTATCGGCCACAAGCCGAATACCGATATCTTCAAGGAGTGGCTCGACACCGACGAGGTGGGCTATCTGAAGAAGATCAACGGCACCCCTGAGACGAAGATTCCCGGTGTGTTCGTGGCTGGCGACTGTGCCGACCCCGTGTTCCGTCAGGCTATCTCGGCTGCAGGCTCTGGCTGTCAGGCTGCCATTCTTGCAGAGCGCTTCCTGCTCAACCGCTGATATTATCGCTCGAATTTGTACGCAAACGTATTTGGGCTTATGAAGAAAATAAATCTCATCTTTGCTATATTGCTGATGATACCATTCTCAATATTCGGACAGACGTATTCAGCCCTGTGGAAGAAGGCTGCTGAGGCAGAAAAGAAGGACCTGCCCCAGACGCAACAGGAAATCCTCCACCAGATTGTGGAGAAAGCCAAGGCGGAGAAAGTGTACGGTCAGTTGCTGAAAGCAGAACTGAATGCCGCACAGGTGCAGGCCAGCATCGCACCTGACTCGCTGAAATCCGCCGTTGAGCAATTGGAAAAACAATGTGCTGCGACAGACGATGTCATCTTGAAGACTATCTATCAGACAGTACTTTGGCAAATCTATCAGCAGAATATGACCCTGCGAGACTCGGATGGAGGAACGTCGCAGAGTCAGAAGCCTGTGCTGACGCCAGAACTCTGTCAGAAACTGGCACAGGTGAAGGATGAGACCTATACGCCATTCGTTATCAAAGGCATCGACAGGGCGATATTCGGTAGCGACTTGCTGAATATCGTGGGCTATGCTTTGGGCGAATACAAGCCGTTGAGCGATTATTACGAGGCTGTTGGCAATCGTCCGGCAGCCTGTCTCACCGCTCTGGAGGCTCTTAAGACGGACGGTGGGGACACAGAAGCCTATCTGCAGAAGCTCGACTCCCTGATTAGTCGCTATGCGGATTTGCCCGAGGCTGGCGAAGTGGCCATAGAACGCTATGAGGCTATGAGCCGCTGGCCGAAGACCACTATTGCCGAAAGGGTGGAGTATGCCCGCGATGCCATTGCCAAATGGGATAAGTGCTCTCACGTGAGCACGCTTCGTAATGCCGTTCAGGAATTGACCAATCCGGAATTCAGTATGACGGTGAAGAGCCGAATAGCCCTCCCAGGTCGGGAGCAGGATGTGTCGGCTTCTATCAGGAACCTGAAAGAACTGAAGATGAAGGTCTATGCCGTCAAGGGCAATGGGGATATCGGACTTAATCCGATGGATGAGCGAGACTATAAGACGCTGAAGCCCCTCCTGACGCTGTTGCCCGATGCGGGTGTCGTACACAAATATACCGATACCGGAAAAAAGGACTACGAGACCTTTGACGATACCATATCGCTGGCAGCCCTCCCAGTTGGCGTCTATATGTTGGAGTTCACCTCCAACCCTGTCATGCAGCCCGTCCGGCGGATGTACTATGTCACGGATGTCTACACACTGACTGAGGAGCAGCCCGACGGCTCCATCCGCTATGTGGTGGTGAGTGCTACCACAGGACAGCCGTTGCCAAAAGCTGTCGTGCGGGTCAAGGATTATTATTCCTGGAACAATTACAATACCCATAATCTTGTGGCCAATGCTAAAGGGGAGTGCGTTCTCAAGGAGCATAAGGGGCGGCGGCGTGAGGTTTATGCCTACACCTCTACGGACAAGGCGGCTCCAGAGATGAATCTCTCTACGCGCTATAATTATGACTCGGAGCGTAGGCTGTTGGAGCGCACCTGCATATTCACGGATCGTGCCATCTACAGACCCGGACAGACCGTTCATGCAGCTGTTACCGTCTATGAGGTCAGTGATGGCTTCAAGCAGTCTGTGGTTGAGGGTAAGCAAGTGACGTTTGAACTTCGTGACGCCAATTATAAGGAGATAGGGCAGGCGACGGCCGTGACCGATAAATACGGTACCTGTGCTGTAGACTTTACACTGCCAGCTTCAGGTTTGACTGGTATGTTTTCAATCCGTGCTAACGGGCAGAGTGATTATATCCGTGTAGAAGAATACAAGCGTCCCACCTTCGAAGTCAAATTCGACCCCGTCAAACAGGATTATAAGGCTGGTGATACCGTGCCCGCCAAGGCAATAGCCCGTTCCTATGCCGGTGTGCCCGTTCAGGGGGCTCAGGTGAAGTATCGGGTTGTGCGTCGCATGGCTTTCTGGTGGTGGTCTTACAGCCGCTACTGGGATACTGGATTTATCGGCACAAGCAGTCAGGATGAAGAAGTGGCCTCTGGTGAAGCGGTAACAGCCGATGACGGCACCTTCACGGTGGAGATGCCGATGACGATGCCCGAGACAGAGTATCCGCTCTTTTATAATTTTGTCGTGACCGCTGATGTGACGGATCAGGGTGGAGAGACGCGTACAGGCCAGTTCTCACTCCCTCTTGGCAATCGTAAGACGGCTTTCAGTGTTGACCTGGATGACCAGATATTGGCAGAGAGCCATCCTGAGTTGACTTTCCATCTGCGTAATGCAGCAGGCAGCGATATTGATGCCCAAGTGAAGTACCGTCTCGACGGCGGGGACTGGCAGACAACCAAGACTAATTCCGCTCTCAGCTCCCCACTCTCCACTCTCCACTCTGGGCAACACATCCTGGAGGCCGTCTGCGGAGAGGACACGTTGAAGCGTGACTTTACCGTGTTCTCCGTCGATGATAAGCGTCCTGCGGCCAAGACTGACGATTGGTTCTGGCTGTCGAATACTTCATTCCCCCGCGATGGCAAGCCCGTGACGCTTCAGGTAGGTTCCTCAGCTGAGAATGTGCATATCGTCTATAGTATCTTCTCTGGCAGAAAGTGTCTGGAGTCCGGCTCTGTAGATAAGAGCAACGAATTGCTGAACCGCAAATTCACTTATAAGGAAGAATGGGGCAACGGCATCTTGCTCACTTTTGCTTGGGTGAAGGAGAATAAGTGTTACGTGCATACCGCAACCATCCAGAGACCCTTGCCTGACAAGCGGCTGAAACTCTCATGGAAGACCTTCCGTGACAGGCTGACACCTGGCCAGCAGGAAGAGTGGTCGCTCACTGTAACGGGACCTGATGGGAAACCTGCCGATGCCCTGCTGATGTCAGTGCTCTATGACAAGAGTCTGGACCAACTGGCCCGTCACGGATGGTCAATGATCCCTTATACCTATCTGCCCTTGCCGTCTGCCAACTGGACGGAGGCGTTTCGTCATCCTCTGGCTGGCTCCGCATCCTACAACTGGACGCCATCTTATAGCAAGCCCTATAGCTTTAGTCGCTTCGATAATAGTGTCTATCCTTCTATGTCGAGTTACTACACGCGTGGCTTTAGAAATCGTAGTTTTGTGGGCGCCACTGCTCTGTCGAAAAATGCTGCTGTTTACGAATCGGCAATGGTGGAGGAAGATGGCGCTGTGGCCGACGAGGTCGTAACAATGGGATATGCCGCGAAGGCCAAGGAAACGGTCGCAGAGCCTGAGGCTCCCGAGATGGAGGGTGAAGAGACCACCGGAGAGCAGACTGTGCAGCTGCGTGAAAACCTAAATGAGACGGCTTTCTTCTATCCCCAGCTGACTACCGACGATAAGGGAACCGTGTCCCTGAAGTTCACACTGCCGGAGAGCCTGACCACATGGCGCTTCATGGGCCAGGCCCATACAACGGATATGTGTTGTGGCATTCTGGAAGGTGAGGCTGTGGCGAAGAAGGACGTGATGATACAACCTAATATGCCGCGTTTTGTGCGCCAAGGTGATGAGGCAACCATCTCTGCCCGCATCTTCAACACAGGCGAGAAGGATGTTCAGGGCAAAGCCCGTCTCCGCCTCGTTGATCCGCTGACTGAGAATGTCCTCTATGAGACGAGCCAGCCGTTCGGCGTTGGCAAGGATGGCACCACCAGCGTTGCCTTCCCCCTCAGTCTCTCAATTCTCAATTCACAATTCTCAATTCTCATTTGTCAGGTCTTTGTTGATGGTGACGGATTCTCCGACGGCGAACAGCACTACCTGCCTATCCTGCCGAATACAGGGCACATCACCGTCTCCCTGCCTTTCACCCAGATTGAGCCGGGCACGAAGACTATCGACCTGAAGGCACTCATCCCCGAAGGTAGTACGCAGCAGAAGCTGACGGTCGAGTATACCAACCAGCCAGCATGGCTGATGGTGCAGGCTCTACCCGCTATAGGAAAACCGGATGACGACAACGCCATCTCTCAGGCAGCCTCTTTCTATGCCAATAGTCTGGGTCGCCATATCATCAGCCAGAACCCAGAGGCTAAGAAAGCCTTTAAGCTCTGGCAGCAGGAAAGTGGCTCGGAGACTTCATTGATGAGTAGCTTGGAGAAAAATCTGGAGTTGAAGGATTTGCTTCTCAGCGAGACCCCCTGGGTACTCGATGCTGAGCGTGAGACAGAGCAGAAACAGCGACTGGCTGACTTCTTCGACGAGAATACCATGCAGAACCGTCTGTCCTCAGCCGTCAGCAAACTTAAGAACCTGCAGAAGTCCGACGGCTCCTGGACGTGGTGGCCCGATATGCCAGGCTCTTTCTATATGACCGTAGCTATCAGCGAGATGCTGGTGCGCCTGAATGTGATGGCGGGCAGACAGCCGGAGACGGCACAGATGTTATCAAGTGCCTTCACCTTCATGGGACGCGAGATTGTCGATGAAGTGGCTCAGATGAAGAAGGCGGAGAAGAAAGGCATCAAGCCCACGTTCCCTAGCTTCAAGGCTCTGCAGTGGCTCTATCTGTCGACCCTCGACGGCCGCAGCCAGCCTGCCGAGGTGATTGAGGCCAATCTCTATCTGCTCAAACTGCTGAAGAAGGACATCAAACGGCAGAACATCTATGAGAAGGCCATGACGGCCGTCATCCTCGCTGAGTCGCCGCTGCTGAAGGAGGCCGACCGCCTGAAGGCCCGTGAATATGTGCAGAGCCTGAAGGAGTACACCGTCTACCGCGAGGAGATGGGCCGCTACTACGATACACCACGTGCCGGCTACTCTTGGTACGACTATAAGATACCCACCCAGACGATGGCCATCGAGGCCCTTCAGCGCATCACGCCTGACGACCGTCAGACCATCATGGAGATGCAGCGCTGGCTGCTCCAGTCGAAGCGTACCCAGGCCTGGGATACGCCCATCAACAGTGTCAATGCTGTCTATGCCTTCCTCTATGACGGCAGCCCCCTCTCCACCAATTCGCCTCTTGCTACGCTCCAAGTCGACGGTCAGCTTTTGGAGAAGCCGCAGGCCACTGCCGCCATCGGCTACGTGAAGTCACCAGTGGATGCTGGCAGCAAGACGCTTATCGTGGAGAAAACCTCTGAAGGTACATCGTGGGGCGCTGTCTATGCCCAGTTCATGCAGCCCGCACGCGACATCCGTGACACTGGATCTGGTCTCAGCGTGAAGCGCGAGTTTTCTCCACTCTCCACTCTCAAGGTCGGCGACCGTGTCAAGGTGCGCATCACCATCCAGGCCGACCGCGACTACGACTTCGTGCAGCTTATCGACCGCCGTGCCGCCTGCCTGGAGCCTGTCCGTCAGCTGAGTGGTTATCACAACGGATCCTATTGCACGCCACGTGACAATACTACCAATTATTATTTTGATCGTTTGTCCAAAGGCGTACATATCATCGAGACAGAGTATTATATCGACCGTCCAGGAACCTACGAGACAGGCAGCTGCTCGGTCAGCTGTGCCTATTCCCCTGAGTTCCGCGGCATCACGAAATCGCTAACCATCAACGTAAAATAGATGCGTATGAAAAAACTCTTATTGATATTTTTCACTTTCCAGTTTTCACTTTTCACAGCCACCGCCCAGCGGCTGACTATCGCCAATACGACTATTGACGTGGGACGCACGGGGTATCAGCAGCCTGTAACTGCCACTTTCGAACTACGTAACAAAGGGTTGCGCCGACTCGTCATCGAGAGCGTGAAGTCCGATTGCGGCTGTACGGTCGTTGAATATCCCAAAGAGGTGGGCATCGGTGATCGGTTCACCATAAAGATGACCTACGATGCCCGTCAGTTGGGACATTTCCAGAAGATGGCGGCCATCAAGAGTAATGGCTCCAAGGGGCCTGTCTATCTGAAGATGCAGGGCGTCGTGCTGGCCGAGCTGAAGGACTATTCTGGCATCTATCCTCTCTCCTTCGGCGACCTGTTGCTCGACAAGAACGAACTGGAGTACGACGATGTGAACAAAGGAGACCACCCAGTGCAGGAGATACACATTCTGAACAACGGCACGCAGACCATGACCCCTAACGTGATGCACTTGCCACCCTATCTGACAGCTCTCGTGATACCAGAGACATTGCCTCCTGGAAAGCCGGGTACGATTCAGGTGACCCTGAATTCTGAGAAGCTCCGCGACTTCGGACTGAACCAGACGTCAGTCTATCTGGCAAGTCAGTTGGGCGAGAAGGTGAGTGTCGACAATGAGATTGGCGTCTCTACAGTGCTTCTGCCCGATCTGAAGGATTACGATGCTTTCAGCAAGGCACTTGCTCCGCAACTGCAGATGTCGGCTACCGACATCGACTTCACCGACTTCGGAGGCAAGTCGAAGAAAACGGCCGAAATCGTACTCTACAATTCCGGTAAGACCAATCTGAATATCTCATCGCTGCAGATGTTTACCCGGGGGCTGAAGATAACTCTCGGCAAGAGTATGCTGGAGCCCGGACAGACCACTACGCTGAAGGTGACTGGCTATGCCGCCGACCTCCAAAACGTGCGTACTAAGCCCCGTATCCTGATGATTACCAACGACCCCGATCACTCCAAGGTCGTTATCAATATTAAAGTGATTAGTGGAGAGAGAATTTCTAATTCCTAAATCCTAATTTTTGATTATGGAGCATCCCGAGAATAGTGCCGAATATGCCGGCCTACAGGTGAACAGCGGTGTGCAGCAGCCCGCCATCATCAATCCCTATCTGAAGCGCAACCGCTTCCGTCGCCGTGAACTCTCTGCCGCTGAGATGGTGGAGGGCATCCTCAAGGGCGACGTCACCATCCTCTCTCAGGCCGTCACCCTTATCGAGAGTGTCAACCCCGACCATCAGGCTCGTGCCCAGGAGGTCATCAACAAATGCCTGCCCTACAGTGGGAATAGTGTTCGCGTGGGTATCAGTGGTGTGCCTGGCGCAGGCAAGTCCACAAGGATCGACGAGTTTGGCATCCATGTGCTTAAGGAGAAGGGTGGCAAGCTGGCTGTGCTGGCCATCGACCCCTCCAGCGAGCGCACCAAGGGCAGCATCCTCGGCGACAAGACCCGCATGGAGAAGCTTGCCATGCATCCCGACAGCTTCATCCGCCCTTCACCATCGGCTGGCTCACTGGGAGGAGTGGCTCGCAAGACCCGTGAGACCATCATCCTCTGCGAGGCCGCTGGCTTTGACAAGATATTCGTCGAGACCGTCGGCGTAGGACAGTCCGAGACCGCCTGCCACTCGATGGTCGATTTCTTCCTG
>ERZ842401.5342-NODE-5342-length-14307-cov-6.936149_pt1 | contig 14307 bp, 18 predicted proteins | sample MGYA00521270_ERZ842401 | MGnify/ENA primary metagenome ERZ842401 (study PRJEB31892, sample SAMEA3878208) | bioreactor metagenome | biome: Moose rumen | place: Sweden | collected 2011-10 | study: EMG produced TPA metagenomics assembly of the PRJEB12797 data set... | reverse complement strand
TATATGCTATTGAAGATGAAAAGGTCATAATTATCGCGTGTCGTAACCATTATGGTGATTGACATTTATAGCAGGAGAAAAGTTCTCCTGCTATTTTTATACATTTTTTAATACATATTTTAATAAAAAATCTTGAAATGGTTAATAAATTTTGCTATAATGCCTTTTGTAAAGATTATTATCATATTATTTGGAGGGATTTGTTTATGAATCTTAAAATTGCCAACGACAACGGAAACAGCGAGCATGACCTCATCATTGATGGGAAGCTGGTGCAGCAGCCGAATGTATTTGCAAAAATCATGCGGGTGCCGAACTTGGACGATGTCAATAAAGAGTATGTCCTGAAGAATCTTCATGACAATCTGCTGGTTTCTATTGAAGGTGGTTTGTATTACATCGGCCAGCGGGCTTTGGAATCCGGCCAGCCCTGCCGCGCTATTGAGGTCGGTGTGGACAATAACAAGGTAACGAGTGATATTGTCTACATCAATACGCTGGCACATTCGGCAGCTGCTGCCATTGAGGAAGCTGCTGGCAAGGATTATGATTTGGGCGCACTGGATGAGACGATTACTGCCCATGTGGACATGGCCACGGCTCTCCCGGTGTCCTACTTCAACAAGAAGAACTGTCAGACCTTCAGTGAGAAGTTCACTGGCAAAAAGCACCATGTATGTGTCTACATTGGCGATAAGGAAGTAATGGTTGAGCTGATTTATGACTTTGTGAAAGTCATTCCTGAAGGTGTAACGGCTTCCTTTGCGCTGAAAGAGAACAATGAACTGTTTGAGGAATATAACAAGCAGCATAAGGAAGCTCCGTTGGACAAAGCTGACTTTACAGAGAACAAGGTTCTCCATATCGCTGTGGGCGAAGGTACTACGGAGTTCCCTGTAACTACGGATGTTCATTTCAAGCCGGACTTCATCAGTGGCACCAACAACGGCAATGGCCACGCCATTGATGCCGTGATTGATGATTTCAAAGAGCAGTTCGGCCTGATGAAACTCACCCGTCAGGAATATTCGGATATTCTTCAGGACGAAGGTCACAAGTACCATGCTACGGCTGTGGAGTTCATTATGCCCGCCTTGGAGAATCAGGCCGAAGAAATCCTGCATAAGGCCAAGCAGGTAATCCAGCAGGCAAACAACGAGATTGATGTGGTTTGCGTGTATGGTGGCGGCTCCATTATGATGCGCGAAGCACTGGAGAAGAAACTGAAGGACTTCTGTGACCGTGCCATGATTAAGCTCCTGTATATGCCGAAGAAGTACGCAGTAACATTGGAAGTAAGCGGCCTGAACGTGTTCCTTAATAGCAAGGTCTTTGCCGCTCTCAAAGAAGCATCGGCAGCAAATAACTAAAGGAGGGTAGGCGTGGAGCTGCCTCCACGCCCTAAAATATGGCATTTATAACAAAGTCGTTTCGCTTTGACGATTCGCACCCTGTACTGAAGGATTTCGTGGCCAAGCAGTCCAACTTCAGCAAGGCTATGAAGTATTTGGTATTTGACTATTGCAGCAAGCATCCTGAAATTGAGGATTTGGCGGTTAAATATCAGGTGGTATCGGATGCAGCGGTTCTTGACCGTATGCGTGCGATGACACAGACAGATTCCGCACAGGAAGCCCAGCCGGAGGTAAAAGCCGAGGAAAAGACCGAAGCTGCCCCAGCACCACAAAAGAAGAAAGCATCCAAGAAGGAAAAAAAGAAGTCTTCGGATGTTAATCTTGACGAGTATAGCGAGTATATGTAACGAAATGGTCATTGTCAGTTAAATGACAATGACCATTTTTTTATTTCTGGGGGAGGAAGGAGATAGTATAATGTCGAATTGCACAATATGTGAATAAATAATTTATATTGGTATCACAAAAATCATTTAACCTAAAAAAGGTTAATATTTTTATTTGACATTAGCGAAACCACATGATATAGTATCTAGTATAAGAGAGGGGTCACATGATATGGGTTACACTAAGTTTGGTGAGATGGTTCGTATTCTCCGCATCAAAAATCATGAGGTGATGGGGGATATGGCAGAGATGTTAGGTACATCGTTGCCATTTTTGTCAGCGGTTGAGAATGGTAAGAAAAATGTGCCACCGGCATGGATTCCCAAAATAGTGGAGCATTATCACCTTTCATCAGAGGAAGCTGACGAACTTATTCAAGCCATCGAAGAATCAAAGACGCAGATGAAGTTAATTCTTGCAGGAAAGGGGGCCACACAACGGCAAGCGGCTTTACAATTTGCACGTTCATTTGAAGGCATGGATGAGGAGACAGCAAAGCGAATTGTAAAAATATTAGAGGAAGGGCATGTAAATGGATTATGAAACTAAGCCTACTAGCAGAAAAAGATTGCGCTACTTTGCTAAGTTGTTTCGGAAAATATTCAGGGTGGGAGAATGGGAGCCAATAAATGTTTTACAAATTCTGGAAGTGGTTCCTATCATATTCAAGAATACATCCATTAGCATCGTGAATGATTGGGAGTTGCCTGCGAATGTACCGGCCAGGTGTACTATTGCGAATGGTAAGTTTCAAATTGAAATCAAGGAAACTGTGTATAATGGAGCATATAAAAAGAAAATAGGGGCATACTGTGGATTCATTATGCACGAAATATGTCATGTATTTTTGTACAAGTTAGGATTTACGCCAGTTATGAACAGGAGTTTTGATAATGATGTTTTACCGGCATATTGCAGCGTAGAATGGCAAGCTAAAGCACTTTGTGGGGAAATCATGATGCCCTATGAAGTAACTGGAAATATGCCAATTTTCACTTTAATGAGAAAATTTAATGTATCAAAAGGGTTTGCAGAAATGCGCCAACGGTATTAAGGCAAAGTGAATGTCAATATGAGGTGGAGGTGACGAAAAGTACCTATAATGCAATAGAAAAAGAGTACCATTGCAAGTTGTTGGTAGCAGCTTACTGGTACTCTAATCCTTGCGAATGTTGCCATATCGCATATATACCTTTTATCATTATGGCACATTCTGCGAGAAATTTCAAGAACAATCGTAAAGAGGTGTCTATGATGGAAAAAAATATTATCAACAGCATGGCAAAACAGATATTTTCAAGTCATATTTGGTAAAAAACGCTGAATATACTGGTAAATTTGAAATTCCATGCTTGCATCAAACAAGTCGTTTAATTCCGAAGAAGTTAATTACGTTTTCAAAAGCTCTAAAATCCACAGAGTATGATGCTTGGATTGTATTTTATGAGCATGATGAGGCATTCATCAGGATATGGCGCAATCCTAGAAAATATTTAAATATCTTAAAAAGGTTTCGTGGTGTAATGTCTCCTGATTTCAGTATGTATAGAAATATGCCGTTAGTTATGCAGGCATGGTCAACATATATGTCTAGAGCCTTGGCGTTATGGTGGCAGGAAAATGGGATAGAAGTAATTCCTAATGTAAGATTTTCGACAGAAGACTCCTATGAAATTGTTTTTCAAGGTATTGAAAAACATTCAACAGTTTCAGTAGGTACTCACGGATGTTTTAAGCGCAAATTAGATAGGGAATATTTTTTAATGGGCTTTGACAAAATGATGAAAACTATCGAGCCTAAAGTAGTGATAATATATGGAGCAGCTCCCCAAAAGTATTTCAGAAAGTATGATGATTATTGTCATATCATCCAGTTTCCAAGTCAGTTCTCAATGACACATTCAAACGCAAGAAGGTGAATGAATATGGGAGCAGGACAAGGACAAAGTTTTGGTAAGACTAAGGGGAGTAATACTTCGGGGAAAAGCAAGAGTGCATCTCTTAATTCAAATTTAAATGCTTTAACATCTACATATAAATTAACAGAATCTGGATACTTTGGTGAAAAAAGTGGAAAGCATATAAGAAATATAGAGAGTGACAATCCAATAAAAACAGCAAATGATTTTTTTAATAAAGCAACGAAAGGAGCTAAGGTAGAGGCAACTTCCAACGGTGAAGGTAAAAAGGCAAAAATGTCAGATGGTTATACAATAACTATTCGAGAAGTATCACATTCTGCTGATAAAAGTCCGGCAGTTGATATTCACATTAAAGGTATCCCGGGAAAAATAAAAGATCAAAAAATTCATTTCGTAAAGACAAAGGATGATAGCAAATGATTGAAGAAAATTTCAGTCTATCTGATGTTGAAATTAAATTATTGAAGAACCTTATTGGGAAAAAAATATTATGTATAGAATCCTTAATATTTCCTGGCGATGATGATTTTTGGTGGCCTGTAAGAATAGACACAGATAGCAGTAAAGTGATTGTATGTAATGATTTAACCGTGGCTAAATATTTTGAAACAGAAGAGGATTGTGGGAGGCTTAGTATAAAAGAAGGAGGAGGGGTAGAATTTCAGGAGGAAGAAAACAAAAAAATCTACAATAAAAAAATAAATAGAATTGTAGAGGATGTAATAGTAGTAGAGGATAAAATAATTTTTCCTGAAGATAAAGAATATAGCAGCTATAAATTTATATATCCTATTGCTATTATAATAAAATTTAATGATGATTCATTAGTAATTGAGAGGGGATGGATATTTCAAGAATATATGAATATACAGTTACAGGATAATAATATGATAAATGTGAGAGAGGAGCTTAGTGATTGGTATGACCCTGATGAGGATAATACAGTTCCAGAGATAATTAGAAATACAATTTCTTTATCGAATCTCTAATAATAGTATTTATTAAGGTTGAGGCCATTGTGAAAGATGGTATCAACCTTTTTGTATTGTTTATAGTGTCGATACATTGCAAGCTGTCATAACGTTAAAAGTCCAGTCTTTGCAGACCTGTGGTACAGGCATTGTCGAGCAAAGAGAAATTATTCCGATGTATGATGCCGTCACAGCTCATGTCAAATTCATCCAGCGAAAGCACATATATTATCATTAAATGTATATTAACTTGATGATAATCACTGATAGTATTATAATACAAGGTGGGATTATTTTTATTATAACTGCAAACAAAATCTATACTATAGATAGGAGGATTAACTATTGCAGATAATAATTGCAGAAAAGCCCAGTCTTGCGCGAACTGTGGTACAGGCATTGTCGGGCAAAGAGAATTTTGACCGTAAGCAAGGGTATTTTGAAGGGCAGGAGACGATTGTCACTTATGCTTATGGCCATTTGTTCCAGCTTCGCGACATGGGCGAATATACAGGGGAAACGGCTTGGAAGCTGGAAGGGCTGCCGTTTGTCCCGGAAAAATTCAAGTTTCGGCTCAAAACATCAAAGGATAAGGCCAAGGATGACAGTGTAAAGCAGCAGTATGAGACAATCCGGGAGCTTATTGGCCGGGATGATGTGGATGCGGTGGTGAACTGTGGGGATAGTGACCGTGAGGGGCAGGTTATAGGGGATTTGATTATTCATAATGCCCTTGGCCAGCTGAAACAGAAAAAGGCGGTCTATCGTCTTTGGCTGCCGGAGCAGACAGAAGACACGATACGCCATGCCGTCAAGACCATGAAGCCGGATGAGGAATATCAGAATCTTTTCCATGAAGGATTGGCTAGAACATACATGGACTGGCTCTTGGGGATCAATCTGACACGGTTCCTTTCGGTGAAGCTGAATCACTTTATGCCCGTGGGCAGGGTGCTTATCCCCATTGTGAAGATTATCTATGACCGGGACATGGAGATAAGAAACTTCAAGCCGGAGAAATACTTTGTCTTGGAGAGTAATGCAGAAACCAACGGTGAGGCGGTGAAGCTGACTTTCAAAGAAAAATATGCTGGTAAGACAGATTGCCAGTCTATGCAGGAATATCTGAACGGCCAAAAGGCCACCGTTATAAAGGTAGAGCAAAAAGACATCATAAAAAGAGCAAGCAAGCTGTTTTCCCTAAGTACCTTGCAAAGCCGCCTAAGCAAGCTGCATAAGATGACATTGGCTGACAGTCTGAAAATCATTCAGGGGCTTTATGAGAAGGGCTTTGTTACTTATCCCCGCACAAATTCCGAGTATTTGAGTGAAGCAGAGAAGGGAAAAGTTGAGGCCATCATTGCCAAGTTGAACGGGGAGCATCCATATTTGGCCATGAAGGACAGCAAGGGAATTTTTGATGATTCCAAGATTGAGAGCCATAGTGCCCTTATCATTACCAATAAATTCCCAAAAGCGGATGAGCTTGGTGCGGATGAGCAGCTTGTCTATGACACCATCAAGAATAGATTTATCTGCAATTTCCTTATGGAGGACACGGTAATATCCCGGACTTGCATGGAGATTGCTGTGGGGAAGGAAAACTTTGAACTGAAGGGGGATGCTGTGAAGCAGCCCGGATTCCTGAAGTATGAACCATTGACCAAGAAAGAAAGCATCCTGCCTAATCTAAATGAAGGGGATGAGGTGGCGGTGGACTTCCAGCCCGTAGAGAAGGAGACAACGCCACCTGCAAAGTTTGATATATCCATGCTATCGAACTATCTAAAAAATCCTTTCCGTGATGAATTGAAGGAGGCAGACGGTGAGGCCGGGGAGGCCGAGGACGATGCTGCCGAATATCGGGCTATGCTTGCAGGTGTGGAAATCGGCACAGAGGCCACAAGAACCGGCATCATAGAGAATGCGAAACACGCCAGCTATATTTCAGAGAAGAACACAAAGCTGTCCATTGAGCCAATGGGGGAAAAGCTGATAGAATCCCTTGATAAGCTGCACATTAACCTCTACAAGGAAAAGACCGTGGAATTTTCCAAGCTACTGAAGCAGGTTTTCCATGGTGATACGGAGGTTCAGGAGTGTGTGGACTTCACGGCCAAGGAGCTGCGCTCCATTGTGGACGGTGGGGCAGCCGTCACGTTGGAGCAGATTGCGCCAGCAGAAAAAGAGGTCATTGGCAAATGCCCGCGCTGTGGGAAGAATATCTATGAGAGTACCAAGGCTTTTTACTGTTCAGGCTTCAAGGCCGAACCTAAATGCAACTTTACTATGTGGAAGAAGGATAAGTTTTGGGAAAGCCGGGGGAAGAAACTCACCAAGGCTATGGCCATAAAGATGCTTCAAGGCTCCAAGGTGAAGGTCAAGGGATTGAAGAAGAAAAGCGGCGATGGAACCTATGATGCCTATATTTCGATGGTGGACACAGGAAAATGGGTCAATTATGAAATGACCTTTGAAAAATAGGAGGCAGAAAATGAGTTTTTTGAAACGCTGGCTTACACCATACCAAACTTGCGCGCCGGAGACGGCCAAGAAGATTCGGCAAAGTGTGATGCCTTTTTCGGAGATAGGGGAACACTTGGAGCACAGGGAAGAAGCAAAAGCAGCCTATCACCGTTTAGGGGATGGCGATAAGCTGCTTTTGCTGTTATTTGTGCTCAATTCTATTATGCTGGTGGCTACGGCGATATATGCGCCGACAGTCACCTATACATGGTTTTATAAAGGCTGGCAGGGCATTCAATTTGCCTTTATGGTATATCTTGCCTACCGTCTAAGCCATAGGAGGCGTTAAGATGCGTGGCCTAAGAATTTTTTGCTTGCTTGCTTTTCTTTTGATTTTTGGTTCTTCCGCTGCGCTGGCAGAAGATTTGCCCGTTACCTCAAACTTTGGATGGCGGGTGCATCCAATAAGCGGAGAGTATAAATTTCATTCAGGGGTAGACCTGGGCTATCCCTACGGAACCAGGATTCTTGCTTTATTCGATGGCGTGGTGGTGGATGCCGGAAACTTCGGTGACGGCTATGGAAATCAGGTGCTTATCTATGAGCAAGCGGATGATACCTTTACCCGGTACGCCCATTGCAGTGAAGTCTACGTTTCTGCAGGGGAAGCAGTACAGGCAGGTCAAATGATCGCTGCCGTAGGCAGCACAGGAAATGCGACCGGGCCACACTTGCATTTAGAATACATAGTTCCCGGCGAAGGGGGCTATCAATACGCTGACCCGCTGGAGCTATTTTTATAATAAAGCGGCTTTTGTATAAATGATTTATAACTTATACAAAAGCCGCTTACTCTTTTGACTAAAATTATATCGTAATTACTGAAGCGTAATACATTCTAATTTAATTTTAATATTTTTGAAAATTCGCAGTTGACATTAGAAATGAGAAAGATTAAAATAAGATTAGAATGTAATCCTTAATAGGGGAGAGTGTGTAAAATATGTTTTTGCTTAAGTTAGCACGTGCAATTATTGTTTTGGTGTCTGCTTTTACTTTGACACCTTTAGGAGCGTTTCTTATTGCATGGATTTTGGTGGGATTTAGTAATAAAAGAAGTGTAGTAGGTAATGTTACGTACTGTCTTTTAAGTCCATTTTGTAGTAAAGAAACATTAGATGAAATCTAATAATAGAAACTAAAATAAAGACTACAATAAGTCCCATCCAAGATTGGATGGGACTTATTGATATGCACTGTGAAAATGTCTAGTATGGTTATATTCGTTCTCCTATAATCATATAGTTGTCATCCGTTATTAGTTTAGCCCATCCTTCGGAGCCGTGGAATGAATCGATGCGCCGTTGTGCTTCGTAAGGGGTGGAATAAGATTCTCGGAAAACTTCATCCTCCCGGCCACGGGGGGATGTGTAGATGGTGGTTTCCTGTACGGGGGAAACACTGCAAACATGGAAGCTATGGCCATCGGTGGAATCATTGTAGAAAATAACCCGCTTATCCTTGAACTCCACCTGCAGACGGTCTGCATCCAGCAGCTCGAAGCGACACTTGCGCTTTCTTTCAGCGGTTAAAACGGAGTGGACTTCCTTGGTGGCCAGCTGCAGAAGGTTATCCCGTGGCCATGTTTGCCCCATGAACTTCTCTTGCAGAAAATCCTCTATGCGTTGCCGGGGCTTCCAAAGCCGTTCGGCTCCTTCGCGTGTAATAAACCAGCCCACGGCGGTTTCTACCGCTTCATTTTCAGTGAGGCGGTGGTTTATACAGGCGGTAAATACGTTGGTGGTGGCTATCTCAAATTGCTCTGATACTTCAGCGGTGGATAGCAACTTGCTAACATCTTGGATGCTGGTAATTTCCATTATGCTTTTTCTCCATTCTGTACTCTCTCCAGCTCGGCGGTCATATAATCCAGTATATCCTGTAATTCCTTTAACTCCTGATTCTTGCTACTTATAGTGTGCTGCTGTTCTATTATCATATCAACGAGTTTCTGATTCTCTGCACGTAGCTTTTCCATATCGCCAGCCTCAGCCTGTATCTCGTCTAGCGCATCACTATAAGTGGTGAACACATCAAAGAGTTGTTGCTGCAAATCTTCACAGGTAGTGGAAAGGCGTTCATGAGCCCCTTGTAGGTCAATGAATTTCTTTGCTTGCTTGCTATTTTTATATTTTTTTATCAGGGTTTCAAACATACTGGCGCGAGTGCTGCGATTTTTTTCAGCCATTTCAAGGAAAGCTGCTTTTAAGTCTTTTCCTACTCGTAAAGTGATTACTTCTTCGTTTGATTGCGGCTCCATACCATAACCCCCTTAGTTTAGTTTCTTCCTGTCAGTATACCATGTTTTATGTTTTAATACAATTATTACAAATCTCTTGACTGTGCAATACAGATGACGTATAATTAAAGTACAACAACAGATGACTTGATTGTCTGTTAATTGGTGTTGATTCATGGGGGCGTGCTAGGATGCGTTGCCATGATGAGCCACGTTTCCGGGCTTGCACGTTGCCACGACCTAGCTTATGCCATGAAATAGTTGGCTGACAGAAAATGTGCAAAAGGCTCTGCTACGGCAGAGCCTTTACTATTTCATACATGGGGACTTTTATGGAAGAACAGATTGATTGGTTGCGTGAATCAGCCAAAGCATTTGCAAAATTGAAAAATATAAGGTATGACCTGACCATTGCCCATGCTGGAAAGCTGGTTGAGCTTTCCATTGGATTTGACAATTCACACTTCCATCATATAGCTGGGCTTCATAAGTTGAAGGACATTGACCAGTTACGTTTGCGGCGCAAGCGTTCCACCGCCGTAATATTTGACGATATATTAAGAGGGAAAATATCGCTTGCCACGATAGAGCATAGCGATTTCCTTAATAGCAAGCTGATAGAACGTATAAAGCTGGCGGGGCAGCTGGAGCGTATCTTGGATGCGGATAATCAGCTATTCAGTTTCGACACCCGTTACGGACAGGCAAGATTTTCGGCCATCCCGGCAGACTACATTATCACGGATGCCGGAAAGAACATTGCAATCTACGTATTCTTATCCAAGGATGGAGAATCATGCTATATTACACGTTCCTTGTTCCGTGATGCGAAGGATTACACCCAAGGGCAACACAGATTTACTATTCTTCATAAAGAGAAATTTAATACCAAGACCAAGGAAAGCATGGTGCTATATTCTTCTTTGAAGAAATAAGCAGAATTTATTATACCACACAGGATTATAAAGGATAATTCTGTGTGGTATTTTCTATATATAAAAATAGACCATGCTCTAAATTTATATTAGCGCATGGCCACAGAATAAAGTAAGACCTTTATAAAAAAATCATTATTTGATATAATATAAATAATATCTAAAACGATATTTTACATAAAAGGGGTGATAAGATGAAAATAGGTTATGTTCGTGTTTCCACCTTGGAACAACATGAGGAACGGCAAACGGTGGAGCTGACAGAAAAAGCACACGTTGAAAAAATCTTCCTTGATAAACTATCCGGCAAAGATACTGACCGTCCCCAGCTTCAGGCAATGCTGGAGTTTGCCCGTGAGGGCGATACGGTATATGTATCAGAGTTCTCCCGGCTGGCGCGTAGCACAAAGGATTTGCTGGACATTGTGCAGCAGCTAAAGGAAAAGCAGGTGCAGGTCATATCATTAAAGGAGAGCTTTGATACATCAACACCTGCCGGCGAGTTGGCAATGACCATGTTCGCTGCTATTGCCACCTTTGAACGGAAGATTATGTTGGAGCGGCAACGCGAAGGAATAGCTTTGGCCAAGGCACAGGGAAAGTATAGGGGACGCAAAGAGGCGAAGAAGCCCGCAGATTGGCAGGAATTGGTTGCAAAGTATCAATGCAGGGAAATTTCTTCAGTCAGCGAATTAGTCAGAATATGCGGATGCTCACGGCCAACAGTCTATAAGTGGCTTAAAAGTTCCGGCATAAATATAAAAGATAAACCAGCACACTTAAAATGAGAGAGCCTACCAGCAGTGCTCTCTCATTTTAGTGTGAATCCATATTAGTCATATTGTTTATAGTGTTCAGCTACCATCAAACCATCATCTTTTCTTATTTCAAAATCAGTTAATTCAACTTTACGATTTACAGAAAATACGGATGCAATTTCTTCATGGGAGAATGGATGCTCCGCTTGTTGTTCGGCCATTTTGATGAAAGTTGCGACAGGCATAGCTGAACCGTTTATACCTGTTTCATTCACTATCTCATTTAGTGGGGTGGCTATGGTATTTGAAAATCCACCCGCAATATATGAGAAAAAGCTGGTTTGCATATCATTTCTACCGTATTGACTAATATCTGGTAGGTAATGATGAATCATGCGGTCACGTTGCGTAGCTGGTAAGTCGTACTTTTTATATGCCTTTGTATCAATAATGGCCTGATAGCCATATTCGCCACTAACTAGAAGTACATCAGGAACTTGCTGCCCACTATAAGCACTTCCTAACCATTTTGCATCAAAACCAAAAACATTCTTAAATATTTCTGCTGTTGCACTTTCAAATTCACGACACTCATCATGTCCTTTAAAAGCCATCTCAAAGTAGTTCATCATGAAGCCGCCAATAGCTCCATGCGGAAATTCTTTATGGAGAACTTCCGAAACAATATTGCTCATTATGCCTGTATTTTCAGCGATTGTATCTATAAGGTCTGTTGTAATCTTGCCGATAGGTGTTTTTATAGATTGGGCAATGAATGCTTGTTTGATTTTATGAGTAGCAATCATCATTGGAGTAACTGTGGTAGTATTTGTAAGATTGCGTGTATCTTTACGATGCTTCGGGTCTAATCCATATCGACGTTGAAAATACTCATGATTTTCAGGGTTGGAAATAAATGGAATATTAGAATTGATGATTTGAGCTACTTCATCACGCTTATCATCTAGAATAGACATCTTGCCTCGTTCTCTGAAAATAAGCTGTGTAAATTCCAGCCAATTCATCATAGTATTACCAATATCATCTAACTTATTCAGTGTTTTTTGAAAATCGACTGCTGACCTAGTAGATTTATAGCGTTCTGCAAAATCTACTGGTAAACACTTTTCTCCAACCTCACGATACTGTAAAATGCGAGAAACTAAATACTCATAGCATTTATCAGTCTCATTTTCACCCTCTGTTGCTAAAATCCGGCCAATTTCTTCCGTGGTTAGCCATTGGATACGACTGTCCATCATCAATTTCAACATTAACCAAAATGGATGAATATGGAATCTTTTATCAACATCTACATTTGGCAATAATGAATATGCTGATGGGAACTGATACTTTAAGACTTGCTCTTTTAATACTTTTACAGGAGAATCCCCCTTCATTATGGCTTCCCCTGCTAATGTTAAATACAGACAATTTGTGGAGGCTTGATTAAATACTAATCCAAGACTTTGTAGCCACGCGGTATAAGTGCGGCCACCGCTTCCACCTTGGTCACGCCGTTCGCCTTTTCGTTTCAGGCCACTTTTTTCAAGAGCTTCTTCAAATGAAATATGCGTGTCTGTATGCGCTTTCCATTCTTGCCCTAAGGATTCTCCAGCTACTAATGGCAGTATATCTGCCACCGCGCTTAATTTTCGCTTTGGTCTTGTAACCCACCAATAATTAAGCATTCTAATTCCCTACCCTCATGATATTATACAATTCTATATCCTAAGGCATCAATCAGTCTGATTGTTGCACCCCTGCTTGGCTCCATAACCAATCCATTCTCTCTAATACATGCTTTAGATAAAACTATTGCTAAATTTCCCAATTCAACAGATGGAACACATCTATCATAATACGCTTTGTCGATAATTGTTTTTGCAGTTTCTAAATCTTCTTTTGTAAAACTCATGTAATCAATCCTTGTTGTTAAATTTTATATTACACTCAATACCATCATATTCAATACCAGCTAAGGTTTTTAATATCGCTTCAAAAATTACTCGTGCTCCATCACTTGGCACTGCCATTCCAATCTGACGGCGAACATTTTCCTTAGTACCGATAAATTCATAATGGTCTGGGAATGTTTGTAATCTTGCCCGTTCACGATTAGTTAAAGCTCTTGGCTCTGACCAATGATATATATGTGTACCGCCACCACCGGAGCCTGTAACTGTATAGGCTGGCTTAGTTGAATCAAGACGGCGGTAAATTTGGCTTATTTTGGCACCTTTCACTTTTAGCTGTAATTCCTTAGGAATATCAGCATTAAAGGCATTTTGTCCCGGTTTGATATACGAAAGACGTTCCTTTACTTTTTCAGTCATGCGTGGCAATTCATTATTCATTGCATTTGCTGGAATCGGTGGTTGCGTTAATGCTTCTCCACATGACTTATACTGTGCTGGTTCCGGCGTTGTTGGCGCAGGAGGATTAAATTCATAAGGCAAATCATTACGAATGCCAATAATAATAATCCTATGTCTTGCTTGCGGTACGCCATATTCTTCAAATTTATATAGGTGTGGGTATATACGGTAGCCGCAGTTATGAAGGTCACGAAGGATTTTTGGGAAAGTACCACCATCATTTGCACTAGACAAGCCACTTACATTTTCAGCCAAAAACCAATCAGGTTGGAATGTCTTCAACACCTTAACACCGTAGGTATAGAGCGGCCCGTATGTACCATGAATACCTTTTTGCTCACCAACAGTTGAAAAATCATTACAAGGAAATCCAAAAGCAAAAGCATTAAAAGGATGCTCAGAAAACAGCTTATTCTTCTTGCTTATAACCAAGTCGCGTACATCACCGCAATAAACGCTGTCATCATCATCATTCTTACAAATATTATGGCGATATGTTTTACAGGTTGACTCATCATAGTCATTTGCCCAAGCGTGAGTAATTTTGAAATTGGGATTACCAATGTCAGCAGTTATAGCTCCATATGCTAGTCCACCGGGGCCTGAAAACAATTCTCCAAGTTTATAAATCATAACTTCTTCCTCTCAAAATAGTATCTACTCATCAAATTATAACATACAGAAAGGGAAAAAGCTGCCCCCTGTACGCTATTTAGTTTTGAAATATGTTATACATAATTCATACTTGCAACTATCTTTGATTTATGTTATACTTA
>ERZ842401.5341-NODE-5341-length-14307-cov-11.952568_pt1 | contig 14307 bp, 2 predicted proteins | sample MGYA00521270_ERZ842401 | MGnify/ENA primary metagenome ERZ842401 (study PRJEB31892, sample SAMEA3878208) | bioreactor metagenome | biome: Moose rumen | place: Sweden | collected 2011-10 | study: EMG produced TPA metagenomics assembly of the PRJEB12797 data set... | reverse complement strand
CCCCAATCCCCAATCCCCAATCCCCAATCCCCAATCCCCATATATTAAAAAATAATTCGAATATAATTAAACTAAAAATAATTAAATATTATTTATTATAATATAAAACATTCATTTTTTCATAAAAAAAATAAAATAATTTAAATATCATAAGCAAAAACAACATCTTCTTTTTTATTTAAAATTCTCGGACTTGTTTTATAATCCACACTTGATAAATATACTTTATCAGTTGAAAATCCTTTTATTTTGCATTTTTTCCAAGCAAAATCATCATTATTACTATAATATATTTTACAATATCCATCTTTTTTTACTACAGGATTCCTTTTCGAATCGAAACTTAAAATATCATTATCAAAATTAATTCTAATTTCAGCTTCATTTTTATCTTTTAAAGCAATGCAAGAATATAAATTATCAAAATATCCTATATTTTCTTGCATGTACCTTCCCGAATTAAATCCATCAAGAGAATACCAAACACTGCATTTAATTTTATCAATAGATAATAAATAATCTACAATAAATTTTTCTTTATGATTAATTTTAATTTTATCTTTTTTTATTTTATTTACTATACTCGCTATTAATTGTTCAACAGTATCAGATAATTTCACACTATAATTCATATCATAATTTATATTAGAAATATTTTCTTCTTCTATTTCATTTATATCATTATTAATTTGATTCGGGAAATAAAAAAAAGCTTTAGTATTAAAATCATATTCAATTATTATTTTAAAAGATTTAAATTGTTTTTCTGCGCCGATTTTATCTTCATTTAAATAACTTAAACTAACCCTTAATAAATCACTTAAATAAGGCATTTTGAAAAATATTTCTTTGAATTTATCGAAGTTGAAATAATTATCTATACTATAACTATTATTTATATATATATTACTCAGTTCGGAACATAATACTCGATTTATATTATCATCTTCGTTTTTCGCATTGATATAATATTCTGGATTTTTTTCTTCGATTATTTTAAGAGGAGAATATTTTATTGTATAAATTCTTTTATATATTATATTATCTTTTTCTATTACTAAGGTAATTGTATTGAAATTATTTGATTCATATTTTTTGAGATCTTTATTTGATAAAATTGAATTAAATATATACTGAATTAATTTAGGAGAGAATATATTTATATTATAATGATTATTGAGATGATTTAAATATATATTAAATTCTTTACTTATTTCATCGAAATATATTTCAAATATTTTTTTATGTTTATCTAATTTTGATTCATAATAATCTTTATCATATATAATTTCATTAATTTTTTCTTTATCATTTGAATTATGAATAAAAACATATTTAATATTAAATAGTCTTTCATCTTTTAAAAGGTAATCAATCATTCTTTCGACATCATTTTTCGAAAAATAAATTCGGAATCGTTTATATAATGAATATATCATTTCTTTTAATTTAACTACTGAAATAAGATCTGTATTTAATAATAATTTATCACGCATTTGCCCTATGGAAAATAATAAATGTAATTTTTCATTTATTGATATTATTGATTTATTAACTAAAATAATACTATATAAAACCTCTTCGAATGAAATATTTGTATCTGCAAACCATTTTTTAATGATATTTGAAACATCTGCTTGAAAACATGTGTCTATTATTTTTATTATTTTTTGAGATATTCTTTCATCAAAATTATTATTTTTTCTTTTATTAATAATTTTGATAGAATTATAGCTATCTTCTTTTTCAGAGTTATTATTTAATTTTGTAAATATTTCGGCCATATTTTTATCTATTTTTAAATTTGATAATAATAAATTTCTACTCTGATTTTCATCTTTAATTATTTTAGATATTTCTTTATTAAAGTAATATCCTGAAACACTATATGAATATAATTTTTCTTCTATTTTCTTTGAATTATAATATTCCGGAGGACTAAATATATTATTAAATAAAGTTATATCATCAGCTGATATGACTTTAGTGTTATATTTAAATAAAACCAATTCTAGAAAATATTTATTTGTTTCATTATTATTTTCTAATGTTATTTTTGATAGTTTCATTGGTTCATAATTCAATATTTTATAAGAAAAATTAGCTCTGTTATTATTATTTTTATCAAATAATATGAAATGAATATATTTTGGCGATTTATCATTTTGAAATTGATTTCCATAAAATAAATCCTGAATATTAATAATTTCATTTTTCTGATTGTCAAAATTAATAGTATATTTTTCATTTTCATATTTTGAATCTATTTTATTCGATTCTTCTCCAAATGCTATTTCTAAAATATATTCACTTATATCACTATTTTCATTATTATAGATTTGTTTCAATTTTGAAATTTGTAAACATATGCCCATGAATGAATTTGAATCATCATAATCACTTGTCCCTTGAAAATATAACGATTTAATCGAGCTTAATTTATTATCTAAATTATCAAATAAATTTTCAATAATTTTTTCCGAATTCTCTTTTAATTTATTACTAATTTCCATCAAATAATTTTTATTTTCTTCATAAACCGGATATAAATGCCTTCTAATTAAATTTTCTAATTCACCTCTTTTACTATCCCATTCCCTTCCTTGTGCACTAAAAAACCATTTTTCAAAAAAACCAGTTACGACATAATATTTATTAATATTATCGCCTAATTTTGATATAAAATTATTTTTATCAAAAGTATGCAAGAATAAATCGTTCGTTATTGATTCGATTTCGCTTACAGATTTACAAGCTAAAATTTCTTTTTCACTGAATTCAAACAAAGTTAAAGGAATGGCACATAATACACGAAGATATTGCATATCATCAGTTAATAAGCCTTGCATTGAAGATTCGAATACTAATATATCGAGCATTCGCATCATTAATTCACCTTTGAAATAATCAGTGAATAAAGTACTTAAATGACGAGTAATGAATAATTCAGGAGGAATATTTAAAGAAATGAATTTATTATATATTTTATTTTGATGGCATTCCATAATTAATTTCGTGACTAAGCCGTATATATTAATATGATTTAATTCATCTGAGAATAAAGGACTCTTTTGGTGAAAATGCGTTATATTTTTCGCTAAGCCAATTAAAGCCCAAAAAACGAAATATTCTTTTTGGAAATTTTGTAATAATTGTTGCACTAAAGTTAATAAGCCGATGAAATAAACATATTTATCATTTTTATCTTCTAAACCTATTTTTAGGTCCGCCCATATGAAAAATGTTTTGGATATTTTTTTTATTTGGTTAATTTCATCTAAAGTTGAATTATCTTTTGAACAAATTATGTTTATATCATTATCTATCAAAGAAAAAATGATATTTCTTTTTTGGTCATTATATAATTGATCAGCAAAGAAAGAATAAAGTTCATTAGCATATTTAAAATCTTGATTATAATTTTCAAAAATTTTTTTCCTAGTTTCTTCATGAAGCTTAGGCAAATCTAATAAATTTGCATAAATTGCTTCTCTATATTCAGGTGCAACTCCCATATACATCAGTTTATTCAAATTATCTCCATATTGTTTATTTATTAATAATCTTTTTTTACTAGGAATATGAATAAATTTATCTATAAGACTATTTCCAGCAATATCATTAGTGATTTTTTTTAAATAAATATCCCATTTATTCTTTCGATAAATTTTCATAAATTTTTCATGTCTATGACTTTGTAATAATTTTAGTCCCAATTGTTTTCTAAATGAATTAGTTATTTCTTCTTTATTATTATTATTTCTTTTTAAATCAGATAATTTAAAATATACAAAATCCGATCTTATAGGCAAATCAGCGCATTCTTTATAATATAATAAATTATATAATTTAATTAAATGTTCTTCGTCTTTATCATAATTATTTAAATTACATGGATCAATATTAATACTCTTTTTTTTATGAATTAAATTTAATAATCTTCTTCTATAAACATTAGGCTCATATAAACCGAATCTGTCACTTTTAGAAGGCAAGTCTAAACAATCACTATCTTTAAATATTAATAAAGGTTCTCTTAAATATTTTTTATTTGTTTCTTCATATATTTCATTAAACGTTTTATTGTTATTAATTATATCTTTTTCATATAAAGATAATTCGAGACATGCTATTACATTATTATTACTATCTTCATCTTGTTTATATATAGGTAATTCTACTTTGTCGCAATTTGTATTAGTTAAATATGATTTTAATTCTAAGGGAATCGTATATTGTTCTTTGCCAATATTAATTATTAAATTATATGTGATATTATCAATACCATTCTTATTAAAGTCAACTTCGGTTGTGAATTCTTCGAAATATATTTTTTTCTTGTTTTCATTAAATTTATTTTTATCGATTTCGATTTTTTTGTCATTGAAATTTTCTATTTTTATATTTCTATCACCATTATTATCATATAAATTTTTTTTATTTTTGACAATATTACTATTCATAAGACTATTTTGAAATCCATAATTTTTATCTTCGAATAAAGCCGTGATTGATTTTTCATTAATTCCTTCCATAATAATTTTAGCATCAAAAAAACATTTATCTTCTTTTAAATCATATTCATCAATAAAATCAAGACATTCAATACCTATATAGCATTTATTTAAAGATATATTTTCATTTTCATTTCCGTCATTTTTTTCATTTAAATTTAATTTTTTATTCTTATCGAATTCATCTATTTTATTTTCTTCGAAAATTAAATTTCCTCTTTGGCTTTTTTTTATAGAATTAATATTTTGTCTCGCGAGATTTAATAATTTAATAAACGAATTCATTTGTAATTCATTATTAAATTTAATTCCAGTGGCCCATTGATAATTATTCGTGTTAATATTTTGAATTTCTTTAAAATCAAAAGTATTGAAATTATTTTCGGATATAGGCATAATTCGTTCTTCATAAAATTCATTTAACGCTTCGATAGGATAATTCTGTTGTTCTTCTGTACAATATATTTTTTGGTGTAATTCATTAATATTATTTACTAAGCCTAAATTTTTAGAAAGAAATTTAACTTTTATTTCGGGTAATTTATATATCCATTGACCTTCTTCGTATTTATTGCAAATATTTTCTTTTTCTTCTTGGGTTAAAAAACTCAAATTTTGACTTTGGAAAATACTTTCACGATTTTTGAATTTTTCACATTGTGGTAAATAATTATATTTTTTATTCGTTAAAATTTTTTTCCAATCTTCATCTGGTATTGTTTGACTTATATCTCGAATGAATTCATTTTCGTCCATGTTTTCATCGGGTCTTAATAAAAATTCTTTTTCATCTTTCGTATCGAAACATACATTGAAATATTTATCTTTTATTTCATCCGAAATGTTTTTATCCTTCTTTACTTTTTCTACAAAATCTTTATTTATACTTTTAACTATATATGAATCACCACCAATTGAATAGTCTTTGCCTTCATAGTTATAATTTTTTAAAATAATATTATCAACTTTTTCTTCCATACCATCAATTAAGATAAAACTATTCGCTAAAGGTATATCTTCGTTTAATATATCATATTCATATTTCCCATTATTTATATCATTTAAAGAAATTTTACTATACCCGATTATAACAGGCGATAAATATTTCGCTATATAATTTAATTGTTCTATTGGGATATTATTTTCCTCTTTGCTAAAAGATATTAAAGGTATACAATAACTTTCGATTATAATTTCTGAATTTGAATTTAATTCGAAATATTCCTTTGGAATAAAATATTGATGATTGTATTCGATAAAGCATATATTTGATACTGATTGCTTTGGCTTTACTAAAGGACTCTCGATTTGTTTTAATGGAGATATTTTTATGGTATAACCAAATAATAATTTATCGGGTAAATTATCTACATTGATATCTTCGATGATACTACCTGTGATACTACTTAATAAAAATTTTTTTATTTTATCATCGTTTATATTTAATTCACAATGATATATTTGGATTGTCATTCCTGATATTTCTTTTTTATTTATTTCATTAATCGTTTTTATTTTTAAATTCATATTTTCTGGGTCAGTATATGATATATCCACCTTATCTTTATAAGTATAATTAATTGGAATATCATTATTAATTTTAGGTCCTAATATAATCAAATTATTTTCTTCTTCACCGTCCATATTATTATTAGAATTTTTTATTACATTTGAGATTTCATAAATATTATCTTCATTTAAAGCATTTTTTCCGTTATTATTCATTATATCATTAATGTCGTCTTCATCATTACTATTTTCTTTAAAAATAATTTCAGGTTTATTTTTATTAAATAGAATAAATTTCGCATTAGTGCAATTTTCCTGTTTTAAATTAAATTTATTATCCCCAGATAAATTCATAATTTGTACTCCATTTGGAATATTAAAGCTTATACCATTTTTTGATTTCATATCTTCATTTTCTTGTTTTAATATATCTTTTGGTATTTGTTCTTTTAGAGAATTATATTTATTTATCATATCTTTTAATGATCTTTTATTTAATACATTTTTATTAGTTGATGACACATTCGATATTAAAGGCATAAAATGCGAAATTGGTGTATCATTAAATTTAAAATTAGAATTTATTAATTCTTTTTTTCCCCCCTTTTGTAATAATTTTTTGTTTTCGCTGATATTTTCTTGATTACTTATATTTATACTTTGTAATTGCTTTTTTTCTAAAAATTCTTTTGATAAATAAACACTAGGATTTTTTCTTATTATATTTTGTACTTTATTAAATATCGCTTTTCGATTTTTAATTTTATTTTTAAGCGAGATGAATTTTAATATGGTATAAAACTTTTTTCCTTGTAATGTTAGTATATTTAATTTATTTAAATAATTAGCTACTTTTAATTTGAATTCCTCCGGTCTCGAAAGATTATATATAGCTAATTCAACTTCTTTCATTTGTTTTTCATTATCAAAATATAAATAAAACGCTGAGTCTTTATTTTCATTATCTTTAAAGCAAACCACAATTCGATAATTTTTGTCTTTCTCGGACCATTCAGCCATATTTTGGCTTTGATTATCTTTCGTTTCTTTTCTTACTTCAGCATTAATTAAAAAATCAGTTTTTTCTTTCAATTTTTCCCAATCTTTTTCTTGAATATCTTTCAAAGGCTTATCACTTGAATATAATTTCCCATTACGTATTATGGCATGACGTTCTTTAAGTCCGTGACATCTTTTGCCGATTTTATATAATTTAACGTCATAGTTTAATGAGGTCGGAAAATTTATTAATCCGGGATTTTCAATTGATTCGACATTTTGGTTTAATGAGGTCATTAAATCTTGGTTTGCTCCGTTTAAGTCCGAATAGATTAAATAATACTGTTTTTGTTTCATCTCATTTATTAAATTATTTATTTGCTCTTGGTCCAAATTTGATATTGAAGGGTCTCTTTTCATTTGATTAAGCATTTCTAAAGATAAGCGTTTTTTTATGTCGGGAATGGCAATATTATTATTAATATTAATATTATTTATATTATTTATACTTGGATTAATTTTGTTGTAGTTATTTTCGGATTGAAGATTCATATAAGGATCTAAGGGTTGAATTGTATTTGTGAATATTTTTTCGTCTTCTTTCGATATTGGCTTTATTTTTTGTTCTTCTATCAACATTTTTTTAAGTTATATATGAATATAATTTTATTGATGATTATTTTTCATTTTATAAAATATAAATTTTTATTTTAATTCATGTTTTCCATAAAAAATTCAAATTAATTATTTAAAATTATATATAAATCACTCCTCATTATTAATATTATTGATATCATCTTCTATTTTATTTTTTTGATTCATACTTGAATTAACAGGTTTTTTCTTTATAAATACATGTGGCTGATTATTAATATTTTCATTTATATTTGAAATATATTTCAAATTATTTTTATGCGTTCGAATTTTGTTTTCATCTTTTTTTTCGAAATTTTTATTATTATTATTATTTTCGTTAAAATCTTCATTTTTTAATTTTAAATTATTATTTACTTTGAAATATTTATTATTCTTATTTTTAGTTTGATAAATATTGAGATTTTTTAAATTCAATTTATTTAAATTGATATTCTTTCCTTCTATATTATTATTATTATTAATTTTTTTGGTAAATATTGGATTTTTCCCTATCAATTTTTGAGGGGTATAAGCTTTATTTAAATTTTTTTTTTCATTTTCATTTTCGTTTTTCCATTCTCCTATCATATATTCAGGTAATTTTAATAAATCATTAATATTTTTTTCGTTTTCTCCATCAAGTTCTTCTTGAGTGAATATAATTTTATTAATTTCAGGATATTCGATTTCGATATCTAAATTAATCATAGCAGGTTCATCCATAATTTCAAACAAGGTCAATTCATCATCTTTTTTTAATAATTTAGAAATTCGCATTTTATTCATTAAAGCATTATCTTGCTTAAATGTACTAATTTCTTCATTATTAATAATCCATTTATTTTTATTATCTTTATTTCTATTTTCGATTGAATTAAATTCATTTTGTTCTTCTTCTATTATATTATTATTATATATATTTATATTATTATTTTCTTCTTCTTTTGGTTGATTTTGAGACAATTTTTCTTCTGTTAATTTTGTTATAATATTACTTTCTATTCCTTCATTTTGAATCACTTCACTTGGAGTTTTACTTGTGTTTATTATAATATTTTTTTCTTCTTTTATATTATTATTATCAATTTTTTCTTCTGTTTTATTATTATAATTTAAATTTAATTCATTATTTTCGTAATTTTCTAAATCATTAATTTCTTCATCTTTGATTTTCTTAATATCATTATTATTTTCATCATTTATATTATTATATTCTATATTATTTTCTTCTGAATTATTTTTATTTTCAGATAATATTTCTTTATTATTATTTAAATCTTTTATATTATCATTTATATTATCATTTATATTCTCATTAATATTAATATCTATTTCATTTTCTTTTAGAGCTTGATTTCTTTCCTTATTTAACTCATTCAAATTTTGATTTTGTAATTTATTTTGGTTAATATTTAAATCAATATGTGGAATATTCATCTCTTTTGAATTTACTGTTCTTAGTTCATTTAAATTTTCATTTGTATTATTTTCTTCATCTTCTTCTTTTATAATATTATTTTGATTTATATTATATATATATTTTTGTTCATAAGGAAGTTTTGTACTTTCAATTTCATTTTTATTTATTTCATTTGTATTTATTTCTTCTTCGAATTTATTATTAATATTATTATTATTCATATCTTCATGAATTTCTTTTTCTTTATCATTATTTTCAATTTCATTAATAAATTCATTTTCTTTATTATTTTCTATTTCTTCAGATAATTTTTCTTTTTCATTCATATTAATTTTATCATTTTTATCATTAATTTCTTCATGTTTTTCTTTTAATTCACTTTCTATTTCTTCTTTTTGATTTTGATTTTCAATTTGAATAGGTGTTTCTAATTTCATATTTTTATCATCTTTTGGAATTTCTATATTATTTTCATTCATATTTTGTTTTTCTATTTCATCCATATTATTATCATTATTATTTATATCTAAATTATCTATATTATTATTTTCTTTGCTAAGATTATTTGAATTATTATCATTATAATTATTAGATTCTATATTATTATTATTTATTGATTTTGTCATTTCATTATTTTGATTCATGACTTCTTCTTTTTCTTTTTTTGGTATTTCTTTTTCATTATTAATTATATTAATATCATTATTTCTCATTTCATTATCAATTTCTTTGTTTTCCTCTTTTAGTTCTAATTTATTTATTTCTTTATTATTTTCTTCTTTTATTTCTTCTTTTATTTCTTCATTTATTTTATTATTATTTTTATTTTTCTCATCTCCTATTATTTCAGTTGAAGTAAATTGATTTAAAATTTCAGAATTATTAATAATAAAATTAATTTTATGTTTTGATACTTTGATTCCATAATTATTATTATTATTATTTTCATTATCGAAATTCGATTCTTCTTTAATTATTTCAGTTTCTGGTATATCCTTATCATTTAAATTATCCTGATTTAATTCAATTTCATTTTTATCTTTAATATCTAATTCATTTTCTTTATTTTCTTTATTTTTTAATTCGATTGATATTTCTTGGCCATCTTCACTGATAATATTTTGTTCATTTGTTTTCGTATTTATATTATTATTTATATTATTATTTATTTCATTACTTTGATAAATTTCTTCACTTTTTATTTGAGCTTGATTAATTTGATTGGATATTTCATTTTGTTTTTCTTGGATTTCTTTTGAATCTATCATTCTATTTTTGAATATTTCTTGATTTAAATTTTGCGCTTCGAATATATTCATGTTTTTATTTCGACTTTTTTTCATACCCTCGTCATTATTTTGATTTATATTATTTATATTTTCGCCCAAATTTTCATTTAATATTTCCTTGTTTTCTTCGCGAATTATGTCTTCATTATTTATTTCTGGTTGGGTGTTTTCTGTATTAATATTATTATTATTAAAAGATGTTTTTAATATATTATTATGAGATGTATTATTGTCTATATTAACTAAAGGAGATATATTTCTATATAAGTCTTGTTCTATATTTTGATTTTGATTATTTATATTAGTAATTATTTTATTTACATTAATATCTTTATTTTCCTCATTATCATTTTTTTTGTCTATATTATTCTCAGAATTTTCATTATTGCTAATAAATATATCATTTTTTTGCTCTTTTTCTTCAGTATTAAGATTATTATTATTGTTATCAATTTTTTCTGGATTTTGATTTATATTTTCATTTTTATCATTAATTTCTTCATTTTTATTTAAATCATCAGATTTAATATTTTCAAATCCGAAAATTTCTTTTTTTTTATTTTTAATATTTTCTTGATAATTATGATTTAACTTTTTATTCTTATTCTTTTTATTTATATTATTTTTAATATTTTCATTAAGTTCTTCAGGTTTATTATTTATTTCATTATTTTCTATATATATTTCATTTTTATTCTTATTTTCTTTTTTAATTGTATAAACTTCGACTTTATTCTTCCTAATTATACTAGTTTTATTATTATTCATTTTATTATCTATATCAATTTTCTCATTTGAAAAATTATCCGTATTTTGATTACTAGTATTATTATCAATATTAATAATAATATTTCTTCTAATGATTTTATCTTCATTATTTTTATTATCTTTAATTTCTATGTTTGGATTAGGAGTTATATTTTCATCTGTTTGAATTTGAGATTCTGTGATTTTATCTTCTTCTTCGATAACTTTATATATATCTGAATTAGTTGGTACGAATACTTGAATATTATTAATATTTTCTTCCTCTTTTAATTCTGCTGGATTATTAATTATTTTTATATTATTATTTTTATCATCTTTTTTTTCTTCTAAATTTTGTTCACTAATATTTTTATCATTTTTCTTATTATTTATTATTATATCTATTTCTTTCACTTCTTCACTTTCAATATCTTTTTCTTCTTCTTTTTTTTCTTTTTCTTTATCTAAAGGAATGTTTTCTTTATTTATTATTTGATTATTATTTAATTTATTTTCATCATCAACATTAATTAAATTAAAATTTGATCCTTCTTCTGAATTATTATTTAATTCTTCTTTCTTTGGTTCTTGGATTATTTTTTCCTTTTCTTTATTATCTTTATTATTATTAATATTTTCAATATTTTCTTTGTTCATTATTTCTGGATTTTTTTCTTTTTTATTAGTATTAGTATTATTAATTATATCATTTTTATCCTTATTAATTATATTTAAACTATTTATTAAATTAGATATTTCTTCTTTTTCTTTTTCTTTTTCTTCTTGTTCTTTTTTATTTTCTTTTGTATCATTTTCAATTTTTATATTATTTATATCCCCTGTTTCTTTTGGTAAATTTTTTTCAGATTTTTTATTTTTTAAATTTTCTTTTTCGAAATTATTTCTGAAATCATCAATATTTTTATTTCTTTCAGTGTAATATTGTTTTTCATCCATTGATTGCATTTTTAATTCATTATCTAAATTATTTTTGAAATCTTTTTCATCATTTAAATATTGACTTACATAAAATTTATGATTTCCATATAAATCTTCAAAATCATAACTTTGATGCCCATTATTAAAACTATTATATAATTTTAAATTATCTTTGTCTATAATTTTTTCAGCAACAAAAGAATATTCATGACCTTCAATATTTTTTTTTGTGATTTTTCTGGATAACAAAAGAGGATTTTTTATATTTGTGGATTCTTTAAAGAAATTTTTTTTCTTGCGATAATTTGGTGTCATGTTATGATATTTATAATTATCAAATTTTTTATTTTTCCAATCATCACCTTCATAATTTAAATATCCTTTATTAGTATTTGATTTTTTATTCACACTATAATTTTTCTTTTTTTTCTGATTATTTATTGGCTCTTGTTTATTATTTATTTGAAGATGTGATAATTTAAGATTGATTTTTTTTGATTTATTTTTATCAATATCATTTAAATTCAAATTCAAATCGACATTAAATTTTTTATTTTTTCCGTTATTATTCAAATTAAGATTATTATTTATATTATTATTAATTAAATTATTTTTTTCTTCTTCTTGTTTTGTACTTTTTTTGGCGTCAAATGGTTCTCGTAAAATATAAATATTATCACTATCTTTATCATCTTTGAATTCTTGTTGGAAATTCATTTCAACTGTGTCCAATTTTTTTAAGTCCATACTATTCATAATTTCGTTATTATTTTTTTTTATTTCACTTAAATCAATATTTTTATTATTCGACTTCAATTTATAATTATTATCTTTATCTTTTTGTTCCTCACTATCCGCAATAATAATACCAGAATTTGATTTAAACACGATATTTTTATTTTTAATAAATCCTTCATTTATATCTATAATAACCGGTTCTAAAGAAATATCACATTCATCAATTGAGTCAAAATTTGATGTTGTTTTTCCTTCCTCGTCGAAATATATTTTAGATACAGCCTTCTTTATATCATCTATAGCTATAAGCCAACTTTCTTTAACACGAAATTCGGGTATTGATATATAATAATTTTTATTTATTCGATAAAATGTTTTATCGTTTAATTTCGCGTAAGAATTATTCCCTTCGCCGTTTTCTAATTTATTATTTTTTATTTCGTATATAATTATATTATTATCGACTCGATCTCCTCCTAATAGAATTACTTTATCGTCAAAATTCATATCACATATACCGTAATATTGACTTATATATTTATCGTAATTTTTAGGATAAAATTTTTCCCATGAAAATTTCTTTTTATTAATATTATTCAAATCTAATTTTTCAAAAAATACTTTTCTTTTGTCGAAAGTGTCGAAAATATATAAAATATCATTCTTAATAAATAAAGCAGGTTTTATATATATGATATTAGTTTCAGGTAATGTAACAAAATTTTTAGTGGTTATATCATATTTTAAACAAGTTTTTTCGTTACCTCCAATAATATATATAGAATTATCTTTTTTATTATATAACATTGAATGCTGTTTTTTTTCGAAGGGCATTTTATTATGAGTTATTTTAAAATTAAATTTTTTAGTAGTTATATTATAAGTATAATCCACAATCCAGAAATCGGATACGGGGTCCTTGTTTGGTTTCACCCCCCCTGATATATACAGGGCATCATTTGAATTACAATAGGCACTCATATCTGGATTATATTTATCTAAATTATATGTTTTAAAAATGTTTTTTTGGAGGGATTCGTGAAAAATCGTATTTGTTTTAACCGAATATATAATGAAACCAAATGGATTTATTTTTGGTTTTAATACAAAAGAATAATAGTCGACACTTTCTTTACTCATTAAATCGTTTAATTTGATGTATATTTTCGGCAAAGTGTTTTCGGGAAAATCTTTGAAATTTAATAGATATTTTATTTTTGTGGATTCGTTTATTTTATATTGTTTATAGTAATAATTCTTTTTGAGAATTATTTTAGAACTATATTTTGGATATAAATATATTGTGAAATAATCTAATATTCCCTTAAATGTTGAATTGGTTGAAAATTCTTTTTTTGATAATATTTTTGTTGGAATATAATAAATTGCTTCTACTAAATTTGATGACATTTTTGTTTTTAGTTATTTTTTATAATATTTCTTTTTAATCTGTCTAAGATTATTAAATATTTTATATAATGGGGATTGGGGATTGGGGATTGGGGATTGGGGATTG
>ERZ842401.5340-NODE-5340-length-14308-cov-3.454080_pt1 | contig 14308 bp, 2 predicted proteins | sample MGYA00521270_ERZ842401 | MGnify/ENA primary metagenome ERZ842401 (study PRJEB31892, sample SAMEA3878208) | bioreactor metagenome | biome: Moose rumen | place: Sweden | collected 2011-10 | study: EMG produced TPA metagenomics assembly of the PRJEB12797 data set... | reverse complement strand
GCCGCCCCCGCCCATTATCGTCGCATTTGACGCGCGATTGAGCAGCGTATCGTCGCCGCCCGTGCCGATTACCGTCGTTTCGTCGAAGTAATTGTACACCGCGCCGCTGCCGTCATTGTTGTCGAGGAAGTCAAACACGTTGGCAATGTAAGTCGCGCTGTCGAAATTCATCCCGCGCGCGTGCGTTGCGCCTTCGATTATCAATTCGCGCTTGACCGCCGCCCCCGCCGCCGCATACAGCGAGTCCGCATTCGTCGGCGATATCAGCGTGTCGGACGAACTGTGTATGAAAATCGACGGCACCGTCACTTCGTCTATCACGTCGAGCGGCGTCGCCGCCGTCAATTCAAAGCCCGTCAACACCGAAGCCGCCTCGTTCACTGCCGGCATCACTGTCGACGCGTAATCCGTCGTCTGACCGATCATATCCGATATCAATCGATACGCCGAGGCATAGCCGCAATCCTCCACAATCGCCATCAGGTTTGCGCAATCCGATCGCGCCCCCGCCAGCATCACCGTCGACGCCCCCATCGACACGCCATGCAATGTGATCTTCGAGCTCGGTTCGCGCCGTGCTATTTCCTGCGTCCATAACGCAACATCAGCCGCTTCCGCCGCGCCCATCGTCAGCCATTCGCCTTGAGACTCGCCTGCCGCGCGTTGATCGATCGTCAACACATCGTAGCCGTTCTTCAGGTAGCCGTCGACGTACTTGAGCATAAAGCCGTGATCGTCGCCGTAGCCGTGTACCAATACCGCCCATTTGCCGCTCGATTGCGAAGGCGCATAATGCACGCCGCTCAGCATCAAGCCGTCCGTCGATTGGATCGTCCACGTCTCGCTCGAACAGTACAAACTCGGGGTGCCTGTATAACTCGGCGCGCCGAACATATCCGCCGCCAACGAAGGATAACCGAGTTCGTCGATCTTGTGCAGGGCGTATTCAGCCAAATATGAGCCGATCGTCGTGTCGCGCCTGTCAACCGCCACCGCCGACCAATTGATGTTCACACTCTCGAAATCCGCCGTCCCGAGCAACAATACACTCCCGCCCGCAACGCTCACAACCGCATCGTCGCCGATAACCGTCGTCAAATACTCGCCGTCAATGCGTAGCGTGTCGTCCGCGCCGAAGCCGAGGATCGTGTCGTCGCCCGAGATCAAGTTGATGTCAATCACGCTCGCGCCTGCCGATATGTAATGCACATCCGCCGCGCCGTTGAGCGTCACGCCCTCCGCCGTGTTGTATGCGCGCGCGCGCGTCAAACCGTCGCCGTCGTCGAGCAAAATGCTCGTATCGATCAAGGCTTGCGGCGTCCGACTGTTGCTGTATGCGCTCGTCGACACGCTCGGCAAGATCACTGCGTCATTCGTCGCCAATAACAGCCGCCCCGCGCCGTCCGCGATCGTCAAGCCGTCCTCGCCGAATTCAAACTGCAACGCCGTCAAGTCCGAGACTCGCACCGCGTCCGACTTCAGCGTTTCATCGTCGTTGAAACCGACTTCAAAGCCGAGTACCGTTGCATTGCCGTCGAGTACTACAGTCTGCCGATTGTGCGCGTCTTCAAAATACGCTTCCGTGATCGCGAACGGGGCTTCCGTCAGCACATTGCCCGCCGAGCGTATGCTCGCCGAAATCGTACCCGCGCCGTCCGACATCACCATCAGATCATTGCCGCCCCCGCCAATCAATGTATCGTTCGCGCCGCCGATCAATGTATCGTTCGCCGTCGAGCCGATCAAACTCTCCGCGCCCCCGTAATTGCCCAGTATTAAATTCACATCGTTGCCGAGCGTCGACGCGTCAAGCACCCCCGCATCATTGAGCCCGATCAATATGCCCGTGCCCGTCGTCGCCTCCGACGTCGCCAATACTATATTGATCCCGGCGTTGCTCATATCCGACAGCCGGCGCGAACGGTATTCGGCTATCACGCCTTCGATCAAACTCCGCGCGGAAAATGTCGAGAACATCGCATCGATCACCGCGCCGAAACTCAAGTTCTCGATCTGCGAGTCGTCGTTCGTAAGCATTTTCGCCGCATCGTCGAAGAACGTCTGCGTCCCCGCACCGTTCAGCAAGTGACTCAATTGCCCGCGCACGTACTCGGGCAACTGCATCAGCGCGTTTTGGATCACGCCGAGATAATCCCCGCCCGCCGACATCGTGCTCTCTATTCGCGCGCGAAGATTGTCCGTCACCGCGTCGCTCAATACATCGTACATGTCGATGCCGAACAGATCGTTGAGCTCTGCTTCGATCTCGCTTAGCACTTTATCGACCGTCGGATTGTTGCCCAGTCGATCTCGCATCGCCGTGATACGCGCCGAGACATTCTCCCCGAACGACTTCATGTCTATCGTCAATGTCCCGTCCGATACCGTCACGTACCGGTTCAGCAGATCGGACACTTTCGCCCCGAACCGATCGCCGTAATACTCTTGATAGTCGATCGAAAGCAGATCGACCGTCGCCAGTTCACTCGCCGCACCGCGCCATAACTCCGCGCCCGTGTCCGTCCGTACTATCGCCGTTCCTGCCGCATTCGCCGCATACACTATGTCATTCGACCCGTCCGCATCCTTTATCGACAGCGTATCGCCCGCGCTCAACCCGCGTATCTCGCTGATCGTGTTGTTCCCCAAGCCGTTGCGCCGCGCCACCACTTCCAACGCGCCGTTCGTCGAGATGATCAGATCGTCTATCGCCGCCGTGCCCGTCACGCCCGTCAACGTGCCGCCCGCGCACAGCGCATAATAATCCGCCGCCCCGTCATACGCCACCGCATTGATCGAGTCGATCGCCGTCACTTTCACCGGCGCGCCGCCGATCATCACATTCACATCGACGCTGTCCTCCGCCAGCTCCTGCGTCAAAATACTGCCGCCGTTCAGCATCGAGAACAATACGCCTTCGCCCGTGAATTTCGCGCGTATATTGTCCAATGCACCCGTCGAAAACATCACCGCGTCCGACGTCGCCGCAAATCCGTAATCAAACAGATCGGCAACCACGCTCGACTTCTCGCCGATTGCCACGTACTCGCGCCGAGTGCTCAGCAACTCTATCTGATCGACGCCCAACCCGCTATCGATCGTTACGCCGTCGCCGACATTCACGATGAAGTCATTGCCGTCCGTGCCGACGAGCGAAACATTGTCATCAAGATTCGGCATATGCACGCCCGCCCAGTCCGTCGTGCCGAATATCCGCGCCCCCGCCGTTACCGTCAACTCCGAACCGTTCACAGTGTACACGCCCGCGCCGGGCAACGTCAATACCTCCGCCTCGTCCAAACCGTACACCGCGCCTCCGTGCAACGACGCCAAGCCGTCTGAAAAACCCTTAATCGGCGTGCTCAGCACATAATCGCGCCCGTCCGCATTCAGCGTACCGCCAAACTCCACCGTCGCCTTGCTCAAGCCCGCAATCGTCGCATCCGTGTCCAATCCGCGTACCGCCGCGAGCTCGCCTTCTTCTATCGTAAGCGTCACACGCTCTTCACTCGTCGAGCTCACCGATACTCGACTGCCGTTAAACTCGAACGCATTCATCGACTCCGACGCATAGATCACGCCCGAGGTCAAGCTCTCCGCCATTATCGTCGCGTCGCTCTCTATCCAAAACTCCGCATCGTCCCCGTCGCTTATCATCAACCCGCTCCCGCTGAAGCCGTTGCCCGTCCCGCTCGCGCGCATCGTTGCCAACGCCGAGCCGGACGACAATAAATTTCGATTGCCCGTCACCGTCGTCACGCCGCGCCCGCGCATCATAAATACATTGTTGTTGCCGCTCGCCGAGATCGTCCCGTCGCCCTGCAATTGCACGCAGTTGACGTTGCCGAGCACCAGCACTTCATCCGTGCCCGCACCGCTGAATACATCGTTGTCCGTGCCTTCAATCGTGATCCGATCGTCGCCGCCGCTCCCGAGCACGGAATTCCGATCACCCGACACACTTATCACATCGTTGCCGCCGTCGAGTGTCTCGTTCTCGTCGAATTGCCGATAACTGCCCGAGTAGATCGTATTGTCGTCGCCTTCAATCGTCAGTGTGTCATCGCCGCCATAGCCCACTGCCACATTCTGCGAGCCGACCAGCGTCGCTCGATCACCCGCCGCGCTCAAGACCGTCGTCACGCCGTTTCCGTTAATGTTTACTTCCATTTCGCCACTCCTATATCGCCGCGTTCAGCGAAAAATGCAACCGCGTCTTGTCGAGATGTTCCCCGCCAAAATGCCGCTTCAGCGGAACTCCCAGCGTCAAACTCATCATCACTTCTTTGTAACTCGCATTCAAGCCCACGCCCGTTCCGATTAAATCACTCTCGCCGTCGAGCACCGTCGAGCCGTACACCCGCCCGTAATCGACGAACGTCAACAAGCGTATGTGCCGACCGCTGTCGAGCGGCAAGCCGTATTCAAGATTCGCCGTAAAGCCTTCCTCGCCGCCGAGATACGACTCTTCATAGCCGCGCACAGAGTTCGCGCCGCCTATAAAAAACCGATCGCTCGAACCCAATCCCTGTCGAGAACTCAATTGCGCATCGAAACTCGTCGACAGCGTTTGTCCTTTCGACCAGCGTCTCTGCAGAAAGCCGTTCAGCTCGTAATTGACCGCGTCGCCCGTCGAACCCGTCAAGTCCCGGCGGCGTATAAACCGCGCCGCGTGCTTGTGATACATCACCGAGTGATCGCCGTAATGCGTGAAGGATACGTACGGCGCATAGCGATTGACGTTGTCGTCAACCCATTTCAACCGCGCGGCTGTCTTCGTGCCGAAGTCCGTCGTCGATTCTTGATGCTGAAATTGGAAGCCCGCCTCGTATCGAGACGTCCGATCGACTTTGAAGGGCACGCGGAGAGTGACGCCCGCGCTGTACGAGTCACTCTCCACGCCGAAGCGTTTCATTTGCCCCGCAATCGTCTCCGTGTCGTTCCGGCTGTAGTCGAAGTCGAGCTTGATGCCGCGATGCCCCAGCGGCAACGTGTAGCCCGCACCCCACGCGTCCGTGCCTTTCGATCGCTGATAATACAATCGAAATGCGTCGCGTTGGTTCGTCAGGCTTCGATTGCTGTATGAGACATACTCGCGCCAACGACCGCTCGATTCATAGCCGTTGTGATCCGCCCCGACCGTCAACCGTTGATTGCGCGGCTCGAACACATAGATATCATAATCGGTCGTGCCTTCCGCCGTGCCCGCCTTCATGCCCATTCGCAATTGCACGTCATTCACGCCGTTAAACCATTGCAAGTGCTCGGTAAGTCGCCGAGTGTTGTCGATTGCGCCGCCGCTCATCGGGAAGCTCCGAGTGATGTAACTCGCCCGAGTGTGTTTGTTGCCATGCACCGATACCGCGCCCGTCCGACCTTCAAACAGTCCGATCCGAACCACGCCGTCGTGTATGCGTTGCGGCGGCAGGGACGCTCGACACGTCATGTAGCCCCGCGCCGTGTAAAGCTCGGTGATGCGATTGACCAGTTCGTTCAGTGTGTCGAGACTTACGTCGCGCCCGATATACTCGTCGACTATCGGCTGAATGTCTTCTGCACTCAACACTTCCGATCGATCAAGATCAACTCTCTGCAGTCGAAACGATAATGCCGTCGATTGCTGCTCGCGCTCGGGCTTTTCGCGCTCGACCTCCGCCGCCCGCGTCGCCTCGTCTTCCGCGATCTGCTCCGCCACGCGTTGTCGCTCCATTGCCTCTTGAGCACGTCGCATTTGCGCACCCGCATCATCGCCGCCGTCCGCCGCCGCATTACACACTCCCGACATCAGCATCGACGCGAGCATCATTGCCAACGCCCGTTTCATTGCTTGCTCCAGATCGCCGACATCAATCGACGATAGCCTCCGTCCGAACCGTCCAAATATCCGATCAGACTGTCGAACAGCGTGTAGATTTCATCGCCGTTGAGATCGTTGAGCACCGTCAAGCACACGTCCAACAGCAGATCGCCCGCCGCATTCGTGTATAATTTGAACGGCTTGTAACGCCCGTTCTCGGCATTGCACGCCGCGCGGACCGCTGCCTCATTCTCCGAAGTCAACGCCTGCGCCTGTATTTGCACTCGGATCAATACGAAGATCGAGTCGTCGATGATCACCACAGTCGGCAGGCTCTGCCCGTTGATCGTAAGACGCGAGCGAAATGCCGCCGTCGATTGCGGATCGTCTGCGATCTCCTCAACGTCGAATACTTTGATCTCTTTGCCGTCCAGATATGCTTTGAATTGCTCCGCTTTGCTGTTCATTGTCATTCACTCCAATTCAATTCGTAATTCGTAATTCGTAATTCGTAATTAAAACCGTTCCCCCAATTATGCATTACGCATTACGCATTACGCATTATCCTCAGTTCGCCGTCTCTACATCGGCTATATTACGATACTTCACGTTGTTCACATACAACGCCTTCGCGCCTATGTTCAGCTCGCCCTTGATCTCCTGCTCGTCGGCATCCATCAGCTCCTGCAATGTCGTCGGATAATTCGCCTCGTCATACAAGCCGTCGCGCTTCGTCACCAAGTTTTGATACGTCGCGTCCGCCGCCAAATACGCCGCCATATTCGCATAGCTCCCGTACTTGCTCATCAGCACCGAATCCGACAGGTTCGACGTGATGTATGCCTCCGCGCTGTCATAGCCTTCGTATTTCGCCAGCAATTTCCCGTCCGTGTCGTTCGACGCAAGATATTCCTCCGCGCTCGAGTAGCCGTAGTACTTCGCCGCCAACTCCGCGTTGATCCCCAGATCCTCCGCATTGTCGCGGATGTAGTCAAACACATTGTCATAGCCCTCGAACTCGCTCTTCAAATACGGAAAGTCCGGATACGTCTCGCCTATCGTGCCCACCAGCGACAGATATCTCTCGTAATCCTGCATTATCACCTGCACATCGACCGCCATCAGCGTATATTCGTCGTATTCTGCCGCCGTCTCCGCCAATGTCGCCGCGTATTTCGTCCGATCAATATCCTTATACGCCGCGTATTCGCTCTCGATCGTCGTCACGCGCTTGTTGTATTCATCATGATCGATCGCCTCGTATTGCTCATATTCCTCCGACACGTCCGACTCGTATTTCTCGACCGCCTTCTTCACCCGATCGGCGTATGCTCCTTCATAGCCTTCTATCGGCGCGATCAAGCCGGCATCTATCCACGCGTGTATGTGCTTCTCGCGCTCGTCGAGCATCTCGACTGCCTCCCCGTTCGAGTACAGCTCATTCACTTTCAGCCGCACCGTACCGCTCGTCTTCAGCCGACCTACATTGATCCGCTCGTTCGTCAAGTTGATGTCGCCTGTCGCCGAAGCCGTGATCCCGTCCGTCGTAAACCCGTTCAGATAGATGCCGCCGTTGTTGCTCGTCAAATTCAACGTCCGACCGCCGATTTCCCCGCTCTTGGACAGGATCGAACCGGCCGTCGTCAACGATGCCTTGCCCGTCGTGTTGAAACGATCCAATTCAACATCGCCCGGCGTTACGTGACCGTTCGGCAATGTATTCGCGTCCACCGTCAAATTCAATTTCCCGCCGTTCGTCGACGACGCCGACAGTTTCATGCCGCGATACGCACTCGCCACGCCCGCGCCGTAATCCTTCTCGCTTGCCGCAAAATCATAATCCATCGCCCGCAGTTTGAAGCCGTTTATGTCTTTATACGCACTCAGAACCGCTTGCCCCGCCGTCACGTATGCATTTTCATTCTGTCGAAGGCTGCCGCCCGTCGACGTCGCACTGAATGTGCCCGCGCCGGTCGCCATATCCACGTCGCTCGTGAAACTCAAATCGCCGCCGCTGCTGAAACTTACATTGCCCGTGCCGCCCTTCATCAATCCGATCGTGATCGGTTTGTTCGCAGGGACAGAGAATGTATATGCCTGCAGACTCCCCACGTCCTTGTACCAATTCGCCGTCACCGTCACTTTTTCCACCACAAGGTAGTTGTCGCGATCGGTTTTCACCGTGTACCCGCCGCGCGACGGTTGATCCGTGATGATGTTCTCCGTCGTCAAATTCAAGCCGTCCGATGCCGTGCCCTCCGATATGTACGTGCCCGCCGTCAAGCCCATATCGTTTAATTGCTGAGGAGTTACCTGTTGCGTGTTTTCGTATGAAGCCAGCACTCGCGCCTGCTCCTCTGTCGGTTGCGGATTGCCCTTCATCCCCGTCAACCTCATTACCAGCCCCACGCCCGATAACGCGTCGAGTATGATGCCCGTCGTCCACTCCGATTGCGTCGCCTCATAACTGTACCGCGACTTCGTCGTCGTACCGCGCGTCCAATTGTATGTGAAATCCGCGGGGGTGTAACTCGTCGTCGTGCCGTTGCCGAGCGTGTTCTTCGTCGTCACCGCTCCGTTCAGATAGTTCAGCGGATTCTTCTGCAATGCCGCCGTGTAATTCGTCAGCGTACGCGTCTGCCCCGCCGTGTATTCCGTCCATACATCGCGCCCCGTATCCGCCAACACGATCCGTCCGCTCCGATCCGCATTCAGCACTTGACCCACGTCCAGCGGCAGACTCGTGTTGTTTCGTATGTCGATGTCCGCCAAGCCGTTCGCCGCCCAGATCCGACCGTTCCCCGTCGACAGCAACCGACCGCTCAAATATACCGTGCCCCCGCCCGTGTCGATATCCGCCATCTTCAACCGTCGAGACGACGTCAACGTGATCGGTACATACCAATCGTAATAGCCTTTGTCGGCATTGTACACCGCGCCCACATTCGCTCCGACATTGTAATTGCTCGAGCTGTTGAGTCGCTTCACGTAGGCATCCGTCATCGCCTGCGTCATTTCCGCCAGATCAGACAGCGGCCCGTCCTCCAACGTGCTCTCGTCCTCCGCGTCCGATCGCCTGTACACGTAGTACTTGCCCACATCGCCGTCGTTCTTCACGAAGTAGCCCGTATAGCCTTTCGTCGTGCGCGCGCTCCGACCCGATAATGCCGCAGAAGCCGCCGCTTTCACGCTGTTGCTGTTCACATCGGCGTCGTTCACCTCCGCTATGTAGCTGTCATAGCCCGCCTGTATCAAGCCGTTCACATTGATGTAATCCGCCGCAAGGTAGATGTTTTTGCCCGCGATACGTCCGTTGTTGCCGGTATTCATCGTCGCGTCGGCGTTCGTCGTCGTCTTCTTCGAGGCGGTTCGTTTGTCGAGGGCGCGCCCCGCCGTGTTCTGCATCTGATCGGACGCCGTCGTCAGCAGGTATGACGGATCGCCCGCGATGTTCACTATGCCCGCCGTGTAGCCTTGGCTCAGCGTCCCGCTCGTCGTGATCGTCACGTTCCGTCCGTTCACACCGCCCGTCGAATAGATGTCTATGTCGCCGTTCGTATTGCTGATTTTCACGTTGCCGTTCGGCGTGTCTATTGCGCCGAGAATCTCCACGTCGCCCACGGGGATGTAATTGCCCGTGCCCGTCAACGCTATTCGCGTCCGATCGGGATCGTTGCTCACGGTAATGTTGCCGTCCCCGTTGACTGCCGCGTTTTTGACCGTCAAACTCGCAGGCACCGATTCGTCCACGCCGGACACCGAGTAGCCGTTGAACTTCACCATGCCGCCTTCGCCCGTCAAATCTATGTCGTGCAGCCGCAACCACGTGTTCGACGTGTTTTCGATCGTTACGTCGGGCGCGCCTTTCGCCTCGATCGTACCCGTCCCCTTCAGCGAACCCGCATTGATTATCACGTTGCCGCCCGTGCCTTCGATGTTGCCGATCTCCGTGCTCACCACGAACATTGAGCCCATTATCGGTACCGGTACCACCGTCCCGTCCGATTCCGTCGCGTATTCCAGCAGTCCGAGCTCCTCGAGTTTGTTGAGGATTCGCTCGCGCTCCATTACATAACCCGACAATGCCTCGTTGCTCAAATTGCCCATCGTATAATCGCCGATAAGCGCGTTGATCGCATCCAGCCGATTGCTCAGCTCGTTTGCATAGTCCACCGTGCCCGTCGTCACTTCGATATCATCGCGCGACTTCGTGATCGTAAACGGCGTTATGTTCTGCGTCGTCGTGTAGCCCGACGGGATCGCCTGACCCGCTATCGTGATATTCACATCAGGGTTCGCCGTTCCCGCCTTCAACGTGCCGTCCACCTTCACGTAATTGTTATCCGTACCGAGCAGATTATCCCCCGTGCTGTCCAATCTTTGATTGCTCTTCGTCTTGCCGCCGTCTATCCACGCCCATTTCTCTTGCGTCGTGTACGTCGTCAATGCCCCGCCGTTCGCCGTCAAGTTCACATCGACGCCCGACTCCATATTGCCCGTCTTCGAGATCTCGATCTGCCTGTTGCTGTTGATCTTCGCTGTCGCATCATTCGCCGAAATCGGTATCACCGAGTAGTTCTTTGTGTCGACTTGCGTCTCGATCTTCGTCTGTATGTTGTCCGTCAGCAGATCTTCTTTCGTGCCGCCCGCATTCAGCGTGATCGCCTCGCTCGCCTTCACCGTGCCGCCCGTTTCGATTCGGTTCGTCCGAGTGATCGTATTTTGCGCCTTGCCGACCAGCACCTCCGCGCCGCCGCCCACCTCTGTCAATGCTGCCGTGTCGAGCGTTATGCCGTCGTTTGCTTCTGCATTCAGCGCGCCGCCCGCATTCAGCGTCCCGTCCATTTCGATTGTGTTATCGTAATCGACCGTGTTGGTTGAATACGCTATCGTTCCGCCGCCGATTGAGCCGCCCGTCGCCGTCACTTTATTGCGCAGCGTCCCGTCCGTACGTGCCGTGTATTTCTGCTCGCCCGACGTCGTCACCGTACCGTTCACCTTCACGCCCGCATCCCGATCGTATGTCAGCGTCGACTTCAAACCGTCTATCACGATCCCGCCGCCGAAATAATCTTCCAGCGCGTATTTATCGCCGTCATAGCCGCTCGTATCTATGTTGTTCTTCGCGCTGATCTCCACATTCGCCGCGTTGATCGTCGCGCTCTTGTCTATCGTCGACGTCGTCGTGCCCTTGATCGTGTTGTCCACATATACGCCCGAGCCGCCCGCGATCTCGCCGCTGCCTTGCCGTGCACTCTCCCGCACACTTTCATCGACCGTCGCCGACATCTTCAAATCGCCGCTGATGTTCCAAGTGCCGTTGATCGCCGTCGCCGCCGTGTTCTCCGAATTATTCTCCGCAAACGATTGAGACGCTATATTCAAGATGCCGCCTGCCGCGCCCAGTCCTTTCAGATTGGAATCCGGGGCATTCGTCGCCGTCACGTTCACCGCCGCCAATTTGTTGTGATCCGCATCCGTTTCGGCTTTGCTTCCAATCGTCGCACTCACTTTGTCTTTCGACGACGTTTGTCCGCGATCTCGACCGCTCGCCGCGCCCAGCCCGATCGTGTACGTATCGGCATATGCCTTCCTGTCGACCTCGCTCGTCGCCGTCACGTTCAGCGTCGCATTCTCGCTGTATTTCTCGTCGCCGACCGTGATGCTCGTCGTCATCTCCGACGTCGCTTTCGCCGTGTTCGGCGCGGGATCGATGTTGATCGCTCCGGCATTGACGCTCATCAAGTATGCGTCCGCCTCTGTCACGTTTGACTTGCCGCTACTCGCCGTCATGTTCACCGTCCGTGCAGTGAATGTATTGCCGTCGTCAACATCGATCCTCGCCGCGCCGCTCACACCCGCATTCGATGTTGCATGCGATAAGCCCACCAATGCAGTCGTGATTGCGGGGGTACGCGTCTTTACCTTCGGCGTATTGACTGCCTCGACATTGATCGTCTTTGCATTGTAAGTCGTGTCGCTGCGCTTGAGCAGAACACTCGCATCGCCCTTGTCATTCGCATCGTTGGTCGTGACTGCCACGGACGCGCCGCCCGAGCCCACTTGATACACTTCGTTTTTGATATCGGTAGCGCGCTCCGCGCGGAGAGTGACGGTTTTGCCGTTGGCAGTGAGAGAGCCGGTCTTGAAATCGCCGGTGCCGTCGGTGGAGACGAAAACATTGGAGTTGTTATTGGTTTTGCCGAAGGTGAGAGGAACACTGAGAACGGCGGCAGAAGCACTGACGTTCATGAGATCGAGATCGGAATTGTCGAGAGCTTTGACGTTGATGTTGCCATTGGAGGCGGTGATGTTACTGCCTGCAAGATTGATGGAAGTATCGCCCGATGCGGTGAGGCTGTTGTAACCGACGCCGATTGCGCCGAAGCCCGCGCCTGCCTCGAAGAGTTTCGACTTCAAACCGTCGCCGGACTGAGTTTGTTGGGCGTTGACAGAGACGCTCTTACCGGTGACGTTGGAGTTAATGACGTTGGTTTTAGTATCGTGACAGACTTCGATGACGCTGTCTGCAACGGAAGCGGCGGCCGCGCCGATACCGACCGCGCCGTTGGTGACAGTGCCGTCGTTCATTTCGGAGCCTGCGATATTGATTGCGCCGCCCGCATTCAGCGTGGAATTTTCAATGACGGTAGAAACGCCTGCAGAAGGCTTGCCGATAGTCGCCTTGGAAGCAGCCTTGGCGGCGGCAAGATTGGCTTTTTCGTCGTCAGTCATGGCGTACATGTAATTGTCGAGCTCGGAGCTGTCGTCTCTGTTGGCGTCTTCGAGATGCCCCTTGACAAGTTTGTTGGTCTCACTGTCGGCAATGTGGTCGAGAGTGCTGTTGACATTGATAACGTTGACGTTGACCGCCATGCCCGCCGCCAATGATGCGCCAACGGCAGTGGTGGTGCCTTTGAGAGTGCGAGTTTCGGCAGTGTCGACGGTCAAGGCATCGGAAGCAGTGAGTATGGAACTGCCCTTGATCTCGGTACCAACAGAATTGTTAGAAGTGCTGACGGCGACGTTGGCACCAACGCCTGCAAGAGTGCCGAACGCGCCCGAGCCGCCCGAGGTTTCGATCGAGACGTTGTCGTTGGTTTTGACGTTGATGTTCTTGGCGGAAATTTCGGAGTTGTTGACGGCGGTTTGAACTGTGGACTCGAGATTGTTGACGGCAACATCAGCCGCCAGCCCGGCACTTGCAGGGGCGATGGCCGCGCCGATCGAATAGAGATCGTCATTGATGAGAGCTTTGTTGTCCGCGCGGATATCGGCAGTGGAGGAAGTGGAAGTGGAAAGGAGCTTGGCATCTTCGACAGTGGTCTGAACGGTGGATTCGTCCATGGAAACGGCAACGCCTGCATTGAGCGCGCCCGCAATGCCCGATTCGGGGTTGGTGGCAACGGCCAACGCGCCCGAGGTGTTGAGCGAAATGACATTGGAAGCGTGATCGGAACGGACGTCTGCATTGCCGCTGTAATTGACGTTGGCGTTTTTGAGTTCGGTCTTCGTGGTGGAGGAGTTGAAATTGCGCGAGATGTTATCGCCCGTGGCCATGGCAAGTTCGGCATCGACTGCAACGGCCGCGCTCAACATCCAATCGCTGACGCCCTGCCTTCCGATCGATTTAAGCGCAAGGTCTTTGGCGTTGACGGTTTTTGTGTTGTTGCCGCCGTCGAGGAGTGCGTTGGTTTCGCGCGTGACGGTCGACCAGCCGCTCGATAAGCCCGCCGCAAAATTCTTCGCGCCCGCCGCGCCGCCCGTGAATGCGCCTTTATTGGTATAATCGGCGGCGATGACACTGACATTGCCCGCATTCTCGGAAGTGTTGACGTTGGAGGAGGAAAGTTGGGCGGCGGTTTTGCCGTTGATGAAGTTGAAATTGAGAGAGCCGGCGACGGCGACGTTGCCGAGATTGACGGAAGCGGAGGCGATATCGGAGGAGAGAGCGTGAGTGGCGGAAGCATCGACAACCAAGCCCGAGAGATTTTCGGTCTTGCGCGCCTTCTGCAGACCGGTAGCAGTCCAACTGTCTTTGGAGATGGCGGCGTCGATGATCGCATCGTCGCTGATCGAGTGTTTGACTGCAATGCGCTCGGAATCGGAACCCGCCGCGTTGATCGTCGAGCCGGTGACTTTGGCTGAAGTATCGCCGTCGATGGAGTTGATCGAAAGCCCGACGCCAAGTCCGACCGTGCCCGACGAGCCGCTGATCGCACCGGCGTAAATGACCGTCCCGCCATCCGCCGCATAGATCGGACCGCCATCAACGGTTGCCAGATCCACGCCCATGTGTCCGGTACCGAAGTCGTTCCCCACCCGCGAATGCTGGGCTGTCGGCCAGACAAAGGCTCCGCTTCCGTACTGGCGGTAATCCCATTCACAGCCGCCCGGGCCGGAAATGACTTTCTTGACCCCGGAATTGGGTGAATATTCATATACGATCGGGTTGAAGGCAGCCGTCTCACGATAACCGCCCGGGAAGAGGATGAAATCCCCGGCTTCGAT
>ERZ842401.5338-NODE-5338-length-14310-cov-3.518485_pt1 | contig 14310 bp, 11 predicted proteins | sample MGYA00521270_ERZ842401 | MGnify/ENA primary metagenome ERZ842401 (study PRJEB31892, sample SAMEA3878208) | bioreactor metagenome | biome: Moose rumen | place: Sweden | collected 2011-10 | study: EMG produced TPA metagenomics assembly of the PRJEB12797 data set... | reverse complement strand
GTTTGCGGGCTATGCTTTGAGTGCGTCTGTTGCCGGGGCATTGACTTCTTTGCTTCCCATAATAGGAAATTTGGCAAACGCAGCCAATAGCAAAAGCGATAAAGATCATGCTTGTCCCGCCGTAAGAGAGTAGCGGCAAAGTAATACCGGTAACTGGCACAAGGCTGGTCATAGCCATGATATTGACGACAACTTGTGCAAGAGTCCAAGCAAACACACCAATTACAAAAAGACGCTCATCGGACTCGGCTGTCCCCTCAGCAACTTTAAGCATGCGAAGAAGCATGGCTCCAAAGACTGCAATCACTAATAGTAGACCAACTAGCCCGAAGGTTTCACCCATGATGGCAAAAACCGAGTCGTTGATTGATTCTGGAAGATAACCAGTAGCTTGGACGGAGTTACCGACACCGACGCCGAAAAACCCGCCAGTGCCAATCGCGAGCATGGCGTTCTCAATATGATAAGTAGAATCTGAGCTTTCTCCACCAGAAAGAGTAGCGAGCCAAGCATCAACACGTTGCATGCGATGAGAAGAAGTTGCAACAGCGCCAACCGCGACAGCGAGAACTACTGCGACCATGATAAGGTATTGTTTAGTCGGAACGCCAGAGATAAGAAGCATGCCGAAGATAATTGCAATTAGGGCAACACCTGTGCCGAGATCACCCTGAGCGACGACAACAAGAAAAAGCGAAGCCCCACAAATAATGAGGAGAGGCAGCCAAAACTCGCGCCAAGTACCTATAGTTCCCTCTTCTTTTTTGCGAGCAAGAAAATCTGCTAGATAAACTACTAGAGCAAGTTTTAAAAATTCGGCCGGCTGAAAGCTGATCGGCCCAAGATTATACCACCTACATTCGCCGAGCTCACACTTAGCGAGAGAGGAACCAGTTAGGGCTAAAATCCAAAGTAGCCCAGAAAGGACCAGGGCAACGATCATGATTGGTTTGGCGTATTTTTTGATATATTTGTAAGGAATCACTTTGAAAGCTAAGAAAAAAGCCACTATTGAGAGGGCTACAGAGCGAAGCTGTCCCAGGAAAAAGAAATTAGAGGAGTAATCTGTGCCATAAGTGGAGTTTAGGACGTTGGCACGCATTGGCCCAATGGCGTAGATAATAATTAGACCTAAAGCCATGAGGCCTAGTGTTGCAAATAAAATCACTAAATCTGACTTGTGTTTACGATTTTTCAAATCGCACTCCCAGTAGCTGCAATAAATATGCCGATAATCGCGCAGACGCCGGCAACAATCCAAAAACGCATGACGATCTTGGCTTCACCCCAGCCGAGAGCTTCGAGGTGGTGATGGAGCGGAGCAGAAATGAAAACCTTTTTGTGGAAAAACTTTTTTGAAATAATCTGGATCAGACTAGAGCCAGTCTCGACTACTGCTGGCAAACAAATGATTGGCAGCAAGAGAAATGAATTTGTCATCATGGCGACAACGCCAAGCCCGGCGCCAAGAGCAAAAGAGCCAGTGTCGCCCATCATAAAGCGAGCCGGAGGGACGTTAAACCAGATGTAAGAAAGAAGCCAGCCGACGACTGTCATACAAAAACCAAAGAGTAAAATATTGCCCTGGAATAAAGCAATGACCCCAAAAGCGCCATAGGCCATCATGGAAAGGCCACCAGATAGCCCATCAAGACCGTCGGTGATATTGACTGCATTAGAAGTAGCGACCAATGCAAAGGCGAAAATCAGAATCATCGCGACTACACCTACCTCGTAATTACCGAGAAATGGAACTAAAATGGAAGTCCAGCCGAGTTTTACGGCGAAAAACCAACCGAGCGCAAGCCCTACGACCGAAATCAAGAAAAACTTTACCGGGCCTCGTAGCCCTGCAGCGCCACGGCCGGAACCAAAAATATTAATGCAGTCGTCAATTACACCCACAAGCGCTCCGCCAAGAAAACCGACGAGCGGGAGCCAAGTCTGCCCCCGGTCGAGATTAAAAATCCAGGTAACGGCAGTAACAGAAACAACGCCGATAAGGCCAGCCATAGTCGGAAAAACGTGTTTAAACTTATGGGCGTGAAGTTTGGTCATGACAGGGAGTGCTTCCCCATCCACAGTGGTTTTTTTCTGTTTTTTCCAAAACTTATATTTATAAGCAAAGTGCGTATAAAATGGCGTTAGTACCATCGAGAAAAGAAACCCGCCAAGAGCTAATAAGAGTCCATAAAACATTTCATCATCAATACTCATAACCGTATTATAACATATATGGCACTTACCATATTTAATTCCCTGGTTTAATTTTTAAATAATTAATCAAATAATTAGAGAGGTCGTCAAATAAATAACTTGCAATACCGCCATCTAGTGCCTGACCATCCCCCCACATTTTTACCATGATTGTATATTTTGGCAATTCCCCTTCTGGGCCGACAAAGCCAATGTAAGTCCCGACGGTTTCACTCATAGTATCATCGTAAGCGCCGTCCTTGATAACCTGGGCGGTACCGGATTTTCCACCAATAGCGTAGCCTGGGCGGTCGATACCACCACGAACTTTATAATCACGGTTGTTTATAAGCATGTCGCGCATCATGGCAGAAGTTTCGTCGGAGAGGATTTTGTCCTCTATTGCATCTCTGGACGGCACAACTTCCCCATTTTCATAATACCCTTTAACGACTGTCGGCGTGCGCCAATAACCACCATTGACCACTGCCGAAAAAGCCGTAGCAGTCTGAATCATGGTGACACCAAGGTTCTGACCGAAAGTCATGTTAGCGTAAACAGAGTCACGGCCCCAGCCTTCGTTTGGATCCGGAATAAACCCTTCAGCCTCAATCAATTCTATACCCGTAGCCTGACCTAGACGAAACTTGTTGTAGTAGTAATCATAAAGTTTTTCACGACCAGCCTGAGTGATTTCGTTAGGGTTGCCACCTAGCAACTTTAAAGCATAAATGCTGCCAGTATTCAACGACCAATAAAGGGCCCGCTTCATCGTTATAGTACCGTAGAGTGAAGATCTTTGTTCAGCGTTCTGAATTCTCCATCCGTCAATAATCTCATAGCCCTGATTAAAATAGGTTGTATCACTGGTCATAACACCTTCATTAATGGCGGCAGAAAATGCAAAGTTTTTACAAACGGAAGCTGGCTCATAGGGGACTTCGGTAGTGTAGTTAATGTAGGCAGAAGCATCGGTAACTTTACCATAGTCGCCAGGATTATAGTTTGGTAAGTTTGCCATAGCAATAACTTCTCCGGTATTTGAATTCATAATGAGGGCAGCAGCGTTGGTTGCTGCGGTACTGTTAATATGTTCCATTGCGATTTCTTCAACGCCGCGTTCTAGCCCGCGGTCGACACTAAGAACTATATTTTTGCCGTCCTCGGCGGGGATTTTAATGTTATCATTACCAATGCTAAGCGCAACATTATTGACATCTGCTGTGGTTTTTAATAGGCCGTCTTGTCCAGAGAGGATGTTATTTAGTGAGCCTTCGACACCATACTGGCCCAGCCCATCCGCATTTACAAAGCCGAGAAGACCAGAAGCTAGCTCGCCCTCTGGGTAAACACGTTGGTTGTTCTTTTGAAACCAAACTGTAGCCACGCCTTGATCGGCAATTTTTTCGGCGATGTCACGCGGAACGTTTTTGGCAACAATTGCATATCTTAAGCCTTCTTGACCGTAAATGTTATCTAGGTCGGCTGCAATATAATCTTTAGCGTAGGTTTCGAGAGCGGCTTTAATATCCTCTTTTTGAGTGATCGCTGGGTCGATAATGATTTGATAGGTAGTTTGATTTAAAACAATCGCGACAGGCTCGTTGTTATCCATCATATAAATTTCGCCACGCTTTGCGACGATTGTCTCAAGTAATGTGTGTTGCTCATTGGCTTTTGAAACCCATTCGTCGTGCTCGACAACTTGTATGAAAAAAAGCCGAACCGCAATAATCGCGAATGCGGCCAGTACGACAGATTGCAAAATCTTAATTCGGCGCCTAGAAACAGCCGAGTATGAATTAGTACTTTCGGCCTTATGATTATTCCGTGGCATAACCAGCTACCGTGGCGTCTTCCATTGCAGCTGCAACAGTACTATTTCTAGCGGTGGCGACTGAATTGAGACGTGCTTTTTCAACTGCGAGATCATCTTTTTTAGCGTTCATTTCAACTATTTCAGATTCAACGGAGGAAAGCTCGTAATCAAAGCTGGTGGCCTTGGTGCCCTCAGCGACATAAATAAGGCCAAAAACCAAAGTTAGCATACTCACAATGACAATTTGAGAGATGGAGCCAAGGCTTCTCTTGTTGTAACGGACTGTATTGCGATTGCGGGCAAAGCTGGCACTTGCGGATCGCCTCGTGATGAAAGTTTGGTCTTGCATTTTTTATTTTCCTCGCTTGAAATTTATTTTTATGTTTGTTTTCTAATTTCTCTTAGTCCGGGCGCTCTTACAAGCAGAGCTATAAGTAACTTTATAAGAGCTACCCGGGAAGGTCATACACTTTCCACACTCCTATGGAAACTCTAAATTGGTAGGCCTTTTTGGCCCATATCATTCGGTAGGTTTTCTCTGGGCGGGTCCTGCCGGCGATTTTCCCTCCCCAAAATTTTGCCTTTGGCGAACATTTTGGGGTTCCCTTCCATCGCCGTCACCCGCCCATGAAAAACTGGCTAGCGAAAATTGACTTTAATGGTTTGTTTGCGGGATTTGTTCGCAACTAATATTTGTTTTGGCATGTTGCCTCCTTTTTGTTTATTGTTTTTATTTTTATCAATTCCGCTTCGCCAGCCGTAATTTAGCGCTTCTGGCTCGCGGGTTGATAACTAACTCCACATTTTCCGCAGTGATTGGTTTTTTATTGATGATCGTAAGCTCCGATTCCTCGCCGAGGCTACTCGCTTCTTTAAAATAATCTTTGACCAATCGGTCTTCTAGGCTATGGAAGGTGATAATCCCGAGGCGACCGTTTCGATTGAGTAGTTTTGGCAAAAGTGGGAGAGTTTTTTCGATTTCTCCTAATTCGTCGTTTACTACGATCCTGATCGCTTGGAAGATTTTGGTTGCGGGATGAGTCTTGGAATATTTTGACTTGGACTTGATAAGCTCGGCTAATTCTTTAGTGCTCTTGATCGGACGGTGATGAACTATTTCTCTAGCTAACATCTTAGCACGACCGGCTTTTTCTTCGCCGTAAGTGACAAAAATGTCCGCTAACTCCCTTTCGCTATAGTGGTTGGCTATATCGTCCGCGGTAAGTTTTTGACGCCTATCCATCCTCATGTCTAGAGGGCCATCGTTTTTAAACGAAAAACCCCTGTCTTCCATGTCTAGTTGCGGTGAAGAAACTCCAAAATCCGCTAGTATTATATCGAAAGTTTTTCCACACTCGAAAAGCTGCAGCACTGCACTATAAAAATCTGTATTTTTGATCTCGATGTCTGCCGGGAACTTGTGTTTTAAATAGTCCGCAGCGAACTCGTCGCGATCGACTAAGCAAGAATTTTTATAGTTCTGTGTTACATCCAAAATTTCGCTAGCGTGGCCTCCATAGCCGGCGGTTAGATCCAGGTATGATTCACCTAGCTGCGGGCTGAGTCCTGCTAGAACTTCAGATAATAATACAGGGACATGTAATTTCTCCATGTCATATATTATACAACGTTTGAGGCCGTTCAACTAGAAACTTTAGCGGGTTTGTTTTTGTTTGATTTTTGTTTAATCACAATAGATCCACCACGATTTTACCAGCGCGAAGCTAATCTTACAATCGCAGCCGTTGAGAGACTTATTGTGTAAATGGTTTTAACCATATAGAGTTTTATTGGGAGGTGTGTTTGAAGGAAGGAACGCACGATTGTTTTTTCGCATCTCGCTTGAAATTTTAATGCGCGCAAAGCTCCTAGATGGTCGGTCTCAAACTTTTTTAATGTGCGGTTTGTTTTAGCGTTTTTATTGTTTTATTCGCTTGTTTTTAGTTTATGATATTTTTGCAGAAAATGCAAGAGCTTTTTTAAAGATTTTTTAAAGTTTATGTTTTGCACAGCTGTGGAAAACTTCCCCGTTAATTTCCCGAACATATTCACTTTATTTTTTCTGAAATTATTTTATAATAACCGAACATGAGATTCCAAGAGGTAATCATTTCTATTGCTTGCTGAGGTGAAAATTCGAAAAAATAATCTGATGGAATCCTTCCGGTATTTCAGTACCGGCTTTCCATCACTATTTTTTCAAATTTTCAGCCTGTAAATAGCAAGCAATAGGAATGATCATCTTTTAGCTCTTTGAATGTGGTATAATAGAGGAAATAAGTGGAGATAATTTATGGAAAATCCTAATACTGGTGAGCCGTTCGATGTCTTTCTCTGGGCGAATGAGATTGATGAGGTAAAAAATAACGTTTCGGCGGAGCTATTTCTGTTTAATAAAAATTATACGCCTTATAAGATTAAATATTCTGATAAGTTGACTGGGGCGGTAAAGTCGATGTTTATGCAAGAGGCGGTACATTATATTATTGAAGAGGCGAATAAGGGGCTAGAGTGTCGCGAGTATGAAAAGGCGGACGGTGAGGAAAAAGTAATTTATCGCACTTCCCTTTCTAAGGTTGGGCGAGCGGAAACTTTGATTCATTTGATTGAGAACGAGTATAAGGATATTGATTATTTTTCGGAAAATGAATACGATTTCAAAAAAGTGAAAGGGATAATCGCGAAGTTTACTTACCCTGGCGAAGAAGGTATGAAAACTTTTTATATCGCGAAAATCTTACCAGCATCGGCGGCGCTTAAGGGAGCGACCTCTTGGGAGATTAATGGCGAGAGCTTTGAGCCGTTTTCGGCGGAGATTGCGCTAAAGATGCCAGATGATAATCAAGTGGCGATCGTGGATGGGACGATTATCGTGTTTAATCAGGCGAAGTTTGAGAATTTGTTCCAGTATGATTACAAGTCGCAAGTGATCGCCGAGGCGAAGGCGCGGGAGCTGACCGAGAAATATAAATTGTCCTTCGCAGAAGGGCTGACGCTTGATTCCCTGCTTGCGGACAAGAAGCCTATTTTAAAAAAGGTGCAGGCGATGGACATCGCGGAGGAGATGCCGCAAGATAAATTACTCGAATATGCGGACGAGATGCAGCTAGAGCTAATGACGGACGACGATGGGTCGATTATTATCATGGATGACAAAGATTTGACGATGTTTGTGAACCTTTTGAACGAAGATTACTACGTGTCGCCAGTAAATGGCAAGCGATACGAAATAAAGTCAAAAAAGTTGCTCGGCGAGCCGGATGGCGAACCACCACGTGGGTAGCAGATATTTGAATTTAAAGCTCCTTTAGCTTGCTGGGGTGAAAATTTGAAAAAATAATTTGATGGAAGCCTTCCGGAATTACAGTTCCGGCTTTCCATCACTATTTTTTCAAATTTTCAGCCTAAAATAGCAAGCTAAAGAAGCCTTATAATTCAAAATATGTGCTATCCACGAAGTTCGATTCGCCTAGCGTTTCGAAGGTTTTTTCGAGATCGAGGCGGGCGTCGATGGTGGAGTCGCTGTCGGTGAGGGCGGATTCGATCTTGGCGTAGTAGCCAGGGAGATTCTCGACTTTGTCTAGGTAGATAAAAGTGCCCTCGCCCATCTTGAGGTCTTGCCGGCGACGGGAGACCTCGGCCATCTGCTTGAAGCCGAGTTGCATGATCATGTTGGCGGTGGCGGTGTACTCTTTGACGAGAGTCTCTTCGACGATATCTATACCGGAGTCCTCGATATGGCGACGGAGGATGAGGTAATACTTGGCAGGCTTATCTATGGCGCGCATCTCGGTGCGGAGGACTAGCCGGGGGAGGTTCATACCACGCTTGTAGCCACGTGGCACATAGATGCGGTCATGTTGCCAATAAGTAGTAGAAAAATCTAAGTCAATATCGCTCAATTTTTGCTCAAAATCATCACGGTTTTTGAGCTTGCATTTTAGGATAACTTTCTTCATAGCTTAATTATAGCATAGAATATTATCTTTAGTTTTATCTCTCGCTAATATTTATAGTGATGAGGCCAGTTTCGTTAGAGGATCTAGCAAGAATATAAATCCTGCCAACCCTAGTTAGGAGGTCCCCGCCGGCGAAGACGTTGATTCGGTCGCTACCATCTTTTTCATCCAAAATCTCTATGTTCCAGCCCATGGCGGATTGCAACTTATACTTGACGGCGTCAAACGACAAGCCCTCTTTGACATAGTTGCCGCAGATTACTATCCGATATGGAGCAAGGTCGGACTTCGCCTCTGATAATGCTGTTTTTGCTTCCATTGCGCTTTCATCATACTCAGCTTTTACGCCAGAAAAATCCGCGGTTTCGTCAAATGCGGTGCCAAGTTCCGACAATGCTCCAATTAATTCTGCACCCATATCTACAATTTGAGTTAAATCGTCGAACAGCGCATTTGTGTCTATTTCTATACAGCCGTCGCCTAACTCGCTATAAAAACTGCTAAAATCGTATTCACCCTCATCGGCGATGATATCCTCCATTTCAGTTTTTGTGATTTTGATAATATATTCATCTGCGTCTTGAATCGTATAGTCAGCTACAGCGAAAGCAATTATTTCATATTTGTCTGCAACTTCTTCCGTGATCTTAAATTCAGCTTTTACGGCGCCAGATTCTAATATTTCCCAACTACTACTGGAGTTTTTACCAAGAATACTGACGCTCGTCTCGCCCATGTTACCTAAAAATTCAATCGTAGTATTCAGATATTCTGTGGTTGCAAAATATAGATATTCTGTCGCTGCTGGCGCAATTTCGTAAGTCTCGGTGCAAAAATCTGTGCAGGGATTTTGCTCTCCGTGGGGTAGAATATAATTTATTAATTTTCCGCCGTAATCCCCTGTTAGATTTTTTTCTGCCAAAGAAGTCATGGTCTTTTGAAAAAGCTCCGCTCCGGCAGAGTTATATAAATATTCTAAAGGGTCTGTTGAAAAATCAGCTTCCATAATAATGGTGCTGGCATTAGGCACAATATTTGCATAATTTTCCAAAAACGCTACCGCTGCATAGCCGACGAGGCCAGAGGCGTCGCCCGCATTTCTGATAGTTTTACCCATATCCTCGAGCAAGTATGTCTCATTATAATGATCGGCGTTGATTGCATCGTTTTCCTTACGGTCAGGATAAACATTGATTGCCATCCAATTGGCGATTGTTTCATTGATAAAATTTCCTGGAGTATTTATATTGTACCCTTGCGAATAACCATAAATTGATTCGTAATGATGGCCCAGCTCGTGTGCTGAAATTACCGGCAAGCTGTCTGAGTTGATATACTCTGGCAGAATCGTGAAAAATGGATAGAGCGGAGTAGAGTTGATCATCCACGCCATTTCGGCAGTATCCTTTCCAGCTATTCCTAGTGATGCCAGCCCAATTAAGATGTGGCCTAGCAAATCGGCATTTTTTCGGCCAGTGTAAAACGCCAATGTTCTACTCCCGTCTTTAAATGGATCCATGACGTATATCGGCATTGCTGTTGATAATATATTTTCATCAATACCATTAGCTTTTAAAAGCATCTTTGCCGCAAGCAAGCTGACTTCATCATTCACTTTGACTGTATTGTTTTCGTATTTAAATCCTAAGTTGCTATATTTTTTTACAATATCATCTGCCATGCTCGCTAGCTCATTTGCTTCGCTATCTAAAATGGCGTTGTCTCCGGTATCTGTATAAAACACTATAAACTTTTCACTCGGTGAAAGTGCAACTTTATTCAAGGTCGTTACATTCCGATTGTATGCAAAAGCATTCTGGGTAAACAACCCGGATGTTTGCGTTGTCGCGGTGTTACCACTCGCGTCAGTGCCGAATTGGACATTGTTGAATAAATATGGTTCTAGCTCTTCTCTTAATTCCTCAATTGTAAAATCTTCCAAATGGTTCGCGATATATTCTAACCGCTCGGTTGGCCATGACAACGTTGCGACAATTCCCGTCCTGGCATCTTTTGCCAATGCATTTTGATCAATTACTTCTGATATTTTTGGTGCGATAAAAAACAAAGATAGCAGAATTAGGGGCATTATCGCTAGCGTCCGCCAAATACCACCACCGATTAGCTTGCCTATAATTCTGCCCGCTTTCCATTGTTCTCGGTAACCACGCAAAAACCAGCGTAAAATTCCCCACATAACATTCGCACATAAGATAATTAAAAATACAAAGAAAAGAATTTCACCATTTTGAATTTTGGCGACATATGTGCCGTCGGCATACGCCGCCGAGAGACCACCAATCTTGATTAAGCTAGCACCGGACACTGTTCCTATGATCGTGAATAAATAGATCACGATTCTTAAAAGTTTAGTCAGGCCGTCGTGTTTTGAAGTTTTATTACTTAATTTTTGTGTTTTAGTCTGACTTTTTCTCATAAGTTTTACTCGCAATAAACTTCACCTAGGAACTCATCGCAATCGTTACTGCCGGAGTTATAGTTTTGTTCGTAAGTTCGTGCGATTAAGTCGTATAACTTATTAAACTCGGAGTACATTTTATAGGTATCATCGAAGCTGAGCGGCGCTACTGCATTAATGTCTGGTTTATTTGTAGCAACCCAATCAGACAGCTCATTACGTTTGTTATTATAATTGTTGCGATTGGTATTGTAGTCTGAGCTGGACCACGAAGTATTGCGATATGTGCGGTATGCAGCGGCAACTTCAAGGGACTTTTCTAGCCAATTCTCGCCATAAGTTTTTAGTGTGTCGTTTCCTGAGTTAATCAGGTAGTTGGCGGCCGTCGTAAATTCTGCGTCTGATGAAGAACTGTAATCTAAATCATTTGCAGCAACCTTCATATTGTGCCAGGCTTGCCATAGAGCCAACTTACTTGCCAACTCCTCCGAATTGCCAGCCGAAATAACCGAATATTCTGTTTTAAACTTTTCAAACTGATTTTTGATTTCACTATTTCTTTTTACACCGTCCGTGTTTTCAAGCTTCGCGATTAAATCATCGGTTTTTGAGCTGTAAACTTCTTTACAGCCCTCAATATACTCTCCGTAGGTTTTATTAGAAGTATATGACGAGTCAATATAATCTATTACGTATTCGCAGTCGTAGCTTTGATAAATTTCATAGATATTGGGCTTAAGCTCTTTCGCGGCTTGATAAGCGGTTGCATAATCAACCCTGAGTAGGATCGGAATTAAGATTGCCGCCGCAATGCCTAGAACCACTACACCAGAAATGACTGTGGTGATGATAATAATACGTTTTTTCTTTGCGGGGTCCATCGGTTGTTTCGGGGGCTTCATCATGGGCATCGGCTGTGGGTAGGGCTGATTTATGTTCTGCGGCATAGGCATTGGTTGCCTCATTTGGTTCATTTGCCCGTCCATTGGTGGCATATTGTTCTGCATATTGGGTGACATGTTTGGTTGCATAATCGGCTGATTTGGCGTCGGTTGTCCACTTGGATTATTGTTGTCCATTTTGATCTCCGCCCATATTGTTTGGCATGTTATAGCCGTTATTCATAGGCTGATTGTAACCATTCATGGGTTGGTTATAATTATTTGTATTCATTGGCTGACCGTAGCCATTCATGGGCTGGTTGTAACCATTTGTATTCATAGGTTGATTGTAGTTCATTGGTTGGCCGTAGTTCGGCATTGGCTCCGCTACCGGGTGGCCTTTGCGTGCTAGGCCAGCATCTCCTTGAGATAAAATAATAATTCCTTCCACAAGCCCCCAAATCCCACTTGCACCCATCGCCAATCCAGCTATAGCTGTTAAAATTGTAAACAGCCAGGCCATTTGAATTAGCATGGTTAGGCTCAACACATTAGGTAATACTGCTCCTGCGATTATTTCTATAATCACCCCGCCAGACATTATGCAGACGTGGGCAATACCTTTGCCTTTTTCTCCTAAATACCAGTTGTGAGCACCGAACGCTCCAAGAAAAATCCCGAGTAGCCCTGCTGTGGTTGCTGATTTTGGGTTTTGATACATATGACCTCCATAGATTATAGATTAGATGATAGATTACCTACGAGGCCGAAACTAAAAAAGCGACCACGTATGCGTGTTCGCGAAAACATTACCGATCCAGCTACAAGAGTAACTAACCAGCGCACAGCATGGCCGCTTTTTCTACTCTTGTAACCGACGGTCTTTACAAAAATAACTAGATCGTATTTTGTAATGTTTTCGCAATTTAATTATATATAATTGTTTTCGTTTATGCAAGAGTTTTTATACAAAGAATTAACTAAGATGTAATGTCTAAATCTACAATGCGGGCTTCGAGGGATTTGACGCCGTTGAAATCGTTTTCGGCGAGCTGAACGAGAGGTTCGACCTTGTCGAAAGCAGGGTCGAGATTCAGCCATGCTTCTGGGGCGAAAAAGGCGACACATTTGAGGGATTTACCAGTTTTATCTTTGAGATCGAGCCGGAGATGGTTGCGCTCGATACCCATACGAGTGAGGTTGGTAATCTCGACATTCTTAAGGTGAAAAATCGGCTCTTCATTCCCTGCCCCATAAGGTTCAAGCTGTTTTAGTTCTTTCAAGAAGTTGAGGTTTAAATCGGAAAAATCCGAAACGTCGAGGTCGGTGGCGTGCTTGAGGTATTTTTCTTGGCCGGATAGATGGAGGCTTTTATAGTACTCGTTAATTTTTTCGCGGAAAGCATAAAGATTCTCTTGGCTTAAGCGGACACCGGCGGCACCAGCGTGACCGCCGCCACCAATAATGGCATCCTTGGCAAAATTAAGGGCTTCGGCGAGGCTAAAATCCCCAAAGCTACGCCCGGAACCTTTAAAAATACCGTTTTCGGTCTCGGCTAGAACGAAGGCCGGCCTGTGGTATTCTTCCACTAAGCGGCCAGCGATGATACCGAGGATACCCTCGTGCCAGCGGCCAGTCTCTATGATGACGGGGTCGTCTGAGACGCCTCGCGCTTTGATTTCTTTCATGGCGGTAAGCTGCTCAGAGCGACGCTTTTTGTTTAAATCCTCAAGTTTTTCAGCGAGGGCAGCAGCATCGGCGGGCGAATCAGACCTTAGAAGATTCAAAGAAAGATCAGCAGATTCTAGACGGCCAGCGGCGTTTAATCTGGGGCCGATTTGAAAACCAATTGACTCGGATGTTAAATTATTTACTCGGGCTTTTAACATTAGCTCCCTCAGGCCTAGGCGGCGAGTCTTTTCGAGTACTTTTACCCCGTAAAAACCGAGAGTTCGGTTTTCGCCGGTAAGGAGCATATTGTCGCAAATCGTGCCGATTAAGACGAGATCCAGGAGCCATTTTTCTTGACCGTTTTTGATGATACCTGATTTTACTAGGGCTCTCGCCAGTTCAAAAGCGACGCCAACGCCAGCGAGATCTCTTAAAGGCTCGGTGGGCTTATCTTTGCGCTTTGGATTAATGACGGCTATAGCTTCAGGGAGCTTCTCCTCAGTTTCGTGGTGGTCAGTGATGATGCTGTCGATATTCAAAATGTTTAATTCGTCCACGATCTCGTGATTGCGGGAACCGCAGTCTACGGTGATAACTAGATTTATCCCCTCTTTTTCGGCACGTTTGATGAGTTTCGGACTCATGCCGTAGCCATCCGCAAAGCGGTCTGGGAGCATGATGCTAATATTCTCTGGCTTTACGCCGGATAGAATTAGGGTTTGCTCCATAACGGTGCTAGCAGTGACGCCGTCGACATCATAATCACCGTAGATCAGGATTTTTTCGTGGCCTTGAATTGCTTTTTTGATGCGTTCGACCGCCTCTTGCATCCCTGGCAAAATAAATGGGTCGGCAAGTTTTTCGTAATCTGGGTGTAAGAAAGAATTGTCTAACCCTCTAATCTCTAAAAGTCGTTCAAATAACTTGCTCATTTTACAGAGATCAACCGATGGTTTTACTGGGTTTGCTGCCTTTTTGGCTCTTGATAACGATAGATTGAAGCTCTTTGAGGATGGGGTATTGTTTGTTGGTCTGGTAGATCTTGGTTTTACCCCTTTTAGTGACGATGAGAAAATCACCTTCTGCCATGCGCTCTAGCTCCCTCTGGATATTGCCGGGATCTTCTTTGATGAGCTTGGCTAGACCGCGGACGTGCGTCTTAAAGTCTGGATATTTAGCAAAAACCACTAAGATTTTACGGCGCACCCTTGAAGTGACAAATAGCTCTAACATATTACCTCGTGTCATCCTATTTATTATAGCACAGGTTCTGTAAAAATTACAACAATGTTATAATTAAGGTATGTTTTACGAGGTAGTGCCGGAAGGAAAGGTGGAGGGGCTGACGTATGATTTTGGTGATTC